>Ga0265297_10008867_pt1 | contig 13239 bp, 12 predicted proteins | sample Munlanlwell13791_FD_192502 | JGI IMG/M metagenome (GOLD analysis project Ga0265297, IMG submission 192502) | Leachate microbial communities from a municipal landfill in Southern Ontario, Canada - Leachate well 137-91 | ecosystem: Engineered > Solid waste > Landfill > Unclassified | place...
TGAAGGTTGGATTCAAGATGAAGATATGCTTGACACTTGGTTCTCTAGTGCGTTGTGGCCGTTCTCAACGCTTGGCTGGCCCATAAAAGAGGAACTCGGGTTTGACCAAAGTCTTATTGAATCTATAAAAACTGGTGAGAAAACAAAAACATATCGTTTAACAAAGAGAGACCTAACTGCGGGAGCCGTCTGTAAAGTGCAAAATTCTCAAACAAACGAATATTTTGGAGCCATCAAGCTGACAGAAGTTTCTGAAACAACTATGGGAAATCTCAAATATAACCAAGACGGCCATGAAAAATACAAGGATAAAGAAGATTTTATTGCCACAATGCAAAAATATTATCCTAAGATTCAAATTAACGACGAGACTCCTATCTGGGAATATGATTTTGAATATTCAGAGTCATCCGATTTTGACAAATTCTATCCAACTTCTGTTCTTGAGACCGGTTATGATATTTTGTTCTTTTGGGTAGCAAAAATGATTATGATGGGGCAGGAGTTAACCGGCAAGGTGCCGTTTAAAACGGTTTACTTGCACGGTTTGGTACGCGATGAGCATAATCGCAAAATGAGTAAGTCACTAGGCAACTCCTTGGATCCGCTGGATGAAATTGAAAAATACGGCACGGATGCCTTGCGCATGTCTTTAATTGTTGGCGCCACGCCGGGCAATGACATTGCTGTTGGCGATTCAAAAATCCGCGGCATGAGAAATTTCTCTAACAAAATCTGGAACGCCTCGCGCTTTGTCTGCTTGCAAGTATCAAATGGCGATTTGCAAAGTGGCGAAATCGGCAGCGAAAGAATCGAAAACTTAATTATCGACGAGAAAGTGTTGACTGAGGATGATAAAAAAATTATTCACGTCCACAGCAATATTCTTTCAAAAGAGAGAGGTGGAATTTCTTATTGGTTAGATCAATTTCAGTTCTCAATAGCTGGTGAAAAAATGTACGATTATTTTTGGCACACATTCTGTGATTTTTATATCGAAAGAGCTAAGGAACAATTGAAATCAAGCGATCCAAATATTATAAAAAATACAAAAAAAATACTTGTAAAAATATTGTCTGATACTTTAATCCTTTTACATCCGTTTGTGCCGTTTGTGACAGAAGCAGTCTGGCAGGATCTAAGAGAGATTTATCCAGCTATGCCAGAATCTATTATGATTGCAGAATGGCCAAGTTAGCTGGTTGGGAGGCTAGCTTGTTAGCTTATTAGGAAAGATCTTAAAGCTAAGAAGCTAATAAGCTAAAACCTAAAAGCTTGCTTTGCGACTTGACAGGTTTGATATAATGGAATAGCTTAGTTTAATTATTAATATGTTTGCGAGGTTAATATGGGATCAGGATGTGGCGGATGTTCTGGCTGCGATGAGCCAAAAGAAGAGTAATCGCAGTAAAAAATCTCTCGAAAGAGAGATTTTTTAGATCAAAAAAGAGTAGAACTTGACATATTTGCTATGATATAAGTATGTAATTATTAATCTTTTAAGGAGACATATTATGGGATCAGGATGCAAATGTCCAAAGTGTGGCTGCAGTCCTTGCCCTTGCGGCGAGTAGTCACTTAAAGAATATCCCTCATCAAATGGTGGGGGATATTTTTGTGTTTGACAACAATTGAGTAAGGTTGTAGTATAATTTTAATTAAGTTTTTTATCATATGAATCAGTCTTGGAACAAAATTTATCGCCTTTTCGTGTCCACCGATGCAGATGCCTCGGGCGGCAATTTTATTATGAATTATTTTTAAGCTTAAATTAAAAAAATCGTTCTAATAAATGACCGCCCTTCGACAAACTCAGGGCGGTTTTTGATTGTATCCGGATTTTAGTCGAAAATTCGGATCGCAGCAAAAAACTAGTAAAAAGAAAGGAAAAGATTATGTTTGGACCAAAAATTTCGGTGGAGTTTCATCGGAAAGACAAGAAAGACGGGCCAATCAAGCTTGAGTTTGGTTTGCCCCAAAACGAGGAGGAGTATGCCAAGCTGGCAACGGGTTGGTTAAACGACAGCCGGATCCGATTGTATATGTCCATGCTTTATCCGTTATCTTTGAGCGGAGAGATTGACTGGCTTAAAAATCAAAATACGCCGGAGAAGGAGAACGATGTTGTTTGGTGTATCTACAAGGATGGAAGACCCATCGGAAGTGTAGGTTTACACAAGATTGACAAAGTTCACCAGCGGGCGGAACTTGGCATTCTAATTGGAGAACAAGCGGAGTGGGGTAAAGGGATTGCTCAAGTAGCCGAGGCTACAGTCTTTGAGTTCGGTTTCAGTAACATTGTTGCTGGCGGACTACACAAGATCATGGCCTATGTTCTTGAGGGCAACGATGCTAGTCGCCAAGCTCTACGCAAGGTAGGTATGAGCGATGTCGGCACACAGCGTGAGGACATTTGGCATCAGGGCAAGTGGTATGATATTTGGCAAGGTGAAATCTTAAGCAAGGAGTGGCAGAAGATTCGTCTTAAGAAGTTTAAACAAGTAGGAATCAAGAAACTCACACTCTATCCGGAGTGTGAGAAGATTGGTTTCCTGCCCATAGTGGTTAAGTAGCTGCGATTGAAAATTGGCCGCCCCTCGCTAAACTTGGGGCGGCCAAAGTCCAAAAATTAATATATAATAGACTCATGGAAAATAAAGGTGAGATTGTAATTTACTCTTCTAGCAAGAATAAAATTGAGCTGGAAGTTAAGATGAAAGACGAAAGTATCTGGCTATCGCAAAAGCAGATGGCAGAACTTTTTGGTGTTGAAAGATCGGTTTTGACAAAACACATAAATAATATCTTTAAAACCGAGGAGCTAAAGGAAAATTCAGTATGTGCAAAAATTGCACATACTGCCTCAGACGGCAAAACCTATCAGACAAAATTTTATAATTTAGATGCCATTATCTCTGTCGGCTATCGCGTCAACTCCAAAAAAGCCACCCAGTTTAGAATTTGGGCCACGAACACTTTGAAAAAATACTTGGTTGACGGATATGCTGTTAACGAAAAAAGATTACTGGAGCAATCGAAACAGAAACTGCAGGAGATTCAGAATATTGTTTTGATGATTAAAGAAAAATCGAGCTATGAACAGCTGACTGGCCATGAAAAAGAGTTGCTCGATATTATTTCAGAGTACGCCAAATCTTGGAAAATATTTGAAATTTACGATCGCGATAAGTTAAAAATCACTAGAGTTAATAAATATCAGAAGTTTGAATTGAGCCACGAAAGTTACTTGGGTTTAATCGATAGCATTAAGTCGGCATTAAAGAAAAAGGAGAAGCTGACAAAGTTTTTTGCTATTGAAAACGGTGACAAAATCAAGGGTATTTTAGGCTCAATTAACCAAACTTTTGGCGGCCAAGAATTATACGGAAGTATTGAGGAAAAATCGGCCCACTTGCTCTATTTTATTATCAAAGACCATCCATTTATCGACGGCAACAAACGCATCGGCTCCATGCTCTTTTTGTATTACTTGCAAAGGAACAATTTTTTATATCGCAAAACCGGCGAGCGCAAAATTAACGATAACGCCATGGTGGCGCTGGCATTGCTAATTGCCGCCAGCAATCCGCGAGAAAAAGACAACTTAGTTAAACTGATTGTTAATTTAGTGCAGGATTGAATTTGACAATTAAATATTATTTGATAATATAAATTTAATTATGGTTAATAATCAAAGCAACAATTTAGTCCATCATCACGGCTTATATTTTTGAGCCGGATTTTTGTTAGCTAAATATTGATCTATTTTAATAAAGATGCGGCTCAAAGCCGCTATTTTAGTTGTGGGAGAGTTTGTAATGCCAGAGTGTGCCATTGTCGTAAAAGACGGACGAGTCCTGCATGTTGGCCTGCTCGACCCAGAGGAAAAACCGATAGGAGTACATCAGGTCTCAGCACCTTTCATCCACTTTCCTGTTTACACCAGGAGGTGCAATCCGCAACAGATCTATGTGGGCAGCACGGTTTACAACTGGAAATCGTCGGCCGATGTGAATGATTTCCGCGTTTACTACGTTCGCTAGCTTCAACTCGACCACTCACCCGCTCTCGACCGCTTGCAAGCGGTCGAGAGCATAACCTTTCGAGATTATTAGAAACCTGCTAAAATATCTTTGTTATGGTTACAAACATTATTGATATTTTAGCCAACTTTGTGGTTTCTACCATTCACCTTTTGGGTTATCCGGGTGTTTTTTTGCTGATGTTGGTAGAATCTTGCGGCATTTTAATGCCCTCGGAAGTTATTATGCCTTTTTCTGGTTTTTTGGTTGCTGATGGCGCACTAAATTTTTGGTTGGTAGCGTTGATGGGTGGCTTGGGCAATTTAGCTGGCTCGCTTCTGGCTTACTGGATCGGCTTTGTTGGAGGCAGACCGCTAATTGAAAAATACGGTAAATACATTTTAATCAACAAAAAAGATTTAAATACGGCTGACAGATGGTTTAATAAGCACGGCGAAATTACCACTTTTGTTGGCCGTCTTTTACCGGTGGTCAGAACTTTCATCTCCTTTCCAGCTGGTATTGCCAAAATGGATATTAAAAAGTTTTCGATCTATACATTTTTGGGAGCTTTTGTTTGGAGCGCGGCTTTGGCCTATGCCGGGGTTAAACTAGGTTCTAACTGGGAGTTGATTCGAGCCAAATTGCACAATTTTGATTTAACCATTGTTATAATTTTGGCAGTTTTTATTGTCTGGTACATTTGGAGGCATATTAAGCATAGCAGATAATAAAAATGAGAAATGTGGGTTCTATAATTTTGGTAGCTGAATAAAAAATCATCCCTCGACAAGCTCGGGATGATTTTTCTTTACCTATATTAAATCACAAATTTCTCACTTTTTGTTGCTATTTCTAACTATTGGAACTTGGCGGCGTTGCATTGGTGTTGCCGGCAGCGCCTGGGGTAGGATTATGACCACCGGCAGTATCAACATCAGGAGTTTTGGTTGGAGCAAAAGGATCGCTAGTTGGTGTTGGTGGTATTACAGGCTGATTCTCTACCGGTGTCTCTGGTTTGGCATCTCCATCGGTGACTGGCGCCATAGGATCTGGGGGAGTGGCAGCTGTTGGAGTTTCCTCTGGCATGACGGGGGGAGCATTAAAGTTGCTTGAGGGAATTGAAGTGTCAGATGTTGTAGGAGCAGCAAAAGCATTGGTTGTAGGAGTTGTTGGTGTGCTAACAGCCGGCTCGTCGGTTGGCGCAACAGTTGGAGCAGAGAGCGGTTCGGCTGGAGTGGCATCAGCTGTATCGTCATCACTTGTTTCAGTTTTGGCTTGGTCAACTTTGGCCATGATTTCGCCGGAGGTCTCTCCGGTTAGCTTTTCCAAGTGATTTACACCAACCACAACCGCGGCCGGTTTGCCGTTTTTGGTTAGAACATACATATTGTCCGAACCCTCAACCTCATCAACAATTTTATTGAACATATCTCTTGCTTCCGTTACTGGTATAATTTTTTCAATGTCGACACTTAACATAGTTCACCTCACTTAATTTTAATTGCTCGCCTTTATTAAATTTCTAGGCACTTTTAGCGCCCCAAAGGGGACCCATAGGGTCTTGCGACCGTCGAAATTTAACAAAAGCTCGCTTTTTATAATATTTTAAAGACATTTCAATAGTATCGAGATAAGTATCTGACGTCAAGTTCGTTTTTCTAAATATTCCTTCAGCATTTCTTGCCATGGTCTAACTTTAAAACCGAGTAATTCCACTTTTTCTTTTGAAAGATAAGAGTAGGCTGGACGTCTGGCTTTAGATGGATATTCGGCTGAAGTAATAGGTTTTAAATTAATTTTAGTTTTTGTTTGCTTAAAGATCTCTTTGGCAAAACCATACCAGCTGGTTTCGCCTTCGCCGGATAAGTGGTAGATGCCGTAAGGAGTTGGTTGTGATGAGTAATGAGAAATGAGAAATTCGATGAATCTGACAAGGTCGCCAGTATATGTTGGTGAACCAATTTGATCATTTACCACAGTTAAAGAATCTCGCTCTTTGGCTAATCTGAGCATTGTCTCAACAAAATTTGATCCTGTGTGACCTTTTGGCAGTTCGCCAAAAAGCCAGGCGGCACGAATTATATAATATTTATCGCAAATATCTTTTATAAAGTTTTCACCGTCGAGCTTGGTTTGTCCATAGACCGAAGCGGGTGAAGGGGAGTCGATCTCTGTCATGGCTTTGCCTTTGCCATCGAAAAAAACAAAGTCGGTTGAGATATAAATCAAAATAGCATCGTTCTTTTTTGCCGCTTCCGCTACATTTTTAGTACCCAAAGCATTAATTTTATAACATAATTCTTTTTCTTCTTCCGCTTGATCAACTTTAGTGTAAGCGGCGGCGTGAATAATAAAATCAGGTTTTTCAGTCGCAATCTTTTTCATCGTGGCAGAAGCATTAGTAATATCCATCGAGTCGGAATCAGTCAAAATCAGCTTGTGTTTTTGGTTAAGGATTTCAATTAATTTATTGCCCAACTGACCCTTAGCGCCGGTTATCAATATTTTCATATGACTCCTTAATCATTTGCTCTAAATATTGTTTTGCCTTAAGTTGTTCAGCGAGAGAATTTTCAATTTCAATGGCCGAATATTCTGGTAGATATTTCAGATAATCTTTCATATAATTAAACTCAGACAAATTCTTCATAAAATGACTGGCGAAAAACTGTGATTGATTACCGAAAACGTCTGAACTGGTGAATATTTCATCTTTTATGACTGAAATATGAGCACATCCGACTTTGTATTTTGCAATATATTTTTTAAAATTGCGATAATTTTTATTGTCTTGCCTGACCTCGTAATCCTCCCAATGCGAAAAATCCAGACATAAACCAGCCGCTTGATCCAAAATTTTTTTAAATAAAGGATTAATCTGATAATGTTCGCCGTTCTCGATGTAGACTAAATGGCGATATTTTTGGCAGCGATCTAAAAAACTTTGGGCTAAATTATCAGCGTGAATGTTAAAAATCTGGCAATCAAATCGTTTCATTAGATATTCAATCTCCCATTGCTCACAATCGGTTCTCAAATGGGTAAATGGGATTTTTTTAAGGCCAGTTTTTTCAAGCAGTCCATAAAGTTCTTTGCGTTTTTCTAGTTCTAAACAGGTCGGGAAAATTGAGATTTCTTTTAGGCCGAGCAGGTCAATTTCTTTAACTTTATCTTGCCAATAAGCTTTGTGAGTAGTGGTTAAAGCAAGTAGGAATTTTGGTTTGACTTTTGCTGGCATCACCTTTGCTTCTCTTCTTTATCATCTAATTCATTTCCATGCCTCAATTTCGAGGCCAAAGCTGTTAAAATTTTTCCGTCAGGGTCAATTTTTGTAATACCTCTTAATACCCATTCAATTGCTCGTTTTTTCTTTAAACCAACTGATTTTAAATAATCATTAATAAATTTCTGATGATGCTTACTTCGTTCACAAACTACCTCCTCGGCCGGAATTTCTTGAACTGTTAAACCTTGATGTCAAAAATTACCGGCGGCCCGAAGCATATGGAAACCATTGGTTACGAGCAGCACTGTGCCTTCATAGTCTTCTCCCAATAGTTCTGCAACCAGCTTGGCATTTTCAATGGAATCAATTGAAGAGTCCTCAATGGAAATAGGAAAATCCGATAATTCAGGGAATTTTTTTAGAAGATAAGATTTCATCACTTCAGCTTCCGAAGAGTTGTTGGGTCCAGCAGTTTTTCCTCCTGAAAGTATTAAGTTTTGAGCTTTTCCCTTAAGTGCAATCTCTCCGCCGGCGAGTACACGCAGTTTTGAATCGATTGACAATTTTGTCATTTCCCCCTCAAAATTAGGACGAGTACCTGAGCCAAGAATAATTGCAACATCAAAATAAGAAGGAGTTTCTGGCGACTTTTCGGCCTCTACTCGTTCAATTTCTTCATCTGGAATTTCGCTTAATCCTTCAACCATTTTTTCTTTTGTTCGCCTGATCGCGGTTAGTATCCAAATATTTTTTTGATATAATCCGTTTCCACCATTCTTGGTTTTCTTTATACCAATCCACAGTCATTTGAATGCCCTGTTCAAAGTCAACCGAGGGTTGCCAGCCGAGTTCGCGGGTTATTTTGGAATGATCAATAGCATAGCGCATATCGTGGCCTTTGCGGTCCTCCACAAAAGTTTTGAGAGATTTTGGTTTGCCGGTAGCGGCTAAGATGGCGGCAGCAACTTTGAGGCCGTTTTTCTCGGCGTCACCGCCAATACAATATGTTTGGCCAATTTTGCCTTTCTCTAAGATTAAATCAATGGCTTGACAGTGGTCTGTAACGTACAAATAATCGCGGATGGCTTTTCCGGTTCCGTAAACTGGCAACGGTTTGTTGTTTAAAGCGTTAGTAATAAAAAGGGGAATAACTTTTTCTGGAAATTGATAGGGGCCATAGTTGTTAGAACAATTCGAGATTGTAATTGGCAAGCCGTAGGTGTCGTGGTAAGCACGAACCAAATGATCTGAGCCGGCTTTGGAGGCGGAGTAGGGGGAGTGGGGGTTATAAAGTGTCGTTTCGGAAAATTTTTGCTTGGGCTTGTTGAGAGGTAATGCACCAAAGACCTCGTCAGTCGATACATGATGAAAGCGAATATTTTTTTCTTTGGCGGCATCGAGCAAGACTTGGGTGCCGATAATATTGGTTTCAACAAACACAGCAGGTCCGGTAATTGAACGATCAACGTGAGATTCGGCGGCAAAGTGAACCACGGCGTCGACATCTTTCATTGCTTGCTCAACGACTTTTCGATCGCAAATATCACCCTTAATAAATTTGTAGCGCTTATCTTTTTCGAGTGATTTTAAATTCTCCAAATTACCGGCGTAGGTCAGTTTGTCCAAATTGACAATCTTAATATTAGAATATTTGCCGAGCATGTAAAGAATAAAATTCGACCCGATAAACCCAGCACCACCTGTTACTAAATATTTCATATATTTCTCCGTCATTCCTGCGAAAGCAGGAATTCAGTTACCTGATTATTTGCTCATACAAATCATTCCAAATTTCTGGATCCCAAATCAAGTTTGGGATAACCATTGAGTCATTGGTCAATCAAAAATTAACATCGGAATCTTTTAGCAGAGGTGCATTTTTATCTTTTTCGGAGATGATTGGATCTTTAATTTTCCAATCGACTCCGATTTCCGGATCGTTAAATTTAATGCTGCGGTCGTGTTCTTTGGAGTAATACTGGTCAACTTTATATTGAAATTCTACATCATCTGTTAAGGTCAAAAAGCCGTGGCCGAAACCTTTGGGTATAAAAATTTGTTTCTTGTTTTCAGCTGAAAGTTCAACAGCAACCCAATTCTTGTAAGTCTGAGAATCTTTGCGTAAGTCAACTGCAATATCTAAAACGGAACCTCTGGTGCAACGAATTAATTTGGTCTGAGCCATGGGATTGTTTTGAAAGTGCAAGCCTCTAAGGGTACCTTTCTTCGAGCTGTACGAATGATTGTCTTGAACAAAATTAATATCAATTCCCAAATCTTTGAGCTTATTTTTGCTATATGACTCAAAAAACCAGCCGCGATCATCACCAAAAACATCGGGCTCAATAATTTTTACATCAGGAATTTTTGTTGCTGTGATTTTCATGTTCTCTTTGCTCGATCTTATTAAATTTCTAGGCACTTATAGCGCCTTAAAGGGGACCCTTCGGGTCTTGCGACCCGCCTAGACGCCTGGGCAGGCCGTCGAAATTTGACAAGATCTCACTATCTGGCAATCCAAGACTATTTCGATTTCTGGGCCCAGTAGGTTGAAGCGAGCAAAAGCGTTTCTGGTTTACCGGCGTCTGACCAAAAGCCGTTCAATACTCCCCAGCTCATTTTTTTATCTTTTATGTAGAAGTTATTAACGTCCGTAATTTCTAACTCGCCACGAGCCGAAGGCTTAGTTTTTTTGATATAGCTCCAAACTTTTTTATCATAAATATAAAGACCGGTTACAGCATAATTTGATTTTGGTTTGCTTGGCTTCTCCTCGATCTTAACAATTTTCTCCGGATCTTTGTCATCAAAAACTGGCACGCCAAAACGTTCTGGATCCGGCACTTCTTTCAAAAAGATTTTAGCGCCGCTCTTAAAATCGGCCACATCTTTTTTAATGTCGGCGTCGGTGGTATTGTCGCCCAAAATAACCAAGACATCGTCGTTATCGACAAAGTCTTCGCAAAGAGCCAGAGCGGCGGCAATGCCACCCTCGCCCTCTTGAAAGGCGTATTCGATGTGATTGATACCCAGCTCCTTGCCGTTTTTTAAAACCCGCAAGAAATGTCCGGCATGCGGTCCGCCGGTCACAATCATAATGTCTTTGACTCCGGCGCGAACCAAAGTATCAATTGGATAAAAGACCATTGGCTTGTCATAAATTGGCAATAAATGCTTGTTGGTAGCATAGGTTAATGGATAAAGCCGTGTGCCCAACCCTCCGGCTAATATTACACCTTTCATAAAAAATCTCCTTTTTTAGTTTCTGATTCTTCTAGAAATATATCATTTGATCTTTAACATATCAACTTTTTTTGCTAGTATTTGATGAGTAAGTACTAAATGTGCGCCCATATGGATTACTAGTCCGGGTAATAGTATATAGCTATTGTGTGACCCTTTTTTGTTTTAATGGATGCCATGGTCGTGAGGCCGTGGTTAATTAGTTTATAATAGAGCTAATATAGCAAAATACATTTAACTAGCAAAGATTTGATTTATGAAAAAAATAATTATTAAATTTATTGAATGGTTTCATCTTAAAATATTTGGCCACCCCATTGGGCCGGAGATGAAAAAATTTATTGTTAACCTTTTCTGGTCCACTTTTGGTGGTGGTTTGGCAGCATTAATTGTGCTTGGGGTTAATGTTTTTGCTGGTAGATTAATGGGTCCAACTGAGTATGGTAAATACAATCTGGTTTTAGTCGTAGTTAATTATTTATTAGTACCAATATATTTTGGTCTAGACATTGCCACCATTAGAGCAATTGCCAAATCAAAAGATAAGAAAGAGGCGAGTAAAAACATTTCAAGTGCTGCCCCATTTATTTTCTGTTCATTGGTAGTAGTTTTAAGCATAAGCCTAATTTTCAGAAGGTTGTTTGCTGGATTATTTTCAACTGAAGTTTCTCTAATTAACTATGCTCTAATTTTTACAATATTTATGGTCTTTAAGAATATCTTGGATGGCTATATTCGCGGTATTCACTCTTTTAAATATCAATTTATTGGCAGAATTATTGAAACTTGTCTAATTGTCTCATCATTTTTTCTTCTCTTTGTATTTTTAAAAAAGGATATTTATACATCATATCTGATTGTGCTAGCATCTGGTGCCTCCGCTATCGCAATATTTTATCTTATTAGATTGAGAAGTTATTTTGGCAAGTTTAATTTTCAAACTTTACGCAACCTGCTTTCGCATGGCAAATATTTTGTGATTAACTCAGCGCTTTTAACTGTATTTTTATCTTTAGACAAATTGGTTATCAATAAATATCTCGATCCGTTTGAGCTGGGTTTATATGGTGCTTATTACACAGCATCATTTACCTTAATTACTCAGCTCTCTCAAATGTTTAATAATGTTTTTTTTCCGAGTGTAGCCAAAAATTTAAGCCGAGCCATTTTTACTAAAATTGAAAAACTTTTCTTGATTGGTTTTGCTCCTATGTTTATCGCCGTAACTTTGATTGTATTTGTGCTGGTGAAGTTATTTGGATCGAAATACGGTCTATATTGGAGCTATGTATTGATATTTGGTTTTATGGGTACAATTCAAGTCGCGATTACTGTTTATGGCTCAATCATCATGAATTTTACAAAAGAGGTCTTTAGAAGGTATCTATGGTATTATCATCTAATAAATCTTTTAACTGTAATCGTCTATATAATTTTAATTTACACGGCCAAAGTTTCAATTTTAAATATCTCGCTGGCCTTGATAATTAACTACATTTTACAAGTTATTGTGCAGAGAGAATTGATTAAAAAGAATATTTGCGATAATGTATACGCGAACCAATAATTATTAGGAGAATGATGCTTAACAATAAGTCTATACTAATTACGGGGGGCACTGGATCATTTGGTAAAAAATTTGCTCAAAGAATTTTAAAAAAGTACAAGCCTAAAAAAATCATCATTTATTCACGTGATGAGTATAAGCAATATGTCATGCGCAAAGAGTTCGCTAAATATGACGATGTGCTAAGGTTCTTTATAGGCGATGTTCGCGATAGAGACAGGATGTACAGAGCTTTTAGTGGTGTTGATGTTGTAATTCATGCTGCGGCCCTAAAGCATGTTGACGTGGCTGAATACAATCCACTAGAAGCAATTAAAACTAATATTGAAGGGGCTAAAAACGTCATTGATGTTGCCATTGATCGCGGCGTAGAGAAAATTGTTGCTCTTTCAACCGATAAAGCAGTCAATCCCATAAATCTTTATGGCGCTACAAAACTGGTCTCAGATAAGCTATTTGTTGCGGCCAACGCTTACACCGGAAATAAGAAAACTACTTTTTCCGTGGTGCGTTACGGTAATGTTTCTGGTAGTCGCGGTTCTGTGATCCCATTTTTTCAATCAAAAATTGATGCTGGAGCAAAAGAATTACCAATCACCGATTTTAGGATGACTAGATTCTGGATTACTCTGGACGAAGGGGTTGACCTTGTTTTTAGGGCCATTAAGGAAGCAAAAGGCGGAGAAGTTTACATCTCTAAAATTCCCTCATATAAAATTACAGATTTAGCCAAGGCGATGATGCCTTCTGGAAAACAGCGAGAAATTGGTATTCGACCTGGCGAAAAACTTCACGAAGTTATGATCACAGAGGAGGACTCCAGATTAACTTACGACTATGGCGACCACTATATTATCTATCCTAATTTTGAATGGTGGAATACTAAAAAACATCTTAAGAAAGGTGGCAAAAAAGTTAAAGATGGTTTTAGATATGCCTCTGACAATAATGAAAAGTTGCTAGATATTAAAAAGATTCAAAAAGGTCTAAAAGAAATAGATATTGTCTATTAGGAGGAAAATGTCAGAATTTTTGTCCTACGGCAAGCAATGGCTCGACGAAGATGATAAAAGAGCGGTTTTGGAGGTGTTGGAAAGCGACTTTTTGACTCAGGGGCCTTCTGTGGCGGAATTTGAAAAAGCTATTTGCAACTACACCGGTGCTAAATTTTGTGTTGC
>Ga0265297_10008868_pt1 | contig 13238 bp, 15 predicted proteins | sample Munlanlwell13791_FD_192502 | JGI IMG/M metagenome (GOLD analysis project Ga0265297, IMG submission 192502) | Leachate microbial communities from a municipal landfill in Southern Ontario, Canada - Leachate well 137-91 | ecosystem: Engineered > Solid waste > Landfill > Unclassified | place...
GATAGGGGAAGACTTGGGCATTAGATGCATCGTAGCTACGGATGCCCATTATGCTAAGCCTGAACATCACCGAGCACATGATGTTTATCTGTGTATCGGATCCGGCCAGCCCATTGTCTCTGGCTCTAGGCTAACATACGATAAGCATGATTTCTATGTGAAAACTGCCGATCAAGTGTATGATCATTTCGCCAGACATCTTCCCATCTGGGGTGAGGTCTTCATCGAGTCCTTGTTCGAAAATACTTCTTATTTCTCTGATAAATGCGAAGCCCCAGTATGGATCGATCCCGCCGTAGTTACCGGAGAGAAATCCCAGCTACCATCCTTCCCCTATAAAGACGAGCCTGATTATAACATCTTCTTGGACTGGAAGAAAGACAAGGCCGACATAGGGACTATCCAAGAGGATGCTCAGTTTTATCGGTACCGGTCAGAGAAGGGATTGGAGCAAAAGATAGCTCTTGGGAAGATACCTCAAGAGGATAGGGAAGAGTGCCAAAAGCAAATGTTGGAAGAGTTCGATGTGCTGGAGTTCAGGAACTTCTCCAGCTATATGTTGATAACAGCAGGGTTTTTGGAGTGGTGTAGAAATAATGATGTGATTACTGGACCGGGCCGTGGCTCGGTTGGCGGTTCGCTCACCGCTTATTTAAACGGAATACATCAAGCATATCCAAAGAGATATGGGCTTATATTTGCTCGCTTCCTAAACAAATACAAAGAAGCATACCCTGATTGCGATAATGATATAGCTCCTTCTGGCCGTGGTAGGTTACAGAATTATCTAAAGGAAAAATATGGTGAAGACAATATTGCTGGTGTGTCGAATATAAACACTATTACTCCAAAGGTATACGCTAGGGACATTGCTAGAGTATTTGAGTTTGGTGGTGTGGGGCGTTCTGCGGCAGCTGAGGTTGGCAATAGTATTGCAGACTCAATACCTTCTGATATGAAAACCGTTAAACAAGCTTTGGCAGAAGCTCCGTTATTTGGAGAGTATGCTAAACAATATCCAGAACTGGTAGAGTTTGCGGAGTTGTTGTGTGGGAAACCCAGAGCGCTCTCTACACATGCTGCTGGGATTATTATTTCTAAACGACCGCTTACCGGTCTAGTGCCATTGAGGCGTGATGTTTCCGGAGCTTTGGTTATTGAACATACGAAAGAGCTGGCTGAACTTAATGGTATGATAAAGTTTGACCTTTTGGGTTTAGAGACATTAGATATTATTACAGAAACATATTCTCTGATAAAAGAAAACAAACAATCTTTTACAAAAGATTTTGATTACGAGGCTTATAACAAAGGAACATATGATTTAATTGGAGACGGTGATACTTTTGGGGTGTTTCAGTTTGGGTCTACAGCCGTTCATGTTTGTAAAAAAATAAAACCCAAAAGCATAGATGATCTTGCTTTAATATCAGCGTTGGTTAGGCCCGCTGCTAAGGACATTATTCCTGATTTGGTAAAAGTTAGGAACGGCGAAGCAGAAATGCAGCTTCTGCACCCTTCTCTGAAGAGAGCGTTTGAAAAGACATATGGATTTGGTTTGTTTGAAGAAAGTCTCATGCTATTAGCTACTATTGCTAAATGGGATCTTCATGACGCTGACAAATTACGTAAGTTAACCAAAGAAAAAGGAAAGAACCCAGAGAAAGTTAAGCAATGGCGAAAAGAGTTTATAGAAGGTGCGGTTAAGAATAATGTTCCAGAAGATATTGCCATCAAGATCTGGGACGATCATATAAATTCATTCAATAATTATGGTTTCAATAAGAGTTTAAGCTCTTTAGAATTGGTTGATGTATTTACAGAAACTGGTACATATATATCTTCAAAACAAATTAAAGATGTGTGTCCAGGAGAGTTTGTTAGATCTCGTGATGAAAGTACGGGTAAAGATATTTATGTAAAGGTACTTGACAATAATTATCATGGAGATTTGAGCGTGGTAGATGTTGTTCTTGATTCCGGGCAAACAGTAAAGTGTACTATGAATCATAAATTCAGAGTGCGTGAAACTGGAGAGATGCTGCCTCTTTGGAGAATAATTGAGTTAGATTATTCTATAGTTGTAGGTTAATATGGGCCGCAAACACTTATTACTTGAAGATTACCTTCAAAAAATACCTCACGAGTGTCGAAATCATATAGAGCTGCTTGAGCCTTTTAAGGGAAACAGAACCAATATTGCATTTACATTTCTCTGTGGGTGTAGGGCAGAGCAGTGTTTGAAGTCGTTTTTGGGGCGTGATAGATTTGATTATTGTTCTAAGTGTAAGCCAAAAAAGTGCAAGCCGAAAATAACTGACAATTCTTTAAAGTTTCGAAGTATGATTGAAGGTCAAGGATTTGTAGTTTGCAAGATATGTGGATGGCACGCTAAAAAATTGACCAGTCATTTGCGTAAAAAACACCATATAGAGCCAGAAGTTTATGATGGGCCTATTCTTTGTGAATTGTCTAAGCAGAGATATTCAGAACAAAACCAAGATAATGGCAATTGGATTGAGAAGGCCAAGGCTCGTGGAGAAGATCTGACAGATTACAAACAGAGGATGGGTGAAGCCGTTCGTGAATTCATCATGTCAAATCCAGATGATCGAAAGCGCCGAGCCAAAGTGATGACATCGGTAAATCGATCGGATGTAATGCGCAAAAAATCATCAGATACAGCAAAGAAAACATCAGCAAGACGAGATATTCAGCTGTCTAGAGCTGCAAGAATTCATGCCTGGCAAATAGCAAATCCAAAAGAATTTTATGAAAAGTGTATTAATAAAGCTCTACATGCGTGGCATAGCATTCCAGAAGCAGAGCTTTTTGAAAAGGTGCGTAATTTTCCTGGATATTGTTTCAAATTAAATCAGTTTGTAATTTCTGATTTATTCATAACACAAACCAAGCGTAAACAAATAGATATATGTGATAAAATCAGGAATGTATATCTTGAATTTGATGGTCCGTTTCATTTTAAGCAAACACCGTTTGGCCAACTTCAAACAATACAAAACAAAGACTATCTATTAGATGAATATATTAAGACAAATGGGTTTGTTTTAATACGTGTATCTTTTGATCAGTTTTCATATCGCAAATCAGATTATGGGTTTAAGAAAGAATGTTTAGATAGGATCTTTGAGATTTTAGACAACCCAATACCTGGAGTTTATAGAATTGGAACTTTATATGTAGTAGACTTCCATAAAAATCAGATGGAAAGTAAGGAGAGCACATGACTAATATAAAGTCAGTTATTCCAATTGGCAAAGCTAGGACTTATGATTTGGAGGTTGATCATCCAGATCATCAGTATTTTTTATCTAATGGAATGCTTACTAGTAATTCGCATTCGGTATTGTATTCGATGTTGTCTTATCAAACCGCCTTCTTAAAATCAAACTACCCCATTGAATTTCTTGTCTCCAACCTGATGTCCGAGGTGGCATCTAATGCCAAAGCCGCCAAGGATAATATCAATAAGATCAAGGCAGAGATTAGAAATCATAATGTAAATATTGTTCCTCCAGATATCAATACCTCCTCTTGTTCCTGGAAGATCGTTGACGACCACACCCTAATGACGGGTCTAGACTCCCTGAAGTACATGGGTAAGGACGCCATCCCGGAGCTAATAGCCAAACGACCATTTACTTCTTTCCAGGACCTTATCTATAGAACAGATGCTTCCAAGGTTAGGTCTCCTTCTATTATGGCTATGGCTGCCTCGGGATCTCTGGATTCATTTGGGCTGGACCGTAAGCTGATGTTCCATTACGCATCGGATTATAGAGCTAAGCTAAGGTCCCATATGGGTAAGCTGGACAAAGTTCTTATCAAGGAAGGTTGGAAATATATACCTGAAACGGATTCTTGGATTGTTCCGGAGGGGGAGTCTTTGGAAGGTAGGCGGCAAATCCATTTAGAAACATTCTCCTATCCTTTCCCGGAGGAGACTCCATGGAGCGTCCAGGAGCGGTTTGCTCTGGAGGAGTACTATATGGGGGAGGGCATTTCCGGGGATGTTTTTGACCGGTATCCCGGGTTCTTTGACCGAGAAAAGACCATCCCGTATGCCGCGCTAAGGACTATGTTCCCATGGACCAACCAACATCAAGATGAGCGCCTAAATAGGAAGTCTAATACACATTTCCTTGGTAACTACAAACTGAGGCCTTTAGAGGGGGTGGTAACTGGGGTGTTCGTATTTGTGGTCAAGAAGGAGGATTCTCCTATTTTTGGGCAGGAAATGGCCCGTATATCTTTGACAGATCCCTGGGGCGAGGAAGGTACGCTGATAGCTTTCCCGGAAGCATGGGCAGGGATGAAGAAGAGGATAGAGAAGGAGTTATCCAGGGGGAAGCAGAAGATTGAGCCTGGGATCGCCATTTCCTTCCTGGGGATGTTTCAGTGGGATAATGAGAAGACAACGTCCTTTATTCTCTCTGATATATTAGATTTTAAAGGACCTCCAGCTTTGCCAGAGGACCGATCATCCAAGAAAGTGAAAATACAAAGATCTGGTAAGGTCACTTCGGTAGACCTTGATTTGGCAAACGAAGACCTTCTTGATAAATTGGAAGATGAAATGTTAGATAATGGATTATCAACAGTAGATTACGAGGAAGAGGAAATATGAGATGTATGAGTTGTGGGGCGGACATACCGCCAGAGTTTGTGCATTCTTTAGAGATCAACCAATGTGCTGGTTGCGGTGGCCCAATCTATAATGAGGACACCAAAAACCTATTGGCTGAGCTTACGGAAGCGATGCAGAAGATGCCTAACGATCCTCAGGGGGTTGCTGGGTGGCTGCTGTCCAATTATCGTTTCCAGAAGATGGGGGAAGGAAAGCCGGTAGATAAGTTCTATCGTAAGGGCGGACAGGGTATTGATGAGTCTTCCCTTAAGACCGATCCTTCTTATAATGAGTTCATCAAGCGTAATAATGCCACTGGTTTAGTAGCACGAGGTCCAGAATTGGCAGAGAAAGTCAAAAATGCTAAGGGTGGAAAGTTTGCTGAGTTAGCGGAGATGATACAGGAGGGAGCGGGGGATCCGTATGGAGAGACTGCTGCTGAGCCTGAGGTATCGGTAAGTGCTGATGAGCAGAGGGCGTATTCAGAGCTAAAGGCATCTGGGTTTGATCCTTTTGCTACCAAGGCAGGGATTACTGATTTATCCCAGGCAATCAGGCCACAGGACGTTGTGGAGCTGATGACGCAGGGCACTGATGCGCCATCCAAGGTTGAGGTAGAGTTATCTCAGACGGAGGAAGGGCGCAGATATTTAGATAGGGATAGGCATAAGCGATTGAAGGCACAAGATGCTATTTCAGGAGCTGGGGGATCGTTTAGGAGGTAATATGGTTATTAGAAGAGCAGGCGCATCGTTTGGTGCAGATGCAAAAGAGATGGAAATATTAGAGGCTTTAGCAGACAAAGAACTTACTGAGGAAGAATTGGAAGATGTTATTGCTGAATATGAGCAAATTAATGCAGAGAATGATCCAAACAATTCTTTGGTAATGCGAAAAATTGCTTTGAAGAAAGAGCGTACACAAGATAATTTTGAAGCCGGTGTAGGTGGGTTTAGGAGAAAATAATGGATTTTTTAATGGAAGACAGAATACAAAGATGTAAAAATGAGCTGACTAACCTTTTAACTTCTCATGGAGTTGAAGAAGACATTGTTTCTTCATTGGTTACAGAACATGTTGAGAAATTGGTACACAATGGATGTTTGGGGAAGAGTTTAGGTTTCTTTACCTATGCAATAAAAGACAAACATATAAATAGACAAGCGTTTATTGCTGCGCTTAATGATATTATCAAAAGATATAGTTTGAATTACTATGAGTCCGCTAAGCTTGCTTTGGATGAAGGAGTGGTGGTATCAGATAATTTAGATTATTATAGAGATAGTTTTGCGAATGAGACCTTAGAATACTATAAATCTAAATGCCCAACAACAGATTTAACGCAAGAAGACAGGGAATTATACACGATATTAGTGGAGGGATCTGTTCCTTGGGATGCTCCTTCTGAAGTCCGGGTAAGTGCCGAGGATTGCCAGCAATTCCGTGTATCTGCTTTGCGTATGGGGATGGGAGAGGCTGATGTTAAACAATATATAGAGGCAGCTAATACGGGAAATATTTCCAAAGCTGTCTGGAGAATCATCAAGACTCAAGAGGAAATTGATGCCAGGTATCGATTGAATCAAAACAAGCTGTCTGATGCGGCTGTAAAGACTAATAGGTGGGGGAAGTAAATGTCCGCTTCCAGGATTCGCATCATCGATCATAAGAAAGTCTTTATGACAGATGATGAGTTCAAGTTCTATGAAGATATTTGCAAGGGATATGATCGCCCAAATTTCAAAGGCCAGGAATTATTCCAGGATCATTTTGAAGTTAACGATGATGGTATTATTGTCTTCGTAAAGCCTCCGCATAAACAATATTCGTCTATGGAGGTGTTTACCTTCCTAATATCTTTGATGGTAAATCAGCAGCTTAGAATTTCTCATGAACAAGTCCGGTCTTTGGTTGTGGAAGCGGATAAGAAGTTCAAAGAAGTACTACAAGATCTAGAAGCCTTCAAGAAGGAATTAAAGGAAAGTGTCGAGAAATCTACCTAGGGCCGAATTAAGCCTAGGAGATACAAATGACAGAAGATTCCGATCGAATATCAGAGCTGCTTGGTGATTTTGAAGGTAAATATCACAAGGTTCTATTAGAGCTAGACGCATTGTCCAGCGGGACTTTTGATGAGGAAGAGGCTACCCCTAGGGCCGCTATGTGTTTAATTGCACAGGCGGCCCTATTGTCTGACTTAGCTTCTTCTGACTTAAGATCAAGAGCCCTAAAGCGTGATATAGACTTTGCTAAGGCTAATGCATACTCTCGTCTAAAGGATGCTCCGGTAGATGGTGGTAAGAAACCAACCGAGAGTTCATTAGCTCAACTCATAGTAAAAGACGAAGAGGTAAGGCGCTTAACAAAAGAGCAAAACGAAGCCGAAAGAGATTACAAACATTTGGTTAATATACACGCTCTATTAAAAGAAGCACACCTTACCTTCAGGTCTATCAAAAAAGGAGTGAACAGCCCCTAAAGGGGCTTCCTATTGAATTCCTTAATAGGAAAATCGCAAGGCAAAAGGCTAGTTCCTAGCCAAACAAATACAAAGGAATGCGTAGATTTCAGAAAATAATTTCTATCGCAATTCATTCCCGCCTATAAGACGGGGTTTTCTTACAAGGAGTATAATGGCTACCAAAAAAACAAAATTAGAACTAGAAGCCACCAGGCTTGATATTAATGAATTAGTCGATAGAGCAAAAGGCCGCTTTGATAAGAAGAAATCCCCCATTTCGGCCAGGATGAAGACCGGGGATCAGATAAAACTATCCACGAATCCAGAAGACTACATTTGTTCTCAGGAAATTGAGGATGTGTGGGTGCCTCTAACCGGTATTCCGGGCATAGCTTTCGGGCGTATCTTCCAGGTTGCTGGGAAGCCAGACTCCGGCAAATCTACCTTGGCGGCTTTGGTGATGAAAGCGGCCCAACAACAAAATGTCTTGGTTGTTCTGTGGGATGCGGAGGGTAAGTTCGATTCCATTAGATTCAAGGACAAGATGGGCGGAGATCCCTCCCAGATTGCGGTAGCTCCTTCTAGGAACATCTTAGAGGGCGTCCAGCAGGTAGTAGCTTATGTGAAGGCCGCCAAGGAAATGAATCCTGATCAGAGGATTTTGGTTGTATGGGATTCGGTTGGTGCCTCTATAAACTCCGCAGAAGATGAGGAGAATGATGATTATTCCAAGCAGCCTGGAGTTACGGCCAAGGAAGTTTCTTGGGGGATTCGACGCTTCAATCAGCTAATGGAGAAGTTCCGGGATGCAGAGGGCAATTACACCATCGCTATTTTGTGTATCAATCAGGTGTATGCCAATATTGGGTCCGTGGGATTCAAGCAAAAAGGCGGAGCAGAACTTGAATATCTCTCCTCTCTTATCTTGGAAATGTCGAGGAAGGCTACCTTGACCCGTACTAAGAACAAGCAGAAAGTCAAGTACGGAATTACTTCTGTGGCTAGAGTCAAGAAAAATCACCTCTTCGGAGGCGAAGATTGTGTGGCCGAATTAGACCTTTTTGTGTCCGCCAAGGGCATTGATCTGGCTGACAAGGCTAAAAAGTCCAATGATAACGATGACTTAGAAGAGGATGAAGATTAATGTTTGGAACACCAAGAGTACCTGATAGATCGGATATTAAGCCGATATATCTAATAGTAGTAGAAGATCCTACAGTTCAGGATGGTATTGTTTATTATAAGTCCAAGGACATAAATGAGACTAATAACACCCTTGATTTTAGGGGCTTTGTACTTGTCAAAACACAAGCGGAAAAATTAGTAAAAAATCCACGCGCAACAGAGAGTGCAAAAACGGAACCTAAAGCAGTTAACAGAAAGATTCCGTGGCACAGAGTAATTCGCATAGATAACACTACTTACAAAATCCCGCAAGGAGAAAACAATGACTGAATCAACAACAAAGACAAATGAAAAAACCAATAACATACCGGTAGTGGGAATCGTTCCCTGGGGCTCTGGCAAGACCAAGTCCAGTAAGTTTAATAACGATGTACCCCGTATTCCATACATGAGGCTCAAGCCCGGTATTAACAATGTGCGTGTCGTAACAGAGCTGGGCGTGTATTGCTGCGTTCGCTGGAAGGGCCCGAAGACTAAGGGTCGGTACGGGGATCGTATCCGCACTTCATACCCTGCTTATGGGGATGATTGTCCAGTGAAGAAGTTCCTTGGCATGGAGGGCAAGGAGCGTTATATGGCGATAGTAATTGATCGCCGTGCCCAGAAGCTGCGTGAAAATGAGAAAGCTCAAGGCCTAGAGTCTGATGAGGCAGAGTTTCCTCTGAAGCTGTTAGATATTGGCGAGCTTACCAAGGAGCAAATCGAGACCAATCTTGAGGTTAAGAACTCCATACGCACCGATGGCACTCAGGTCTCCCCCAGAGATTTTGATATGTCCATCAAGTTCGATCCCAATGCCAAGTCCGCTACTGGCTTCTATTCTGTAGTTGCCCATGATGCGGCTCCTATGTCGGAGGCTGACCTAGCCCTTATCGAGGGAATTGGTGGGCAAGAGATGTTGGACAAGATCTTGGCCAAGCAGTTGGTTTGTCCGAAGCCGGAGACCGTTATCAAGAATCTCAAGAAATTGGGATGGGATGGCTCTACGGTCGTACCGGCCAAGACAGCTAAAGGAAATGGTACGGAGCTGGAAGAGCCTGCTGCCGATGATTATTCCTTTTCTCGCCCAGAAGAGGCACCCGTAGCCGATACTCGTGAAGACGCGGTAGCAGAGTAATAGTGTTTTAGCTTAGCTTTGAAAAGGAGAGCCCAAAAAGCTCTCCTTTTCTGTATCTGATATATTACAATGCATGGTGCTAGTACAGCTAAAACAGAAAGATCTAAAAGTAATCAGAGAAAAATGGGTCCAGGAACAAGATGGATATTGCCCACTGTTTGGTAAGCAATACCCGGTAGAGGATTTTGTAATAGATCATCTTCATAAACTGAAATCTCAAGACCCAGATGAGTCCGGCAAAGGCATCTGTAGAGGGGCCATACATTACCAGGCCAATTCAATTGAAGGCAAAATTACTAATGCTTTCAAAAGATACGGCGGAGATAAACATATAGATCTAATTACCTTCCTAAGAAATCTGGCAGATTATTTGGAGTATAACAAATCCAATGACCAGGAAAAATACATCCACCCATCCGAGAAACCTAAAGCGCTTAAACTAATGAAATCTTCCTATAACTCTTTGGTAAAAGCCGTGGGTACAAAACAAAAGATACCACCCTACAATGGCAAGTTTACCAAAAAACTTCAATCTTTGTACGAGAAGTATAGCGTTATTCCGTCTTTTCATGAGTAACCTATGAACGTTCAAGAAGCATGTGCGATCCTGGAGATCCCAATCGGATCTTCTCTGGAGGATGTTAATAAGGCCTTCAGGCTCAAGGCGGCTAAGTATCATCCAGATGTGAACAAGGAGCCCAATGCGGAGGCCACGTTCAAGAAAATCAATGAGGCCAATCAATTGCTGGTGAAACATGGCACATATGTCGCTAGTGCCCCGCCAATATATAATTACAGAGATGAATTTGTGGAAGAATTACAAAGGCAAATGCGGGATGTGTTTTCATCTCCCAGTGGTGGCTGGACTAGAGCTGGTTTTAGAGTAAGCATTCGTGCCGAGCCTATTATTGTCTCTTTGGAAATACCATTCGAAATGTCCGTAACCGGGGGCACCAAAGACATCACTTATGAACGTATAGTAAAATGTCAGTCCTGCAATTCTGTTCAGTGTCAAAAATGTAATGGGGTAGGCAGGAGAAAGTATGGGGACTCAAAAGAACTGCCCTGCACTACCTGTAAAGGCTCTGGCAAGTTGTTAACCAGCTGTGAAGTGTGTAGGGGAGCTAGGACAACTAAAGTTATCGATACAAAAAAAGTGACCATACCACCTGGGGTAGTGTCTGGTTCGCGCTTAAATCTATGTCGTATAATCAAGGAAGATTTTAAAGAGCCTAGTGATAAAGATGCTCTTGATAATGTAATTGTTGTTATCAATGTTCTCTCAGACCCGGATATGTATTTACAGGGGAGTGATGTTATATCTATAGTAGAGCTTAGTTTATTGGAGGCCCTGAAGGGAACCAAGAATAAGCTCAGGACTGTAAATGGAGAAAAGACTTTGGTTTTCAAGCCCAAAACCAGACATGGCGATACGGTCAGAGTTTCTGGGTTTGGGGTGCCACCTAATGGAGCCCATATATTTGTGGTGAGTGTTAATTATCCGGAAGATGTTTCGGGTTTGATTTCAGTATTAGAGCCAGAGATTTCTGGCCAAGAAGGAGATACAAGTGGATTATAGATCGTTTTGTGATAATAAAGGATGCGGTAAGGAAATGCGGCCAGTGGTTGATAAGGATACCCTTATAGCCTATTGTACTGAGTGTGGTAAGCCAGTTAATAACGTTTCTATCTTTATGCGCAGACAATTAGTGGCTAATGGTCAGACACGTAGGACCGAGAAGAAAAAGCTGGCATGGTCAGTTAAATGTAATCATTGTGACCAAGAAGGACCACCAGAGCTAGACAAGGCAGGCAATATCCTTATTTGTTCTTTTTGTGGTAAAGAACTAGATAAAATAGCTAGGCCGTTTGCCCAAATGATTAAAGTTAACCTTCAAGCCCAAAAAAGAGCCAATGGAGAATGACCGCACTACAACAACATATCCATCATCAAAAAATCACAAAGGACGTGGTTAGAGCCTGTCAACACTTGCTATTAACCTCTCCTAAAGCCCAGGGCGCTAGGAAATATCTGGATTCCCGCCTGTCCAGATCTAATCAAATGCTCTGGCAAATGGGTTTCTTTCCCCCTGACGAATCTATTGAAGAGCTTATTTCTATAGTAGATAAAGAAGTCCTTGCCTCATTAACCCTATATTATCCTAGGTTCCTGGCTGGTGGGTCCGCTCCTCATGGACATTTCTCTGAGCATAACCTGGTTATGCCTTTCCATAACGTGTATGGAGATGTAGTTGCTATATTAGGGCGGTCTTTATTATCAGAGGAGGAAAGAAGAGATGGTGGCATTCAGAAGTACAAGTATACTGCTGGGTGTCAGAAAGACCTATATGTGTATGGATTGGACAAGGCTAAGAGTGCCATTATCGAGAAAAACTTCGTAATTGGGGTAGAAGGGCAATTTGATTGCATAGCTTTACATGATAAAGGGATTCGTAATGCGGTAGCCTTCGGGTGGGCGAATGTATCCAAATATCAGATGTTTCAAATACTCAGATATACAAATAACATTATTCTGATGTTCGATAATGATGAGGCGGGTCAAAAGGCTAAAACCCGGGTAAAGGATAGGTTTAAAGGAGATGCTAATATAAAGCTAATCTCGCCACCTGAGGGATTTAAGGACATAGAGGAATTTTTTCGCAGATCTAATGATAAGGTCTTCGTCAAACGTGTTATAGAAAGATTGTTAACCTTGGAGATTAATGGGAAGGAAAACCAATAGATCAAATGGATATCAACATTTATTCGCTGAGCAACCTTATTCTAATGAAATGATGGCTGAGTTTTCTGAGGCCCAGGGCCTGATTGAAAACTATAAGCCTGAGGATAGGGAGCTTCTCTTAGATCTAAAAGAGGAGCTGAAACAAGAATTCTGGAGATTAGCTGAAGAAAATCTAACCGATAGACAATATCAGGTTATTAAATTGCTATCAAAAGGATATACACAAATAGAAATCGCTAAGCAGTTGAACGTTAACCAAAGTTCTATCACCAAGTCCGTCCATGGGAATTGTGATTATAGGAATGGTAGGCGGATTTATGGGGGCACTCAGCGTAAGCTATGTCGGTTTGCTGCTATTGATGAAAAGATACAAGAGATTCTTAGTAAAATAAACGAAATATATTCCAACTATGATTGAGCACAACCAATAATCTAGTAGATAGCCGAAGGCACCTAAACGGTTTCGGCGAATTGTATGGCTAAAAGCCCACGGTTCTCCGTGGGTTTTTTAGTTTTGGCACCTATCACTTCTTCCGCATAGATTTAGTGCCCTTGCCATTTAGAACATTGGAGAATCAATGAACGAGAAGTTTACTGTTAACTTTAATCACCTGGCCCAGACGCTGTTACCACAGAAGTCATATCGCCTAGGAGATGTAGAAAATCGTATTGAAAAAGTTGCCTACGACCTGGTCCGTTTTCGTGATAACGAAGACACAGACCAATTATGGAAAATTCAAGATTCTCCAGACGGCCCTGTAATCGTGGCCCTTTATGGAGAAGATGGTGGCCTGTCAGTACAGGCCAAAGGGGATTGGGAGACCGTTCCTGATAAAAAAGCCATGCACATTTTCTATAAAGGAGAGCCGGTAACCTCTTTATCTTCCTCGGATCTGGGCATTCCAACCGAAGAGTTTGGAGTAGCTAGGCGGTGGTTGCCTAGAAAGCTTGCCGGGGACGAAACCCTTCAAAAGGAATTATTGGGTAAAATTTCCGAGCCAGGCAGGAAACTTTTGGTACAAAGATTCCCAGAGCTAAGCAAGGTAGCTGGGCTTGAGGTATCTGCTCTAGCCAAATGGGCAGC
>Ga0265297_10008869_pt1 | contig 13237 bp, 13 predicted proteins | sample Munlanlwell13791_FD_192502 | JGI IMG/M metagenome (GOLD analysis project Ga0265297, IMG submission 192502) | Leachate microbial communities from a municipal landfill in Southern Ontario, Canada - Leachate well 137-91 | ecosystem: Engineered > Solid waste > Landfill > Unclassified | place...
TATAAGATATCCTATAACCACTAACCAACCTTGCCATGTTGAAGGATACCATCCCCAACCATATTTTTTAGCTTTAAACCAAATTTGATTCATACTTTTTATTATTAAATTGGCGGGCTAATCGGGTTAAGTACCTAAATTGACCTCTCTTTAAGAGCATTATATGACATTAATCAGTATATTACAAGCTTCAATTTTAAGCTCGTGGGTCGCTATAATATTTCTTCGGCTTACGACTAAAACGCAACAAATGCAACATTTTATATATGTTTTAATAATAAAAAAAGGCGGGTAATTTAAATATGGTATAATATATAAATACAAATAAATTAATAAGATATATTATGGTCGCAACAGAAAAATTGGAGGTATTTAAAAAAGTCAAAAAAGAAGCTGAAAAATATTTAAAAGAAATATATCCTGTATGGAAGGAAATAAGCAATAATATGCTTCCCGCTATACAAAATATAGACTTTCCAATGATAAGGAAGGTTATGGATTCCTATACACAGAATAAAGATACCGAAGATAATCTTCCGATGTTACAGCAGATACATAGCGAGGACTATTACAGTAACCAAATCCTTATATCAGAAATCAAAAACCTTAAAAAGGTTTTACAAAAAAGAATACCTACAGGAAAAGCCAAGAAAACTCCAGGCAAAATTGAAATAACACTTACAAAGTATGGAGAATTAAAACGAGGTAAATTCATTTGCGAAATGAAAACATCTAAAAAACGGGTGGCTATATTAAAGACTTTAAATCAAAAACCCACACTAACAGATGATATCCAAATTGAAAGCAATTCTCTTAATAATAAAGCTGTCAGAAAAGCTATTGGAGAAATAAATGCCAAAGCAGGATATAATCTTAAATTAAAACATCGTCTAATAGAATCAAAAGGTGAAGGATATTACATCAATCCTATCTATAAATTAATAAGGAAGTAGACTATACACCTTAAGTAGAGTTAATAAATTTCATAAAAATAGAGCTAAGTGCTCTATTTTTAATTGGTTAAAAAATCTATTTAAAAGGTACTGGGAACATGTGCGATTATTAAAATAGAAATACTATTAAGACATAAAAACATGTCACAAAACATAAATATCGTGGAAGTTCCGATAAATGAACTTCGGATTGCGGAGTACAATCCAAGAAAACACTCCAAAGAACAGATGGATCAACTTAAGGAATCCATCAAAAGATTCGGCATGGTCGACCCTATAATCTGCAACAATGCAGATGATAGGAAAAACATAGTAATTGGTGGACACTTCCGGGTTGAGGCTGGAAAAGAGCTCTGCATAGAAAAGATGCCTGTGGTGTATGTAAACATACCAGACGTTGAAAAGGAAAAAGAATTAAATATTCGGTTGAATAAGAATACCGGAGAATTTGATTTGGATTTATTGGCCGAATTTGACGAATCGTTTTTATCTGATATTGGATTCAGCACAGAAGAGTTGGACAACATCTTTTCAGATGATCCAAAAACAGAAATGTTTGATTTGGAAAAAGAGCTAGACAAATTAAACATCAAAAATATCTCCGTTAAAAAAGGAGACATATACGAATTGGACGGCTCTCGCCTACTCTGCGGAGATTCAACTATAGAAGAAGATATGCTAAAGCTCATGAATGGCGAAAAGGCAGACATGTGCTTCACGGATTCGCCATATATTCTAGACTATTTACGAGGAAAAACTAAGCAAAAAGACGGAGTTACTACAGGATTCGGAGCAAAGAAAAACAGGAGATACTTAGAAACCGAATCTCTGCCAGACAACTTCACCGAGCTATGGATGACAAACATAGCCAGAATCCAAAAACCAGACTTTTCAATAATTGCTTTTGAGAATCCAAAGAATTTAAGGACTATTTGGGATGAGCTGGAAAAACACTGGAAGTATAGAAACACGATAACTTGGCATTTACCAAATAGGGTGCAGGGGTTTTCATCTAAGTATAAGTTTTTTAATAAGTCAGATATTGCTCTAGTAGGAACAAGCGGAGATGTTGGATTAAATCTTGAGCAAGAAGATGAGTTATTCCAGAATGAATACGAGAATGCTCTGTTTGCAACTTCTGGAAAACCGCATTGGGAATCATACGAAAAAGGCAAAAAGATATGCCCGACTGATTTTATAGAATTTGTAGCAGCCGACGAAAAATCTTCTGGTCAAGGAGTTATCTTTGGGACAAAACCGATAGAAATATTAATTCCATACATAAAAGTTTTAACTAAAAGAGGAGATCTTATAGTTGAACCGTTTGGTGGTAGTGGAAGTACGTTGATCAGTGCAATCAAGATGAATCGCAGATGTTATGTTATGGAAAAGTGTGCAACCTACGTAGAAATAATTTTAAGAAGATGGGAAATAGAAACCGGTAAAAAACCGATGAAAATAAATGTACAGCAAGAGAGATAAAAATAAATTTTTAGAATGTTTGAGAACTATTCCCCTTATAAGTAAAGCTTGCAATAAATGTGGGATAGAAAGGACTGCTGTCTATCGATGGAAAAAGAAAAACAAAAGCTTCTCCAAGGAATTAGACATTGCTATAAATGACGGAAGAGAATCAATGTCAGAAATGGCAGAATCTCAATTATTCAAAAAAATAGCCGAAGGAGACTTCAAGGCTATATCTTTTTATCTACAGAATAACAATCGAAGATATGTAAAACCAAGACCAATCAATTATTTTGGAAATGTCTTAGAAAAGAAACTAGAAAACAATGTTATAGTTTTTAAAGAAATGGATGTCCTTGAATCATCTACTACTGGCACTGAGGACTCAAAGTCCGCGACGGAAAAGATGAAAGAAGATCTTCAAGAGAATCAAAAGACTCAAGATAATTTTCACTTAAACCCTGCCAAGCAGAACAACTCGCCGGATAATAATATTTAGAAGAATGATAAGAAGATGTGTAATATTTGCCTTGCGTTGTAGACGTAGACTCTGCTGATTGACTTGTGTCTCCACTACAAGTTTTAGGAGACCACAAACCAAGTTGGTTTTCTCTGGCATAAGTTTGAGCTGATTTAAAGTCTGATTGGTATTTATACGGCAGGTCATAAGTATATTCATTAGCATAACCCTGCTTTATCATATACTCGTTAAAGAATAGCCCGTCTTGTCTCCAAATATATACTAACATCCGTCCGTATTTATCAAGTTCGCCTTGAGTTGAGTCTGTTTCAATACGAACTTTTTGGCCTGACAAAAGTTCCTTTGCTTTGTTAGATGCTTCTTTACCAAAACACTGAACAGGCTTTCTTGGATCAACGGTTTCGGGCGTATCCATTCCGATGAGTCTTAATGTTTTTGTAGTTCCATCAATGCTTATCTTAAGAGTATCTCCGTCAGTAACGCTAACAACTGAATAATATGTGTGCTGAGGTTCAATTGTTTTTATTGTAACGGACTGATTATCGACATCTGTTTGAAGTGAGATATCTTGTTGCGATTGGTTTAAATTTTGCGGAACAATGTCTTCAACATTAATTTCTTCCTCGTTACCAGTATTAACGATAACATTTTCATCTTCTTTTATATCCTGAATATCTATTGCTATTTCTATTTCTTGAACTGGTTGGATTCCAGGAGCAGTTCCGCCGGTTAAAACAAAAAAGACGAGTGTTGATCCACCAAAAATCAAACCGACTTGTTTTCTTGTAATATCTTTTTTTGTAAAACGCTTAAAAAGAGATGGCTTGATTAAGCCTACTACCAAACAAATAAATGAGATAAAAAATAATAGGATAAATAAATTGGATATCATAATATTAAAACTTTACTTATTTTAGAGGATAAAATTACCCTTGTCATTCCTTAGCTTAATCCAAAGAAAAAGTAAAGCTATTTAATAAATTTACTCCGAATCCAGTCTTCTGCGTCTTTCATCAAGAGTTTCGTCTTCATACATCCAATAAAGAGTTCCTGCTACGTCATTTTTGTATCCCAATAATTTTTTAGCAGAAGCTGACAAGCTGGTAGTCTCACTATTGAGTTCTATTTGATTATCTTTAAGAACTTTGGCTTTTATAGCGTTATCTCTTGAAAAAGTGATTGTGGCTCCGATAGGTATATCGTATTTATTAAAATCAAATCGTGATCTTATCTGTTTTGCTTCTTCTAATTCGCTCTCTTCTTCTTTTGTGGTATTTAGAAAATCCTTTGGAGTAACGTCTTTTATTTGAACTTTACGAACTGCTGACACAACTCGTTCAGGATCTATTTTAAAAAACTCTCTTTCGTCTCGAACCCTGCGATCTGAAAATATTGAATGAAGCCACTTTTCTTCCTCTCTGGCATTTTTAACTTCACAAGCGTAATAACACTCAAAAGGCAAAGGGACTCCAGTTCTATCCAACTGCCTCATTCTTTCTAAAATAGAGTTATTAGTTATGCCAATTTTTACATAACCAGGCATAGCTTCGTTTGTTAAAATATATACGATTTCGTTCATAATTTTTGATAATAAAAAAACTAGCTTTAAAGCTAGTGTGTGGAGTATATAAACACTAAGCCACACGCTAGCTAGATCTTGCGATCCCATATTCCTTTCGGAATACGGCCCAATGACGAGTTGCTGAACGTGTGGTTCAGTATTCGTCATTGGGCCTTAAGTTTGCCATGCCCATAAATTGCTCTATGGGTTTAGGCGGAATTATTAAATTGTTAAATTATCGTATCACAAAAAATAATAAATTTCCATCTACTAATTTAACGAGTCAAAACAGACACGACTACGGAGTTCTTAAAAAGTTAGTTCTATACACCGATTTACTATCTCCCGATACCTCAAAAGTTCTGGCCCCCCAAATGTTATTACCGTCAACAATTTTCTCTTCGTCTCCTAATTTTTTGTAGCAACTATCCGTTATATAAACACAATAAGGATATTCTCGAATATCTGATAATTTTGCAGCAATACTGGGTGCCGCCCCAATCCATATCAAATCATTATTATTCCTTATACCGCTCCGAACCGCATAAGCCTTACCAGTATCAATGCCAACGCATTGTTTAATCTTTATATTATTTTCTTTAACAGACTTAAATTTTTCTGCTGCTTTTGGATTCAAAATTTTCTCAACACTCCAGAAGATCTCCCTAGCGCATCGACACGCATTTGTATTTTTGTAATCACCTATAAAAATACCCATCACTCTATCTCCGTCAAAACTTCTTATTTCTCCTCCATAAGCTCGAATAAGACGAGTTGATATATGAAGATAAGCCTTAATGATTTTAGCTGTGGTTTCCCATGGACACAGCTTAGCCAATTGAGAAGAACCGGCAAGGTCTGCATATAAAAACGTTGCGTCAATTTCCACTGCTCCATCTGCAAGCGTTACGGCTTCTGCTTCAGGAATAACTGTGCCATCTCGCTTGTCCCACTTTGTACTTAATATTTCTTCTGTTTCATCTTCCATAATTTCTGTCCAGGTCATATTTTTAGTTAGCTGTTTTTACCATAAATATTGTTAGTGCCCAAGGAAGAACGGAAATCAGTAATAAAATAAGTGCAGTTTTAAGAAAAGTAAACTTCTTGGAAATTATTAAAGAATTATTGTGAGTTTGCGCAAGTAAATCATCAAGATAATCTGTCTCGGATAGATTTTTAAATTGCTTTTTGAAATTTTCGCAAGTCATGTCGGCAATAGTGTTAAAATATATTAGGGAAGAATTACAAGAATTAGTTTTAGGATATTGGCCAAAATAAATACAAAGAAGGCTGGCAAAAAGGAACAATCCTGAAACAAAAAAGTCTAACGCGATAACATTATTCCAAACTACCACTTCACCAGCAACGCTTGCTAAATAAGCTATCATTGCAATTGAAACGCCGGCGATGAAAGAAACCCTCGCATCGTACCGCGCGATCCACTCAAGCTGCCGTTCCAGATTTTTTTCGGCACTATCTATTAAATTTTGGCCATTCATAATTTTTATTTGACTTAAAATTTATATAATCTATAATAAGTATATATCGAAAATAAATAGAAAGTCAACATGATAACAAAAAGGCAAAAACAAGTTTACAACTTCATAACAAATTACAGCAACAAGAAAGGTTTCGCCCCTTCGCTGGAGGAAATAAAAAAGCATTTAAAGTTGGCTTCGGTTTCAACCGCGCATCATCATGTTCAGAAGCTAAAAGAATTAGGGTTGGTCTACAAGGAGGAAAATCAGCCAAGGGCAGTAGCCACCAAAGAAGGGCTCAAAACAATTGAAATTCCTGTTGTGGGCAACATTGCGGCTGGCCAGCCAATAGAAGCCATAGAAACCGCGAATCCTGAAACAATTTCTCTATCGCAGGGCGAAGTCCCCTCTTCCGGCAAGCTGTTTGCTTTAAGAGTGCAGGGTGAAAGCATGATAGAGGAAGGAATTTTTGACGGCGATATTGTTGTTATAAAAGAACAAAAAACTGCTGATAATGGACAGACAGTCGTCGCTATAGTTGATGACAATCAGGCAACGCTAAAAAAAATATATCGGGAGGAAAATCGATTTAGATTACAACCGGCAAACCAAACGTTACTCCCATTTTACAAAACTGAAGTTGAGATACGCGGAATAGTTGTAAAAATAATCAGACAACTTGAACCTGTTAATGGCGACGACAGCGAATTGATCAAGGTAATTAAATCTATGCCGCCGACCACAAACGTTCACAGAGTTACAAACTCCGATGCAGATGATAAGGCAAAACCTTTTATACAATGGGTTGGGGGAAAGCGAGAAATGATTCCCCAGTATAAAGATTTAATTCCTCAAAAATTTAAAACATATTACGAACCGTTCCTAGGAGGTGGAGCGATGTTCTTTTATCTACAACCAGAAAAAGCAGTTTTATCCGACAATAATACGGAATTGATAAAAACATACGAAGGGGTAAGAGATAACCCCGAGGACGTGATAAAAATCCTGAAAGATTTGAGGGGTAAGCATTCAAAGGAATTATACATGAAGATCAGAGACATGGATCGAACGATAAATATATTCCATAAATTAAGCAATGCGGAAATAGCGGCGAGAATGATTTATCTTAATCAAACCGGTTTTAATGGGCTTTACAGAGTAAATCAAAAAGGACAATTTAATGTTCCAATCGGCAGCTCGCTCAATCGTCTTATTTGCGACGAACATACTTTAAGAAATGCAAGTAAGGTGCTTAAAAAAGTTAAAATTGAAGAAACTGATTTTGAAAATTTATTACGCGATGCAAATAATAATGATTTTGTGTATCTTGATCCGCCATATTATCCGGTGTCTGTATATTCTGATTTCAGTAGATATACCAAAGAGAAATTTTATCAGGAAGACCAGATGAGACTAAAAAAAGAGTTTGATAGGTTAAATAAGCTCGGCTGTAGGGTTATGCTTTCTAATTCCGACTGCCAATTTATAAAAGACCTCTACGTGGATTATAACATCCGAAAGGTTTATTCTGGGAGAACGCTAAACTGTAAAAAAGATAAGAGAGGCAAGGTTTCCGAATTATTAATCACAAATTATTAAAATGAGATTTATTGGAAACAAGGAAAAACTTCTCGACCTGATTTATGCAACCGTTATTTCAACTGGCATAAAAGATGGAAGTTTCTGCGACTTCTTTTCCGGCACATCAAATGTCGGCCGTTTTTTCAAAGAAAAAGGTTTCAGGGTAATATCCTCTGACATATTATATTTCTCTTATGTGCTACAGAAGGCTTACATAGAAAACAATGAGGAACCAAAATTTGAAAAGCTACTTAAAAAATTAAAGACATCAGATAGCACGTTGTTTACCTCTCCCTTCGACAAAGTCAGAAATTATTTAAATAAACTGAAAGGAATAAAAGGTTTTATCTATAAAAATTATACAGAGGAAGGAACAGCAGAAGAACACAAAAGAAGATATTTCAGCGTTGAAAATGGGAAAAAAATTGATGCTATTCGCACAACCATAGAAAAATGGAAAAAAGAAAAGTTAATAAACGAAAAGGAATATTTTGTCCTGCTGGCAACATTGGTTGAGAGTGTCCCCTTTTATGCCAACATATCGGGAGTATATGCGGCCTTCCTTAAAAAATATGACCCGCGTGCATTAAAAACTTTTGAATTAAAACCTATCGTTTTTTACAAGGGAGAAAAAAATCATAGCGTTCATAATAAAAACAGCATTGACTTGATAGACAATCTCGACGTTGACATACTGTATCTTGATCCGCCATATAACCAAAGGCAATATGCTCCCAATTATCACTTACTAGAAACAATAACCCGATATGATAATCCAAAAATAAAAGGCGTAACCGGCATGAGGTGCTATAACGAACAAAAGTCTGAATTTTGCAACAAAAACAGCGCACTGGTGGCGCTCGATAAAATAGCAAAAAACGCAAAATATAAATCCTTGATACTCAGTTACAATTCAGAAGGAATAATGCCGGAGTCAGAAATCGTTGCAACACTTTCAAAATACGGAAAGGTGAAAATAAACAACGTTGATTACTTAAGGTTTAAAAGTAATAGCAATGGAGAATCAAAAACCAAAAAAATAATTCAGGAACAATTGTATGTTCTAACGGCCTAATAGTTTTTTCACGACCTCTTTAAAACATTCCGGAGCTTCTTTGCCTAGCAAAAGTTCGCCGTATTCATTCAATACAAAGCTAATCTGTTTTTCTAAAACAGATTTTTCTTTACCGCCAAAAACCACAACGGTTCTTGCTATTGAATCCGGATCATAAGAAGGTCTAATGATTTTATTATCGATATACGAAAAATTCTTCAACTCTGATATACCTGCTTTCCGGGTGGTAAATTTCTTTCCCTCAACATCCACGACCTCATTTCTTTTTTTGTCATAGACAATCATATCCGGCAAAAAAATAATCATTTTCTTGTTGCCGGCCTTATAAAACTTCTTCTTCCCCTGTTGATATTTTGGAATAGCCAAAAGCTCCTGCGTTCTATGCACAAAATAGCTACGCTCTGCCCCACCATGATTGGCATATATTATTTCAGAATCCGTGTAGGCCAGCAAGGCAATATGCATAAAAATAGTTGCTACTTTTTCCTGAGAAAGTTCATAGTGCCAATAGCTCTCATGGTCGGTCGTTGCGGGAATTTTTAAGCCATCAAGCTTGATGTTTATTTTATTGGCAATTTGGATAAATTTATTATTCTTGCCTACGTGCTTCTGTTTTAGTCCGTGAAATGTAATAATAATATCTTTCTCTTTCTCCCACTTTCTAATACAAGCAGCTATAATGCTCAGTGCGCCAATGTTCGGATCGTGTGATAGTCCGCCAGATTTAAACAGTCTTCCAGAAACTTTTATTGAATTTGGTGATGCAGAAATTTTTATAGGAGTGTTACCGGCTGGAGGCATTCGCATTGAATTTTTAAATTCAATAAGCTCGTTTAAATTGGAAAAAGGCGTAAGCACTTCCTCGCTGCAAATTTTACCAAGAACCTCAACGCCTATAGTTTTCAACATTCGCATGCCAAAGATATTTGTCTGCGTTGGTTTCTCTTTCTGCGGGACTAATAAGTTATAAAGCATTATCTTCTTTATGTCTGGATAATAAAAATCAACGTAAACAAATTTACTGCAGCGCTGATAAACGCCAGTATTTCGGGATTCAGAATCATCAGTTTTTGTCTCTTCTATAGCATACAAGGGAACAGAGTTTTGGTCCGGCTCGGACTCTTGAATAAAAATAAGGAAATCGACGAAGCTTGAACTGCCACTGACCATTTTAATAAAAACGCTATCAATGCTTCCGCAGGTTATATTCTCAATTTTATATTTAAAAACAAAACGGTCATTTTCCATAATGGGCAAGATTCGTAGCTTGTCAGCGCTTATCGGCAACTTACAGTCAGAGGCGATCCTCCCCAAGATGACTTCAATTACGTTGCTCTTGGGCATTTCCTCTGTAAGAATCCAAATGTTTTTCATTAAAAAATCATATCACGGAACCGTAATTAAATCTATGCATGGCAAAAACTTTTAAAAAATTAACCCATCTTGTGTATTCTAACGGTTTTAAGCTTTTGACTTACCAACCTCTTGGGTCTGGACTAAAGGGTAGGGTTGCGTCATTCCTTGTAGTTGATGAACAACCAAAATATGGGGTTACAAGGGGCCTTAACCCAGCAAAAAATACAGACCCCTAAAGCAGTAAAATATGTGCTTTATGCAAGAAAAAGCACGGAATCAGAGGAAAGACAGGTGCTTTCCATTGATTCACAGATAAAAGAGATGCTATTGCTGGCTGAGCGCGAAAACCTTGAGATAGTAACAATGAAGCGCGAATCGCACTCAGCCAAAGAAACTGGGCAAAGGCAGGTGTTCAACGAGATCGTGGAGGAAATTCGGCAAGGAAAATATAATGGCATTTTAACATGGGCTCCGGACAGAATTTCGAGAAACGCTGGAGACTTGGGGAAAATTGTAGATTTGATGGATTCGGGTCAATTAACTGAAATACGTACTTACGGACAAAGATTCACGAACTCGCCGAGCGAGAAATTCTTACTGATGATTCTAGGATCTCAAGCCAAGCTGGAAAACGATAATAAGAGCGTTAACGTGAAGCGAGGATTGAGAACTAGGGTTGAGATGGGTTTGTGGCCGATGCTCGCTCCCCTGGGCTATTTAAACCAAAGAGTGATGGATAAAAAGTGTCAGCTGATTATAGATCCGGTAAGAGCGCCGATTGTAAAAAGAATGTTTGAAAAAGTTGCCCGTGAAGGATATTCCGGTAGAAAATTGTACAACTGGCTAAAATTTGAACTTAATTTTTATACTCGGGGGAACAAACCATTAACATTATCGGGAATTTATCGCATACTAGATAACCCTTTTTATTACGGTATGTTTGAGTATCCAAAAGACAGCGGAAACTGGTATCAAGGAAAACACGAACCTTTGATAACTCAGGAATTGTTTGAAAAATCAAAAGCACAATTAAAACGAGATCAGATTGTAAGACACAATAAAGAGTTTGCTTTCACCCGATTATTCACCTGCGGTTATTGCGGCTCAACAATCTGCGCTGAAGAAAAATGGAAAGTGCTAAAAGATGGAACCTCTGCGAGATACATTTATTATGGCTGTGGCCGAGCGAAAGATAGAAACTGCAAGAATAAATATATTAGGGAGGAAGAACTGATTGACGAGCTACTTAAAATTATCGACGTGGTCGATATCAATGAGCTTGGAATGCGAGCCAAGCTTGAAGATGAAATAAGAAGATTTAACAAACTGCAAAAAATCGTAAATAGCAGATCTGGTCAATCCTTGGTTGAAGACAATGAAGTAAATATTCGCCAGTACGCAAAATATCTACTCAAAGAAGGCAGTAAGTCTGATAAAAGGGAACTACTAGCCAACCTGCGCAGCAAATTAAGCTACAAAGATAAAAAAATTGATCTTTTATAAATTCTCGAAATACTGCTTATTAACGTCTATATTTCTTTTGCGATTATCCGCGATCCAATTTAAGAAAATCGAGGGGCTACTATATCTGCCACCAACAGTTTTAGAATAGAGAATATGGCAGTGTTTTCTTGTTCGGGTTAATGCGACAAGAAATTTTTTCACCTCAATAGGGGTTGGATTTATAGAATCTCTTGGTAATGTTCCATTTTGCATCCCCGCAATAAAAACATGAGCCGCCGATAAACCTTTAGCCCCTTCAAAAGTGGTTATTTTAACCAATGGTTTACTTAAATCACTACTAACTGCTACTCTCTCAGCACTTTCAACTTCAGATATATTTTTAACTTCTTCCATAATGGCGTTTTGGAAATCTTTGGAAATCAAATCAATCAATGCTTCCCCAGAAGTGCTACTTTTTATGATGTTCTGCCATTCTTTTGGTTTATCGAAAAACAAAATCAATCTCCACCACAGATTTGAACTGGGATCTTCTCTTAGGTTCCTAAGTACAACATCTCTATTTATAGACTCGAACTCATTTTCATTTTTTTGAATATCAAAATTTAAAGAATTAAGATAATCCTCTATTTGACGACGAAATGGGTTGGAAGAAATTACTAATGCCGTTAAAAATCCCTTTTCTCTTGATTCGCGGATATCAACATCTGATATACATCTTATTTGATGTTCTATATACTTTCCAAAATAATTTGCCCTAGGCGTTTGAACGGAAGTTTTAACAAATTCAATAAAAGGATACTGCTCGCTATCCACCCTTTTGATGGGGGGACAGTAGTCAAAATCTCTAGGGATTCTATCTTTAAGTATTTGTCCCTCTTCGCATTTACGCACAAAGTCTTTTGTTGCTTCAACTATAACTTCGGTACATCTAGTACAGTAAGGTAGGGGCAGCTTTTCATAGTTTGGATCAAGATAAAGAAATTGTATATGTTTTGGATCTGCGAGGCGCATTTTTTGATAAAGTGCTTGATCGTCATCTCCTGCAATAACTATCGGGCCTCTAGCAGATAATGACCTAACAAAATCAACTTCGAGTTGATTGAAATCTTGGAATTCATCTACGAGAATCAAATTATATGATAAATCTGATGACTGCAATTTAGAAAGAGAATGATAAACCCTAAACACTGAATCATCAAACCCTATGGAATTATAATAATTGCCACGTTCAAGATAAAATTTGGAGTGTTCGTTGACGAGATTAGATCTAAAATTGGATAAAAAATCAGGTGTTTTATCAGCATGAATAACTTTCCAATCTTCTTGGATAATATTTTCAATCTCAGGAAAATATTTAAAAGAATCTGTCAGTCCCCCTCTTAAAATCCCAAATCGGCGCAATAAATGATGACAATATCCATGAAACGTAAAAACCGAAGATTTCTCTCCTAAATCTTTTTCCAGATCATTTCTTAAATTTACCAAAAAGGTTAAAACGAGGACTCTTTCCTTGGAGAATCCTTTATTTTGAAGAAGTTTATTAAATGAAGTTGTTTTGCCCGCTCCAGGCCCAGCCACGATAAGTATTTTTTCAGACTGAGAATTAATCACAGATGCACTGCATGCATCTAAACGCGATAAGTGTTCCTGGTCGCTTTGTGATGGCATAGTATAATAACAACTACTCGGGTCAATCCGATAGTAAGTTGTGTTGGCGGAGGAGGTGGGACTCGAACCCACGAACCCCGTGAAGGGTTCCACTTTTCAAGAGTGGTGCAATAGCCGCTATGCGACTCCTCCAAAATTTTATTTTAATCAATTTGG
>Ga0265297_10008870_pt1 | contig 13237 bp, 20 predicted proteins | sample Munlanlwell13791_FD_192502 | JGI IMG/M metagenome (GOLD analysis project Ga0265297, IMG submission 192502) | Leachate microbial communities from a municipal landfill in Southern Ontario, Canada - Leachate well 137-91 | ecosystem: Engineered > Solid waste > Landfill > Unclassified | place...
CCCCGAACCTCCATGGTTCTGGGCCTCGCGGAGTCCTGGGCCTCTCAACTAATTTGATTGTATTATCAGCTCTTCAAGCTTATTATAACCCCTACTCTCATTAAAATAAAATGTGTTCAATGCATTACATCTAGAGCAGCGTATTTCCACTGTAGATTGTGGGCTAACATAGGCCAGAAGCTTTCCACACACTGTACAGCGGAATTTCTCCATCTACTTCATCCTCAGGATCTGTCTGATACGTGGTTTGTACTTGCCTTCCCACAGTTCCTTGCCAACTACCTGTATTGTTTTCCACCCATGTGCTTTGTGGAATGACTTCTGCCTCTCTTCATCCTGTACCAGTGGTGCATACTCCATTATGTTTCCCACTGCTACCATAATGGAATTGCCAACAGTTGCCGGTCCACTTTTGTTCCAGGACATCCCCAGAAAACCTGTGCGTACATATTTGCTGCCTGCTGGCGCTGGAGGATATTCGGACATTTTACCTTGCAATTCAAAACCAAAGTTAGAAAGCTCATGTGTAATCATCTGAGCATTTACAGTTGAAAACACTTTGCCTTTGGGGAGGATAGCTTTTAGCTCCATGGGGCCTTCACTCCCTTCTTCAACTTCGCTTCGAAGTGAGGATCAATCTGCATCCTCCGGTAGAGGAGGCAATCTGTCATTCCATTCTCTTCCATATATGCCATCAACTGTTCTGGGGTATCTACTCCATTAAGGAGGAGCATCGCCTCCGAAGGTGTCTTCAACCAATCCTCTTGGTCAGGAGTTACCACAGTATACCAGTCTATCTCATCCCCTTCTTGTTTCAAGGATTTTTCGAGTATTGCATCGACCCATGATTCTAAGGATACAGGTGTAGTATATGAATGTCCACCTATCACTACGACCTCGTACTCCTTAAAGCAACCTATTCCTGTAAATGGTAGTGAGAATATCCTGGATGCTGGAACCTCTACAGTGTAAAACTTATCCCCAAATTGATTGGGAGTAGTTTCATCTACAGTATGAGAGGATAAGGGATTATACAAACGACTTTCCTCTGGGTATAAACTAGTATCCCTCTCACCCCTGACCACCTTCATACTCTTTATGCCATTCTCCTTGAGGAATGCTTGGGTGTCTTCATAAATTGAATCTACTACCTTCTTAGCAATATCCGTATAATCTATCCAATAAGGACTTCTATTCAATTTTGCCTGTATGAATGGATTGATAGGAAGGTTGAATTTGTCTGCTGCTGCCTTCTGCATAGCCAATGATCTTGATTGATGATCTGAAGAGGACATTGCCCATGAATGTATCCAGCTACGTGCCTCTGCTGCTGATAATCCTAATTTAATTTCCAAGTTTTCACACACTATTTTCTTGAGGGTTTTGTCAACAAATTCAGGGGTGGATCCAGGAGCCACTTTATTACTCAATGTATTCCACATTTCCTTGTTAGACTCAAATGTAGTCCTAGCATGTGGATCATTGAGTACATCCCAAAGTTTCACATTTCCAAGTTTCCCAGATGGTTTGGGCAAACGTTTTGGCTTTGTTAATGCCTGATTTTCCACTACAGGAGCCAAATGGCACCGACAACGGGGATGGGCAGGGGGTACATAATCCTCATGCCCTAATATCATCCTCTGCCCATGCAATGGCCCACAGATATCACATACATGAGAATCCCTAGACGTACGCCACTCTACTGTCTGTATACCACCTGCAGCATACGCAGCCCTATTCCCCTCAGCGTACATACGAGTGGTTTCTGTAGCAGCAATCATCTTCGCCCGCGCAGGGCTGAATAAGGGATTATCTCCACTACTGAGGGAATCTGTAAGAACCTTCAATGGTTTGCCAGATATAATTTGGTTCTCTATAGCTCTTCTCAACCCAAATCTAGTATTAGCTGTTAACTGATTCCACCAATCATCACTATATGCATCTGCTGCCTGTCTTGCTGCTGTATTTGCCAGAGAAAAATCATACACCACTCCCAAACTGGCTGGTTGGGTGACACCTGCCTGTATAAGTGTTTCCACAACCTTGCTAGTCTGAAACTCATATTCAGATTTGATATTTTCCCAAAACCAATCTTGATCAGCAATATCCATCCAAGACTTGGCAGATTCTAGCTCTTTCTCACCTTTGGATATCTCTTTTACTACTGCTTTCTGTAGGGCTTGCAGACCCTTCAGGACAGCCTCTTCCAGCATAGCCTCATGAGCAGCCCTTTGCTGTGGGAACATAGGTGGACCAAATTCCTCTGCCTTCTCACTTAGTATTTCAATATCATCTAATTCCCAAAATAGACGTTCATCAAGTAAGGATTCTGTCAAGGTACCACCTCTAATTCAACCAACGTCTGTTTTCCTCCAGGTTTTACAGATGTAACCTTCAACTTTGTATTAGGAGCCAATACCAATTCTTTGGCAGAACCTCCGGCTGCCTTAGTGCCAACCGGAAGAGTAATTTTAGCTAAAACTTGTTTTCCTTTACCAGAAAACGAGCCAGCTTGCAATTCTGTCAGAGACGTACTAGTAAAACCCTTATCTTGCAAAACCATACCGTTTTTTAGTTTTCCAAACTGCGCTTCAGAAAATCCTCGATACACATCTGTCGGCTTGGTAAGAGGTGGGGCAGAATTGATAGCTGATTTCAAGTGTTTGGTGGCTTCTTTAGCATTTGCCAAATCTTTAGGAGATGCCTTGACGTTGTGACCTCTTAATTGACCATTCATCAATTCATATCCAGGAGATTGATAAAACGCCATACCAGCTTTTTGTTTAGTAGACAGATTAGCCTTCCAGTTCCCATAATGCGTACTAAGAAATTCTTTTCCTTCTTCTGCTGTAGAAAAACCTTGTACTCCAGACCCACTGATAAAACGTCCTGTAGTAGCTGAATGGAATTTGTTATACTTCAGGCCCAGCAACTCTTCTACTGTAAAGTATTTCTCTTCTCCACATATCATGCAAACTGCTGAGCACAAATCCTTTTGTTCTTGAAACTCATCCCAATCTTCCCACCATATTGCAATAACTACTTGATCTTTTTCCTTCTGTGAAGTAGTAGCATATTTATTTATTTGAATTATTTTAGGGTCTAGCACTACAAGCCATTCATTATTTTTCCATGACATGTGTATTGCTTGATACCCTTGTTCTTTTAATTTCTGTTTTCCTTCTCTATCCGGTAAAGGAGGATTTGTACGAAAAATCTTTTTAGGATCAGTTTTTACACGCAAAGAAACGGTGGCCCCTTCAACACTGGAAAACACTCCAGTGCGAGCAGTGTAAAAAACTCCTTCTTTCGTTTTTGTTAAATCTACTCCATGCTTAAGAATTTCTCTTGCCGATGATTCACTAGTAACATGTGTCCATTGACCTCTCCAACCAGCATGTCTCTTCTGGTCATGCTTACCAGGTAGATGCTTAAAGGAGGATACTTCTCCAGGAGGATCTACCCCCCAGGAATGCCTATGCTGCTTCTCTACGGATATGATTGCCATAACCTCTTCCAAAATGGGCTAGGATAGAATTCATCTTCCTTCTGTGCTTCTTCCATTGGCACTGCGGGGACTGCTGCCGGCAATACTGGTGTTTCTGGTTTTTCTGTCTTTGGTTGCTCCTCATCTGTAATCTTTACATCTGGAGTCACATCCCTACCGCCCAGGCTATCAAATATTTCCTGGCTGATATCTCCATCATCCAATGCCAATTGCCTGGATGCATCCGCTGTAATTTCTCCACTCTGCACCATCAATGCCCGCGTATCTGCCCTCACCTTCTTAACATCGGCAGTCTGTTTCTCTGCCTCTGGGTCTTTCTCCTCCCAGGCAAACTCCACATTCTTGGGAAGGATTTTGTGGTTAAGGGCATGCAAGACAATCTTCTTAAACAATGCTGGCCCCTTGCCTCGTGTCTTTAGGTGCAACATCTCACTCTGTGCAGATGTACCTAACCCACCCCCAGGCAGGGGAGCAAACTCCTGATAGTCTGACAGGAACGCCATAGCGATAATCGTAATGTAATTCTTGAAGCTATCATTCTCATCATACCCATCAGGCAGGCTAGCAAATTCCAAGGTGATGCTAGACACCTCTGCTTTTGGGTCATTTGTGGGAATGATCAGTGGATCTATGTAATGCACTGACCCTTGACTATCAGCAAATGCCCGCGCCTTTGCTAGAGCATCGTTAATCTGTACCTGGGTAAGCCCATTAACGATATGCATCGCCCGCGTGCGCCTGCCCGCTACCTTCTCGTATTTGTATAAGGTAATGGCCTTGATAATCTGCGCTGCCCAAAGCATCCGAGACAGGGCACAAATCTGCAATCCATATAGCCCAGGAAGCTCTATCGTGCTCGGCATCTCCGCTAATGTGATAACGTTGTACCATGGAAGCTGGTGATACTTACCCAACCTATCCTGGTAGATGACAGGTACCTCTGGGTTACCTGTATGCCAACACCTAGCAGCATCCAAATGGTTCAACGCCAATAATGCTGAATCGGGGCTATTACCATCTCGCACTACCTCTATGAATGCCCCATAGTCTTGGCTGTACAGATCTTGGCTGACCTTGAGCATTAGGTCTGTCCAGCCTTCCCCATCATCAGCATTATCCAGCACGTTCTGAAGACGATTTACAACTCTTGGTGGCCCATCTAATGTCCAGGAAAAGGAAGCATTCCTGGAACACACTACCCCCTGGGCAGACTGGTAATAGCTCTCAGACCTGACAAACTCCCTAAGCTGCCTATCCCTGAGCTTAGGGTGCTTACCCCACTCTGTTATCTCTGTGGCAATAGAACTCACCCACCAGAGCATGCTCATATCTACACCAGTGCTACCCTCTGGTGGTTTAGGTGGCAAATCTCTTACTGTCTTCTGTAACGCCTTAGGGTCTAGCTCTTTGACCCCTACCCCATCCCCATTATCATCCATAATTCACCGTCCTATTACACCTGCAGAATCGTCGCTTCTTTCTTTCTACAATTATCCCTCTGCAAATTGAGAAGACACATATTACATATCTGTGGTTTTTCGTTTGGGTGCTTCATCAAGTCTACAATTGTCTCATTCTCAAGCAGGAGTCCACACCTGGCACGCCCACCAGATAACACTATGTGCATCTTCCCATGCTTTTCCTTTGCCGTCCTACTGTAACCTACCTGCATCCGTTTCTCCTAATGTGCATGAATATACTCCCACTCAAAGGGAGTGGGGTTACGCCCATACCCTTTTCGAATCTCTCCTAATGTTGTGTCGTTTGTAATTTTCTTACCTATTCTTTTCTCTGCTTCAGCGTGATTAGCTTTTCTCTCTCCAGCTGTTTTGGGTTCTGACAATGGGGCATGAGCTTTACCAGTAGAAGATCCTCCCCCGCCTCCAGATCCTCCTGCACTACCACCTGATCCGCTTCCTCCTCCACTACTAAATCTTCCAGTGGAAGCACTATGGAATTTGTTAAATTTCTCCCCTAGTTCTTTTGCCTGTTTTATCAGAGTATCTATATCGGACATGTCTTTTTTCGTTTCTATAGCATTAACCGTAAACATTCGCTTGCTGCCATGCTCAATGCCACCGCCAAGTCTACCTTCCTGTCTGGTGCTTTCTTGATTATACGAATTTTATTATCTTCATCCCTAGGTATCTTTGCTGCCGAATTGTTGATGTGCTCCCTCAATACCCAGAGGGGATTCCCTACATCCTGTGGGTTGCAGGAATGTGATAACCTTCTGCCTATGATCAAATCCCTAAGCAGCTTGTCAGACACTAGCCGTTCCTTGCCCTGAGGCATGCCTCGCTTCCATACCCCAAGCTCCCTATTTAGCCTCTGCATCATGTCTTCTAACTGCATAGGGTCATAGATTATCATCACTACATTGTAGCCTGGGATATATACCCTATCAGCACAGGCAGGGCAAGATGCTCCATACTCCACATGCTGGTAACGTGGATCTATCCCTTGCCTGTCCGGCGTCAAAGGATGACCCAAAGCGCAACCACCCAGTATCAGTGTACGTAAGAATGCCTCCGGCCCAGCATAATCTATCTGCACACCACCACCTGGTGGCTTCCAAGCCCTCACTGCCCTAACGCATACATCCTGTGGGTACTTAGGGTTGCGAGTAACTGCCACAATCCCAAAACAGTCTCCTGTTGTAGCGGCATCTACACCTATGACTACTGGGATCTTGCTGCCAGTCAATCCCTCTGACTGTGGATCGAACATGTAGGGCAGCGTAGAATCATAGCACAAATCCCATAGCTCAATAGGTACAAAAACATTTATCAGGTCACCGGCTAGGGCATCTTCTGGTGTCTCTGGTGCAAAATACTGTAACTGTAAGGGAGTAAGGGCCATGCTCTGTAGATCATACCACTGCTGATCCCTGCCTGGCCTAGCTATCCATGGGGCAAAGACAGGGTAAAGGTCGCTCCCTGGTTCTTGCGCTGCCCGCCATAGGGTAGCTAAGAAATTAGCATCGCCAAGGCCTCTGGACAATACATGGCAGGTACCGCCTGGAGATACTGTTGTCCTAACAGCATTCCAGGTAGTATCCGGGAAGGGCATATGAGCTATTTCGTCTACATGGGCATGCTGACAGTTTTGGTCAATGCTCACATGCGTACCAGATGAGTAAGAGATTATCGTTCGGATATCATCTGGCCCTACCCGAAACTTCATACTCTGGCTAGTATCGCCACCAGCAGCATCGGCAAGGATCTCTGGCCTTAACCATGCCGGTAGGTGCTCTATGCCGAACCGTATTATCCCCAGCAATTCCCTGCTGGCTGAAGCATCACGACTGAATAGGTGTACCCTTGCATTTTTCTGTGGGCCTAGAAGACGAAAGGCATCCCAAGCACATTCAAGCTCTGTAAACCCTAACTTGCCTGCTTTTAGTGCTATGATCCACTGGTGCTCAAGCATAGCCTGACAGAACGTCTCTTGTCCAGGCCACAGGCTTTCTAGGGAGCATATAGTGCCCTCTTCGCGGTCTACGAATTTCCAGTGTTTCAGGAATTCCCTGAATTGTGTCCTAGCAGGATTATCTCCCCAGGCAATAGAAGCATCCCGAGCAGCCTTTAGCCGTAATGCTGCTAGTGGCAATGCTTCCAGCAGATTACTCAATTCAAATTGCCTTCAATCTCAAATCTTTAGGGTGGTAAATACCCACTACACAATTGTACATACCAGGATTGTCACTATCGCTTATAAAAGCTCCCCCAAAAGAAAGAAATCCTACCTCAATCCAACCAGTCTCCTCTTGCACCTTCAGCACATACCCTACCTGGCCAATATTATGGCCAACGATTGGAAGGACAGGTGTACGGTACGGAAATTTCTTCTTCAGTTCCTCGATCTTAGTTACCATCTTTTCTCCTTGATCCAGAGAAATTACTAGCAGAAGCACTCATTCGTTAAAACCCTATAACCTACCCGAAACAGATGTCTATGATATCCCCTACACTAGGAGCTACTGGCTGAGGCGGATTAGTTGCCCATTGGATCACTTCCCAAGGATCTAGTCCACTAAGATCAGGAGCTACTGGTGCTGGAGAATTGATAGCATTCTCTATTGCCTCAGCAGGGTCAATAACGATTGGCTCTGGTTCCTGCTGATTCCGTTCTGCCCATGCTACCACACACCAAGGATTGTCACACCCTGTTACCTCATAAATATCTTCTGCTGTAATGTTACCAGCACCAGGGTTATAGCACCCAATGGCCAGGCAATGTACATCATCTCCCCCACCTCCGCCAAAGAACAGGCTTGCTGCTACTATTAGACCTATCATTTTTCTCCTTTCAAAATTGCTTCTGCCTCTGCTAGTAGTTCCTGTGGATCAAGACCAAACTTTGCCGCTAGTTTTTCTGCCTCTGCCTTCACCAGATCGGTATTGATGTGCTCTACCCTCTCACGATACTTCCAAGGCAGCCTGGCCTTCAGCATGAAAATGAGGAGGATATCACTATACTCCCTAACCGCCTCTTCCCCCACCTTTGTACCCTGGTGCCAGACACCACGCTTTTTTTCCACACCCTCTACTGCCCGTCTATACAGTTCTGCCTCTAACTTGTCATTGACCTCCTGTTCTGCTGCCTTGTACCTCTCGGCAAAACCATCAACATCGTTCTTCATCCAATACCGTGGAGTATCGTGTGCCACACCAGCAGCTTTGTATGCGTCTGTGTAACTGCAATGTTGTCTGAACACTTGCAAGAAAGCATCTTGTGCTAACCTCCTCTCATCGTCTGACATCGGCCCTCGTTTATGATCTCTTTTTTCTACCATCCTTAATCCACCCTTAATAATCGGTTAAGTAACAATTTCTTGCACTTCTGGCGTATCCTGTATGCCTTTGCCCTCTCTGCCTTTGTCCTCTTTGTCTCTCCATCTGTATAATACGTTAACAACCACTCCATCCGTCCGTTTAGCTCGCTCTTCAGGTACTTCCATGCCGATAATGCTACATCCCTCTCACTGTTATGCTCTGGAAAGTAATTATTAGCAGCATCTAACTCCACCTGGGGGAAACGCTTCTCATGCCTATGGAGAGAATATGCTAGGTTTCTCACCATCGTATACCCCAGAGCTTGAGCATTACTGGGATTATCTACCGAATACCTTAATGCCCGCAAAGACGCCTCCTGAGCCAGATCCTCGGCATCCTGTGGCCTATATTTCCAGCCTGCCACCAGTGCCCCATGGTAGAACGAATCCCAATCCATCTAATCTACTGTCAACCTTATCTTTCCCAACAGTTCTCTTACCTCTGCCTTCTCCTGATCAGACAAGCCTTCATCATTTGCAGCCTTGGCTAGGGTGACTATATTCCTCCAGAACCCACCTATCACCGAATACTCATCCTGCTGCATCTGCAATAGCATACTGTTTAGCTCGTTATAATCCAACGGCATACCCTCATCACTCCCCTCTGTCCAGCTTTTATATGCCCAGTTCAAATCTACATCGGCATCAATACCTGGCACCTGCCCCTTATTGTGGTACTGCCATATTAGGCATTCTGTCCACCCACCATAAAGCTCAGGAGACAACCCACCTACCTCTGCAAAGCTGTTTATGCCCACAAATGGATACCCACTTGTCCACAACGGCAAGTGTGCAAATGCATCCGTATCCCCCATGCGGCTCTGCCAATACCAGCCACCAGTGTAAATCCCTAAGGGGATTGACATACCTGTAAGCAAACGAATAACTTCCCAAAGCCATTCAATCCGCTGTTCAGCTGTCCAATCCTGGCAGGTATCTATATCTTCCATATCCAGCCACAACCTGCCTGGAGGCTTCATGCCATACAGAAGGGCCAAATCATATGTTTCATCGCATATACCAGCCATCTCCGCAGGGGACAGGTTAAATCGCAAAAAGTGGTAAACCTCTACATGCAAATAACAATCTGAAGCTCCCTTGACCTGCTCCTCAAATAGGGGATTGGAATACGCTCCATCCCCACCACAGACGATGACAAACTCTTTCCCTGCTGCCTGCACGGCTTTGAAATCTATACTACCTTGGTGCTTGCTGACGTCTATCCCTTCCAACTACCCCTCCTGATATTTATAATAACCCCTATTGCAGATAAAATAAAATCACCACTTCGGATCCAATCTTCATTTGGGAGTCACTCACCAAATCCCGGTCAATCTTCATTGAATTGTCATTCACCATGGCAACATCAATCTACAGCGGTAACGCGCTCACCACGACTTACCCAATCTACACCGTCCAATCATTCACCAGGGGTGCATCAATCTACAATGTCGATCCGCTCACCACTGATGGTTCAGTCTTCATACGAGCCTCATTCACCAACCTCTAATTAACCTTCACCTCCCAAGCATTCACCACGGTCTTATCAACCTTCACGAAAGACTCACTCACCATATTCCAAACAGTCTACATTAAACAAATCATTCGCCAGCTAAGAATCAATCTACACCGTTTCGCCGCTCACCATTATGTTATCACCCTACAAGTCGATGTCATTCACCACTGCTGACTCAGTCTTCACTGGAGTGTCATTCACCAAAGCCTCATCAATCTACATTGGCCGATCACTCACCAAAGCAGCATCAGTCTACATTGACGGATCGCTCACATCATATGTTTTCCATCGTACATCGGCCTGGGGATCATCTGGTGGCCCAAAACCTCTACCACATATGGGAGCCTGCTGGGTAGTCCTTCACACTCGCTCCACGCTTCCCACAAGTGAGCTAGAAATATCTTAACAGCTTTCCACCTTGCAGTCCGATCAATACGGAAAGGAATCCAATTAGGATCCCCAGCATGTATTGCCACCAAACGCGCCTTTGTCTGGTCATACATCTGCCGATAAAACCCACCATTCCTGACAAAGGATGTACTCACATTGTACAGGCATCGCCTGAGGTAAGGATGGTACGTTATCTTTCCCCCATCTTTTGTAGGCCTGGGCAAACGGAATTGCCCCTTATCATTTTCTGTGGGCACAAGACCCGCAGCCTTGTACCATGAAGATGGCCCCTTTTCCGGTATGGGTGGAAGCAGAAAACTCAAAAGCTGGGCGGATAGCCCTGGCCCAATGCCCTTCACATGCCTCAGCCACACATTGTATACAGGCCAATTACTCTCAAGCTCATCCTTGATAGCCTCGTCCAATCGCTGCTCAATGTCCTCTGCCATACTAGCTACCTGTGAATATATAGATGGCACAGGAGCCTCTGAGCTATCCACACCCCGCTCTAGTGCACTAAACCTATTACCTACCGCTATCCGGAATTTCTCGATACTGATACGAGTATTTTCCAGGTTCCTTAGCTCCGTCACCAGCATTTTTCTCTCCTTTTTCTGACCAATATAACGCCATCAAAAGGGCCTCTGCCCTCCCATCGTTCCTGCCTATTGTGGCTGCCAATTGAGGAAACCTCTGCTGGGCTAGCAGTATAGATGCCCCTTTATCCTTGCCACGCAAACCCATAGCTGCCTTCCATACCTGGGGAGTAACCTTCTGGTAGGGTATCTGTAGGGCGGCCAGAATCCCTTCCCACAGCCCTACCCCCCGCCCAAACGAAAACATACTAGTGACCCCCTGGCCTGGCATAGCATGCACATCCTCAAGGATAACAATTACCCCCTCAACCCTGCTGCATTTACTCAAAAGGCGAACCATCTCAGCTATGGCATACTGTTTCTTGCCTTTGGCTGTCAGTGTGGGAGTAGAAAAGACATTAGCACCATTCCCATAGGATGGCCTCAGTATAGCTACAGCACCTGACAGCCCAGGATCAATCCCTACTATCATACCGTTTCCTCAACCGGTATAACATAGATGGTTCCCGCCTCCTCTGCTGTACATCAATCAATGCCTGTTGTGGAGTCATAGTATACCTGGTGTAGTAGACTGCGCCACACATTAAACACGTCCATCGTTCATTTACGGAGTCCCCTTCATCCTCGAACACCACCGTCCCATAACAGCGTTTACACCCACCTAACTCTATCATCGTCACATCACCCATTGCACGAGCTTCACCACCCCCACAAACCACATCGCTCCTACCGTTGCAAAGACACCGCACACCACTAGGACTGCAATAGCAGTACCTACCTTTGCAGCTACGTTATTCTGTTGTCTCATTTATTCACCTCCCTCAGCTTTGAGCCAATCGGTCAGCAGCACCAGTATACCTATAAGCAAGCCTATCGGAATTGCAATGGGCCAGAAGAGGACACCCATAATACATAGGAACGCTATATCCTCGTCCTCAGAGCGAATATGATGCTTCACCAATAGCAGCAAAACAACTGCTACTACCAACCACCCCAACACCGCAGAGGCTATGATTATCCCCATATCACCCAACCCATTAGGATACCCAACCCGTAGGCAACTGTCATACACACAAATAATACAGAATCAAAATTGTCTTTTACTTTGTCTTTCCATGTTCTCTTTGATGGAGGAGGAGCTAAAGCAAATGAATCACAAGCATTTTTGATGGCTTCTACCAGGGCTGTAAAAGCCTGGGCAACACCATACTCACTATTCTTCTTGGTCATAATATTTTCCTTTCTTTCTGTAGCACATTCCATGCCATCCGTAATGCTGCATATACTAGTGGGTGAACCGGTTGACCCTTAATGCTACATACAATGCAGTTGAAAAGAGCATCTACTATCTCCTCTTCTATCTCCTTTCTGGAATCCCTATTCAAGCATTGATTGTGGATAACTCCCCCTACAACTGGCCCAGCATATTCATCCCTATGCTTTACATACCTCTCCACTACCCTGCTCGTAATCTGGTAAGGTATATTCATCTTGCGTGCAGTAGTTTCAATGTCGCTTGTACTAGGGTACCAGGATGTCAACTTCATTACCCCAAACATCCCAGCCATCATAATAGCTCCTGGCAAACAACTCTATGCGTGGAATATCTCCGAATAATTCTTCAATGTTCTGTCTAATGATAGCAGGTTTTTTGGAATGTCCTGTTCTTGGATGTAAAACAACTTGACGGACATTCTTCTTGATACGTTTATTCCCCATATTGCCGGTAATGCCTAACAAACACAATTCCATACCCCCTAATGTCCAGTACCCAAGACGGCAATTAGGATTTCCAGCTTGAGATGTTTTTACCCAACAGAATGCCACTTGCTTATATGCAAATCCCCATCTCTTTAGAACATCAATGCCGACATCTAATTGTGAGTTGACGACCCATAAGAAAAGAGCACAATTATCTGCTGATATACTAGGCACAGGTAATGCAAGTATTTCCTCGTTTGTCATTGTGTCATAACGCAAATAAGATCCAAAGCCACTTAGCTTACTACTACCTATCTGTCCAAAATTGTAATCCGAATGCCAAGGAGGATCAGCATAGATAAGCTGATATTTCTTATCTGGAAAAGGTATCATATCATCCACACCTTGTCCATCCACAAGCATGACACTGTAGGCACCCACTTTCACTCACCACCGCCTGTCCACATTCAGGGCATACCATACCAGTCTCCAAAGATACTTCCTCACAATCCTCCGTCAAGAAACGTTTCCCCAGCCATCTGAACACATAATCTACTATGCTGGCTGCTGTAGGTATAGTTTTGCTTCCTGTCAGTCCATGTGGTTCAAATCGTACTCCCTTCATCTTGCGTATAAGGGATTCCAATGGAACACCATACTGTAGTGACATACTGGTGAGGATAGCCGTT
>Ga0265297_10008873_pt1 | contig 13235 bp, 15 predicted proteins | sample Munlanlwell13791_FD_192502 | JGI IMG/M metagenome (GOLD analysis project Ga0265297, IMG submission 192502) | Leachate microbial communities from a municipal landfill in Southern Ontario, Canada - Leachate well 137-91 | ecosystem: Engineered > Solid waste > Landfill > Unclassified | place...
TAGAAATCGTGCGCAAAGCCTTGTCATCATCCAGATCGCGGATGACTTTTAAATCTTCAATGGCTTGTTCCTGATGCTCAGGTTCGGCCAGCAGATTGATGTAATCCTGCTTGCAGTTGATGTATTTCGGATAGCCTTTCATAATTTTCTCCTATTTAGTCGGATACGCCTTGAAATAATAAGGCGTGTTGCTCGCTGCGTCATAAACAGTGATGATTATCGGTGTACCGGATAGCGTCGCATCGGCAGAAGTAATCCCCGCCCACGAAGCACAACCCAATGATATTGCCCAATCGGTCTGTGTTCCACTTCCATTTGTTATTGTCACATTGACAACCAATGCGCCTGTTTCGTCATTATAACTTGTTACTTCGCCCTGCATCCAGTTTGTGGCATCATAGGCTATTTTAACTGTCATGCCTTTCACATAACCTTTAGAAGCTTCAACAGTTAAAGATTGTGCGCCTGTACCGATTGTCAACGAAGTTGAGCTTGTGGAAGTTGTAGAAGTAAAATTTAACGCAGTAGCCACTGCGTTAACTTCGGTTACAAATGTCGGTAAAGCGGCTATAAAAGCATCAGCCAAAGTTGAAAACGTTGACGGTACTGATCTACTTGGTGGTGTGGGTAATGCTGTTATTGGATCTGCCATAAATGTTCTCCTTTTAAGTTCTTCCCTCAATTCTCAACGAACATTGCGAGTACGTTGGATAAGGAATAACGATTTTGAAATCTTTATAAAAACCATAAACGATCAAGCATGAATAATCCTCATGCGCAACCCAAACAATCGGCGTAGCTCTATACCTTGCCAATAAACTTTGTATTTCAGAAATGGCTGCATTCAACATTTCAACCTCAACTTCCATCGTTTTACTATAGTCCCTCTCAGTTATTGAGTAAACGCCGAAATCGTCAACATCAAATGTTGAGTAGTCCTTTATTCCTATTGCTGCGCCGTATTGCGTGTTACCCAAAATTGTCTGCGTTCCTAAAATAATAGCACCAACTTTAGCGGTTCCGCCTGAATAGTTGATAGTTATATCCACAACCGCATTCAGGTACGGTGTGATATCAAATTTTACAACATCCGTTGTCGTTAACAGGTCAATTGTTTTATCATAAACAACGCCTTCAATTGGGTCTGTTAATGTAACAGTGATGCTTGTCGCACTTAAATTTAAAAACGCTATCGAGTCAAAGTATTCGCCTGGAGTCAATTGAAACGACATTGACGTAGCCTGTTCTGTTTGTGAACCAATCTTTGAATCAAATGCTTTCCATCTGTTGGTAGCGGAAACTTCAAGCCATTTTGGAGTATCAGCTAACACGTCAACTTCAGGCGAAGAACCACCGGTGACATTTACCAGTGCTTCATAAACTTTGTGTACTCCTGTTGTTGTTACTCTCACTGTATCACCGGCAGTGTACGCTGTTATAACGCTCCATTCACCTTTGCTGCCATCATCTTCAGCCACATCACATGATGTTAGCATAGCATCGGTAATTGTAATCGGTCTTATGATTTTCATTTTGTTCTCTCCGTTGGCATGCCCACATTATCAAACTTGTCTAACAAATCAGCCGTGTTCAATGTGTTTTTTGCTATCTGAAAATTAGCAGCTTTCAATTCAGATCTTAACGCTCTCAGTTCACTTATCATTATAACATTGCTGTCTTTCCCTTCCACCGTCACCGGGTACTTGTTTTTCGGTGACACAACCAATTCAGTTCCGTGTAAAGTGGCCTCATATCCGCTTTCCGGGCCAGTGGCAATTCCGCCATAGGCCAGTGAGGGGATTTTAGCCGTTGGATATTGCTGATTGTAAATTGTAATAAGCGCGTTCGTGGCTTCTTTTAAGTCTCTCACGGACGCCAATGTTTCATTATATAATGACAAGGCGGCCTGTTCTTGCGCCTTAACTGTATTATAATTAGCCTGAGCCGCCGCATATTGAGCATATTCCGCGTCTGCGATAGCCAACAATCTGTTTAATTCAGCCGCATTTGCTGCCGTGGGGTTATTGGCATAAATACTTCCCATCCAGGCCACCACCTGATTGGCCTGACCGTATTGACTGGCTTCAATATTTACTTTTTCCTTGGCAGCGGCGGTGGCAGAAACCGCTGAATTATACGCCGCAAGCGCCGTATTGCGCTCGCTAATAGCAGATTGATATTCAGATTTGGATAATTCTATTTCTTTTAAGGAAACGGCTTGCTCATTGGCTTCAAAGGCCGAAACTAACTGACCAAGCAAAGTAACTATTGTCTGAGAAGATGAAAGAATTGATAAAAGGCTGTTACTCTGTCCGGCCCCGCCGTTGACCAGAGCTGCCAGCATTTCGGCAGTATAAGACGTATTTAAAGCATCAATATTTTTAATAACATCTTGAACAGCGTTACCTGTGATAACTTGCGCTGTCTGTTTATTTACAAGTTCGTTTCCGGTGTCAATGACCGATGTTTGTGAAATGATTTTGCCGGTCTGATCCTGGACATAAGTATTGCCCGCGACGACCTGAACGGTCTGCTGTGATAAAAGCGTTGCAATATTTCCTAGTAACTCAGCGTGCTTTTGCAATTCTTCAAGATTGGGATCAGGCTTGATTAACTCATCGCGCATTTCTTCTAAAACTTTGACCTGTGTTTCCAAAAGCGTGGCGTGATATTCATTCCAGTTGACCATTGCAGTGCTGACTGTTTTGGCCTGTTCCAGCGCGATATAGGACTTTGCCTGGTCTCTGCGATATTCTAAAGATGTACTGGCTGATTTCAGACTTTCTTCCAGCAGGGTATTAATAGCCGCTGGCATTTTACCCAGAGCATCAGCGTCCCCGGTCATGGCCTTAGCATAAATATCATTCAGGCGGGTTTGCGCTCCGGCTTTCCCGCCGCCGAAAATTTTAATCTGTGCTTCGGTCAAAGTCTCAATCAAGCCTTTATACGTCTGCGCCATTCTCCGGGATTCGCTGGCCGCGTTGGAAGACGTGCTGATCAGGGCATTGATTTCGGTGGTCACTGTTGATGTGATCGTTTCCAAAGATGTTCCCAGATCCTGCGTCAACCATATTAATTCCTGCAATGGCCTTAATGATTCATCCATGGCGTCGAGTTCACGCTTGCGCGATACGGCTAACGCTTCTTCTGCTTTGCCCTGCGCATTTAAAAGCTCAATTTCCATGTCCGCCCGTTGTGAGGCAATTTCTTCGATATGCGAATAGTAAGAGTCCGCCGTCCCTGCCAGTTGCATGAGCGTATAATAGGCCTGCTTGCCCACTTCGGATGTCAGGTCGATGCTTTCCACCAGTTTACGATAATCTTCCCGTGTGCGCGGCAATATGCCCGCCACGTCCCGGATAGAATCGCGGGTTGAAGCGAACTTTTCGGCGTCGGTATAGAATTTATCAATATAAGACCGGGCGGCCTCGGTCAGTTCTTCCAGCCCACCGGCGATGTCAACCATCTGCTCGGAGAACGCGATCATTTGCGGGACTGTGCCCTTAAAGGCTTTTCCCGTATCTTCCAGAACGCTCATGACAATTTCTTTGTCGATAATCAGGCGCGTGGCCGTCTCCATGAGCCCTTCATTAAGTTCTTGGTATTTTCCTATCATGTCGCCGAACAGGGAAGACACGGCATTGTCGCTGATGTTGGAAATGTAACCGGATATGGCTTCGTTCATCTCTTCAGCGGTCATGTCTTTGAGGTCAAGTTTCGTCTGCTCAAAGGTGTAATTCATTACATCGTTGACGGACGTACCTAAGTTTTCGGCGAAATAAACAAGGCTTTGCCCCATGCCCTGAAATACCTTGTCGAACATCGCGGAGACTTCCGAATCCAGCGCGGCGTATTGAGTGGAATATGATGTCGACTTAGAACCAAACCGTCCGGATTTTGTTTTCTTAATATCGGCGTATTGTGAAGCATCCATGCCGGATGATAGAATATCCGCGATGCTCTGATCGTTGAAAGAAATACCGGAACCGGTAATTTTAGTTTTGACCTTTCCGCCAAAAATGAAGTTGGCTATATCCAAAACGGGCTGATTTAAAAAGTTTCCTATCTTGGAAATGATTCCCAAATCCTGATAGATGTACGAACTCAACAGCTTTTCGGCACTGCCGATTGCCGTCCCGGAAGAAATCCCCATGCCTTCCGCCGAAATTCCGCCCGTTCTAACGATGGACGTAACCAGACCAGTGATGTTATTATTCAGGTCGCGCAATTCGTTATAAATATTCGTCAGGCGCGTGTTCTCCACGTCGTAGATATCTTCCAGAAGTTCAAAGGACTTTGACACGGATTCGCTCTGCGTTCCGGCCTCGGCGCCCAAAACGGTTGACGCCGGGAGGGAAGCGGATGAACTGCCACCGCCATTAACCGATTCGCCTATTGTTGCCAGCAAAGCCCCCATCGTTGCCGCCATAGCAGCGATACGCGCAAAAGCGGTATAGGGATCGCCCAAACCTTGAGTAGCGATAGCCGCAACTGCCTGCACGACAGCGACGGCACGCTGAGCTACCTCAAAGGCTTTTGCCGCTTCTTCCCAATGCCTTGCCGCGCTGGAGCCTTCTTCGTATGATGCAGCCATATCCAAACAGGCATTGGACAGCATGGAAAATCCGAAAGACAAATCGCGCAACTGGTCTCGAAAAGTTTCGGTTGCCTTAATTAAATCCTCTTTGAATATTTCTTCAATGGATTTGCCGGTTTTCTCGGCCAGTTTTTCATAGGCTTTCATGGCTTCATCGAAACTGATTACGCCGTCATCCATGAGCTTTGTTATGTTCTCATACATCTTGCGGTCATCTTCCATGATCCGCATAATGGCCGCTTCGTGATCGTCGGCCATATCAATATTCATCTGCGCCATCAGGTCTCTGTATTTTTCGGCGCCTGCAATCATATCAGCGTTGAGTTTCATCTGCGCTTCCGCCTGCTCATGTAATGCGTCAAGCCTGTCTTTTTCGGCTTTTTCCGCCGCTCTCTCGGCTTCTTTGCGGGCGCGTTCCTGTTCGCGTGCCAGCCGCTCGGCTTCCCTTTCCGCATCACGTGCGGCATTGTTGGAAGATGATCCAGCACTGCTCTTTGCTCTGGTCGATAACTGCCGCTTCAATAGGGCCATGTCCAATTCTGCAAGCTGGCCCTTTGTCAGGTCGCCATCTGGAGCAATCTTATCGCCTTTCCCTTTTGCTCTTCCAGGCGAAACATAACCGGGCTGCGCTCCCATTCCCGTTATGTCATAGTTACCGGAAACACTACCGAGTGCAGTCACCATGTCATAAATCCCGGCAACGATTGTTTTAAAAAAATTACCTGCCGCAAGTTTGGCATTATTATACGATGCGGTCATGCGTTCGATCTTATCCTTGGCATTATCAACTGCTTTGGCCTGCTGATTTTGTAATTCGGCGGTATGAATCATTGTCAGGTCGTACATTGCCTGAGCTTTTTCGACATCTGTCAATTTTGATTCGAGTTCGCCAAAGGCGTCTTTGAGTGATATTGTCTGTCCGGTGTAGGTTTTTAATCCGCGTGCGCGTCCGGTTTCCAATGCTTCGGTCAAATCTTTCAGTGCCGTTGTTGCGTCTTTTCCTACGGCATCGCCTAGGATTAAAGCCGCGTCAGCCAGATTCGTCAACTGCTCCGGCTTTAATCCCTTGGCCAGACCGCCCAAGGCAACCTGCATTAAATCGGATTTAGCGATTAAACCGTCGCTGGCCTTCTGCATGGATTTGACTATATCATCAGCGGTTGTTTTATATTTATTGGACAGGTTATCAAGTATGCCCCTTTGCTCCGCATACTCGGCGCCGATATTGGCAAGGTCCCAAGCTTTGTTAATTCCTATCATGGCCGTGGTTATAACCGCCGCGGCCGCAATCCAGTTCTTTTTCAGGCCTTCAAGCATGGTGGTCTGATGACCGTACTGCTCCGCATGAAGAGCCTTCATCTTTGCGTTGAAGGCTTCTTGCGCCCGGGCAACCTCATTTCCGTTGGATATTGATTTTGCCTTAATCATCTCAAGGGAATTGGTCGCGCTTCGGCGCATCGCCTCATAAATAGCATCCGATTTAACGCCCAAATTCTGGAAATTCTTTTCGATGGATGTTGCCGTCGAGTTCGCGCTCTGGATCAAGGCACGCTGATTCTTCTCGAATTTTGAAGCGTCTAAGTCAAGCTCAACAAAGATTGTACCTAAACCTGCCATAATATCAATACCTTACGAATATTAAAATAATCCTTGACAATATAATAAATATTATATAGATTATATTGCAAAGGGGTTATGTAATGATCGTACAACTTAGCAGCACTTGTTACGAATATACGCCCGGTGACACCGATGTTTTTTTCTTGCCGGATAACGAAGGGAATCCAAAGCCGGTTTCTTTCGTGAATTTTCCGCGCCCCACAGCACCGCCTCAACCAAGCGAAAAAAGATACACACGTCTTGAAATTCTCCCATTGCAAAAAATGATTGCTCCCGTTTTGGCAAAATATTGCGGCACCGGAAAGTTTGAGCTTTGCGGTTCTTACCGGCGCCAAAAGCCAACAGTTAAAGACCTCGATTATGTTGTCCAGTGCAGCCACGAAACATTTTTGAAAATCAGACTTGAATTGACTGAATGGGGTATTGAGTTTCATCGCGGAGCCGGTGAAATAATGAACGGCACGATCAATGGAATTGCCGTTGACTTTTTCCGCGCCGACCCCGAAAGTTACACTTCGATAATTATCTGGCGTACCGGAAGCATGAATCATAATATCCTTTGCGCTTCCATCGCCCGTAAAAAGGGCATGAAGGTGCTGCGAACCGGAATAAGATTGCAAGACGGTTCGCAAGTTCATCCATACAGCGAACAGGAATTTTATGATATTCTCGGCATGAATTATATTCCGCCGGAAAAGAGGGATTTTGTATAAATGAAAAATTATCTGCTCAAGGGAATCCCGCAAGAAGTCCTTCGCAACTTCAAGGCCGCCTGCGCCGCAAAGGGAAAAACAATGAAGCACGTTATTATTGAATTTATGATTAAATTCAGCAAAAAATAATTTCACTTTTTCCCCTCGATGAAATTTTTGACCATGTTCTTATGGTGAAAAAATGCACGGCTTAAAAAATATGCGCCGGAGTGATATTTCCCCGCCCTGTCGTGATACCCGCGTTCGACCATGTGCGCCCAATAGATTTTAAAGTTCCCGGCATAAACTCTGATATTGCCTGTCCCTGCCTTGTTGACGCGCCTGATTGTATCTCTAAGATTGCCCGGTTCGCGTCCCATCCATCGTTTTTGAGTTCCAAAATGAACAAGATTCCCTTTATTGCTACCCCTTGTCGGTGTGAATGAAACACTCGCGCTTGAAAACTTTCCTTCACGATAAGTATAGGGATCAACCGGACAACGACGCTTTGCTTCACTGACAACAGAATCCATGAAGTCGTTTGCATTGCGAAAAGCCGCTTGTGTTATGTCGTTAAAAACTTCCTGTCCTTTCCAGTTAGCTACCCGCATTTTCTCTTTCCTTACTCAAAACCGCGTGAAAAACTTTGTTGACGAGTTCAAACACCCTGACAGGATCAGCTACTTTGTATCTGTCGATTGCTTCCCAGAGCGCAACGTGATCAATGTCAATCACCTGTTCGCCCACTGTCCGTACCTGGCCCCTGACAATCTGGTAAATCTTAAAAACTTCTTCATTCTCCGCAAGCAAGTTTACGCGGCACAAATCACAAGCTGCCGCGCCTTGCTTTGCAGCGTCGCCGTAAATCCTGCACGCTTCACAAGTGGGCGCGTATTCTGTCGCCCATCCTGTGAAGTCAATCAGTTTTTTTCAGCGGCCTTTTCCTTCTTGACTTCTTCATCGGTCAAGGTCTTGAGGCTTTCATTGGCGAATTTAAGAAACTTCGCTGAACAGGTAATCAGCAAAATCTTATTTTCGCGGGTACACGTTTCTGGGGTGCAGTTGATAACCTCTTTCGTTTCGGGATGCTTGAAGCAAAATTCATCCCATGAAACGATTGACGCATCCCAGAACAATTCCGTCTGGAGTTCCGTGTTGATTTCATCGTATTCCAGACGCGCCGGAGTTCCCTCGACCTTTTTAAAATCGACTTTCCGTTTAACGGTCAGTCTTTGAATCTCTTTGAACTTGTCCGGGCTTACCGTCTGGAAGCGAACCTTCCCGCCGCCGTCCATGTAAAACCATCTTTCCTTGACTTCATTCAAATCATCAATACAGTTCATTCCACCTTTGGAGCCAGTGCCCTTTTCCATGCTGTCCAATGCCTTTCCGCCCGTAGGCGTAGCGCAATTAAGCGCCAGTTAAATTGTTAAGCCGCGGAGTAAGTGCCTACTCTCTCCATTGCCTTGCCGGATACCTGTCCCTCAAAAGAACAAGTCCCCAAACCGGCTTTGTTGATTGTTACGTCCCCGGCCTTGGTGATAAAGATGCTGCCACCGGCCGCCACCCGATAGAAACATGATGTCGAAATGTAGAAATACAGGCAGTTAACTCCCGTACCAGTCGCGCAAAGCGTGTTCAAAACATCCTGCCCGTTGGCGTCCGCCGGATCGAAGTTTCCGGAGAATGTGACCTTTCCTGCGTCACCAATTCCCGCGTTGACGAACTTTTTGACGGTATCGCCAAAAGCGGTGTCCTCAACAATGTCGGGTGTAAAACCGGTTATAGAGAACGTCCCCATTCCAGCAACAATGTTGCTGTCATACATAATTTTGGCAAATTTGCCCCCGATTGAAGCCATTTTTCAGTACCTCCTAGTTGTTATTGCTTTCACAAAATCGTTTAATTGTTGTTTTAATTTTGCTTGAATTTTGTAATTCGCGCACCCATATCACCAAGGTGTCATAGCCGAATGGCTTAAACACATTGATTCTTTTTTGAGGTTCATCTATGGTATGCCAACGCTCCCCATAGAGTTCGATAATCTTTTTCTGACCGTTCACGTTAATAAAATCAGGGCATTTGCCATCAATAATCACCTGTCCGTTACCAACAAATTTCCACTCGCCGGGATAAAGTTGATTAAGAATTCCCATCAATTTTATTTCTTGTTTGTTAGGCGAATTAAAAACTAAATGCTTCTTTGCGTATTCGGCATCCTTCCATTGATTTTTCATAACTTCTGATATTTTCTTTTTGTGTTCATCGCTTTTTGTTTTCCCTTTCGCCGCAACACTTATCCTTCTCTTCGTCTCATCAGTCCTTGGTTTTCCGTAAGACAATAAATCGCCATTGGCCTTGCTCAATCCTTTATTCCATGAGGGCATCCCTTTTGGATGTCCTATCGCGCCTTTTTCTTTTGCGCGTAATATTCCGGCGCGTATCTTTTCCTTGTGTTCTTCGGTTAAGGTACGACCATTGTTAATCTTATGACCCTTGCAAAAAGTGACTTTATTTCTTCCCATTACATTTCCTCTGGAAACATATTTTCCGGCTTTAAAATATCCGGTTCATTCTTTGGCACCCCAAACACCGTTGAATCAATTTTGGTAGCGTCTTTGTATGTGTCCCAAAGCCACTTCCACCGCCGCGCAAACTCTTCGTCAGGAAACCACGTAAACGGGCGTGTGCAGTAATGCTCACAGAAGGCTTCTATGATCCACGCTGTTTCCCCGCGTTCCCATGCCTGAAGAACGCACATTGTCCCGTAAATGTCGAATCCGTCCAGACGTTCATCGAAGCGGAATCCTTTTTTAAGATTGACAATGATAACCGCCTCGTCAAAGCAACATGCCGCGACGGGGAAAGAATGTCTATGCCCTGTATTGAATTGAAGCGGGATTCTCGTGTCATGGAACTTGCCGCAGATATTCCCCTCCATGTCCTTACCGATCACTCCGGCCACAACCCATGAATCCGGCAGTTCGGATATTTTCTCGGTCATCAACTCAACCCACCCCTGCCGGAAAAACATGTCCTGATGAGTCAAGACTGCGATATCCGCGCCCTCAGCTTCCATAATGCCAACAACTTATTCAATCCCTTTGTCGCTGATTCGGGGGATTTTAACCAATGACAATGAATTGCAGGATCAATTTCCGACTGCCGTAAAACCATGTCATATCTCTGCCAGTCGTTAATCATTACCCCGAATGACACCTTGACTTTATCGGCGGCCTTTTGAGTGACTTCAATAAAGCGTTCAATCTGGCTTTCATAATCCCTGATAAATTCATCATAATCACTTTCCAGCTTTTCACCGATCACAACAACTTTGCAGCCGCACATTTCGGCCTCTCTTGTTAAGAGGGTGTTGTTGTCGTAAGTATAAAAGACTTCTTTTTCATTAAGGAATTTCGCCAGTTCTTCCCGCGTTTCCGGCCAGGCATAAGTGATTTCAACAGCGTCACTTGGATGTTTTTGATCATTAACCAAACCGGTGTATAAACCTTTTCCAACCCAAAAACACGAACCGGACCGGGGCCGTTTTTCATCCCTGAAAAAATCTTCAATCAAGGGAAGCATTAAAAGCGGGGCGTCATAATATAGTTCGCTCCATGTAAAAATGATTTCGCTCTTGTCATATTCTTTGTCTCCGTCCAAAAGACCGGGATAATTCAGTACCCACCGCGCAACCGTCTTCCCCTTCAGCGGATTGCCGGGAACGATTTCGGGATAAACAACTATTGAACCGCGGGGAGCCGTCCACTTCCCATCCGATCCCTGACACACGCTTACGCGATAACCCCTCTTGAGTAGTTCGTCTTTGAGCCGATACAACGCCCTGACGCCGGCAGAATTATGCCTGTATTCGGGAGCCATGATGATATAAGGTGCTTTCATGCGATATTCCTTTCCTCGGCTGTCGAGTCCCAATCTTCCATTGCTTGCGCCGCTTCATCCGGCGTGCGTCGGTCATTCTGCAAAAATATTCTTCTTTCTTGTCCTATCTCCGATATCTCAATCCACCGATATGCTATCCACTCCGATCTTGTGATTTCCTCAATCCGCTTTTCCATTTATTATCCTTTCATGTTTCAACTATTATTGAGTAGTCAACGGCCCAGTGCTTCAGCTTTTGCGTACCGGACGTACTCACAATTTCTTCCGTCATTGTCGTTAAATTTTCCCTTGACGTCATTACATTGGTGCTGCCGGTAATTGTCAGAACAGCGTTATCAAATAATGTTTTCAGATTATTATACATGGTCGTTATTTCGGTTGCGCCTTCTGAATCAGAAAACAATGAAAACTGAATGTAGATATTATCCATATCCGTTTTAAAGTTGTCATCCGGCACGGCGGAAATAATCGAATAAACCACATACGGGAACTGGCAACCATCCGGAGCGCGGTCCAAATAGATACGACCGCCAACGGCAGAAGACAAAGCCGAACCTGAAAACTTAGAATAAATTGCCGTTAGAATATTGTTCATTTCGCCTCTTTAACCGTGATATCCAGATACTTCATAACGCCGTCAATAACCTCAATCGGTGGCGCGATAATCGCAAAATAAGCGTTCCCCTGTTTTATTCGCCATGAGTTTTTTACGTCCGTCCGAAACTGAATCCTGAAATTATGAATCTGAATCCCGGTGGTCGCCATTGCCTGAACCGCTTCGTCGCTTCGATGGGTTGTTTTCTTCGCCCACACCGTCGCCGCGTCATTCCATGTCGTAACCGGAGAACCCATAGCGTCTTTCACTATGATAGGATATTGCAGCGTTATTCGTTTGTTCATCTCACCGATAAATGTTGCCATTAAAATTCCGTCCATAAACGACTGCTATTTAATAATGCCATCACAGTCGGGTTTTCTTTAAAAAGATATGCACTGGCAACCTGCCCTTCTCTGTTCACATAAAGATCGGTACACATTAATTTTAATGCGGCCTTTATTTTTTGTGGTACGCTTGCCGCCGCCGTCCACCCACAAACAAACTCAATCGTGATCGGATTTGAAGGATAAAGGCTGTCCGTCGGCCATGTCTCGCCATCGGGTAAAACTATCCGGCCTATTCCTTCGCCGTTTGTCTCGACAAGATAATCTGTCGTTACGGTCATCGTGGTTTCGGTTCCGTCCGAATCTTTATATTTGATAGAGGTTACAGATTGCAGGTTGCCGAATGGTAGCTTGATAAAATCAACATCAGGAAATTCATCAAGATAGTAATACCATGTCTGTGTCAACAAGGCTCTTCGCGTTATATCCTCGATATGTTCTCTTGACGCCTGAATTATAGCCGTTAAAAGGTCATCATCCGCAGTGACAGCAGAATTGACAATCACATCCGCGCCGAACTCACACGCCGCGACAAGAACCTTTGCAACAACCCGAATATAGGCCTTTGTGCCAGTGTATTCCTTTTCCTGAATGGCGTTGTCATTTAAGGCTGTGACCTGTGTAAACGCCCCACCCGTCCAGTCCGTCCATGTTGCATTGTCGTCGGATTCCTGAATCTTAGCGTCAACCGTTCCGCCGGTTCCGTTATTAACCGGCCGTAAATACACAATAGATTCTTTCCCCAGAACATCAATTCCGGTGCCTACATGAACCGTATAGTTATCCTGAACGGCATGGGAGCTAGATGCCAAAGACGTATAGGGAGTGAGGTTCCCGGCAAGGGTTTCTGAATCAAGGCGTAAATGTAACTTCAATTCAGCAAGCGTTATCGGTTCTTCTGTCGGCGCGGTTTTAAGAACAAGCATTTTAATTTCCTTTTATTTCGCCGGATGCGCGGCATCCGCTTCTTTGATGATCTCGTCGCTCGGACGCAGACGCGCTTCTTCCAAGCGTTTCAATTCCTCATCGATGCTCTGCGGTTCGCCTGACTGCATAACCTGATATGCTTTGTTAATCAGCAGAATCGCAATGCCCATAATTTTTACAGCTGTAATCGGGTCCATATTACTTACCTCCTTCCATCAAACCAAGCGACTGAGCCAATGCCAGAAACTCGGTTGACAGTTTCAATACTTCGTTCATCGCGATGTTTGCTTTGTTCTGATTTTCGGCTGTGTTGTATGCGATCAGCGATTTACGTGCGTCGATAGCGACGTTCTGCGCGTCACGGAATTTGTCGTAAGCATCCCGGACTTTATAAAACTGATCATCGGACAGAATGCCGTCATTATGGGCGACACGCGCCTGATATAGAATCGTTTCTGCCGTGACTTTGCCCAGTTCATAGGGCTTGACGCTCTGCACACCCGCGCAGGCAGCAAGCATAAAAATCATCATCAACAAAAATACACCGACAACTT
>Ga0265297_10008874_pt1 | contig 13234 bp, 7 predicted proteins | sample Munlanlwell13791_FD_192502 | JGI IMG/M metagenome (GOLD analysis project Ga0265297, IMG submission 192502) | Leachate microbial communities from a municipal landfill in Southern Ontario, Canada - Leachate well 137-91 | ecosystem: Engineered > Solid waste > Landfill > Unclassified | place...
TCCGCTTCGAGGTTGCCATGATCAGAAGTCAGATAGACACGGAAGCACCGATCCAAGAGCAGACCGAGGAGTGTGTTCAGATACGGCTGCTTGGCCCACTGGCACACCTGGTTGTGCATCCCGGCAGTGCCCATTTCCATCCCGTGCATGATCTTGTCGACCTTGTCCACGACCAGCCCGGCGACCCTTGCCTTGGGATGAGAAAGCGCTTCGGAAACGGTTTCCAGGCCGCCGTCGCCCAGGCCCTTGAGGTAGACGACTTCGTTCGGCATAAGGCCCTGATCCGCCCAGAACTGAGCCCAGAGAGTGGGCTCCTTGTCCGTGGTCTGGATGCTGTTCGGAAAAAAGATGGGAGCCTTGCCGGCAAATGTTGCCTGGCGCGAGACGGAGGTAAGCGAAGGAATCCAGGCAAAGACCGCCTGCTCCCGGAATCGCAGCCCGGGCTGCTTTGAGGCAAGTGCTTCGCGGACTACCAGCCATTGGTCCAAGGCAAGGCCGTCCACCACGATCAGTGCGATCTTGGAGTTGCGGTCTTCTCCCATTTGGCGGGCAAGAAATCGCGGGAGGTGATGCAACATGACCGGAGGCACTGGAGGAAGGTTGATAAGTCCTGCGTACCGTTTGAAGAGCCAGGCCGCGAAACCGGCATCCACCTGTGCCTGCAAGCCTTTGATACGTTCGCCCGTCGCTTCGGGAATGGCCTCGGCCTGATCGTTCGCCAGCAGGATCGTCTCCGCCCATCCACGGGCAAAGTGGAACCAGTCCGTGTGCTTTGCGTCCTCGGCCGGAATGGATGTCTCCAGGCTATCGATGAGCTTGCCCAGGCGACGAGACCTGTCCTCGATTGGGGCGGTTCGAACGCCGATGCCTACCCAAGTTTTGGAAAGGGCGTCTGCATGATCGTGTGATACGGAGTGCAGCAAGCCTTCGACGAACAGGTTGTCGATGTAGACCCGGATGTCATGGTGGTCGAAGGGCAGTTCGGCAGGTCCCTCAATGGACAGACCGTAGGGCTTCGTGTCTTCACGAACGCCGGATGTCCCTTTGGCTGCCTCACGGTCGAGGAAGATCGGCCAGCGCTCCTGGAGGAATGCGAAGAACGCCTCCCGGTCCGAAACAAGAGTCTCAAGCGGCCAGTCGTCGAAGACGTTGCTCTGGCGCAGAAGCTGGATGAACCGCCCGTCGAGGTCAGTTGGGATTCGCTGGCTGCGGTAGTGACGGCGCAGCAGCACCCGCAAGAGATCTGATGGCTGTTTGACCAGCTCGGGCGCGATTTCAAAGACGTGCCGGAGGACGAACTCCTTGGTGGCGTTGTCGCCCAACTGGCCGGGGGCATGTCTTTTTTGCGCCTCATACAAGGCATCGAGGTCCCCGCGATCCAGGGCGGTCACGACCGGGTAGCTGAGATTCGGGAAGATGTCGCCAAGGTTGAACGAAAGCCTGCGGCCAGCCTGAAGGAGGTCGAATGGCAATCCACTGAGATCGCTGGCTTGCGAGCGCAATACGACAACGAGGTCGGTGTGCTCGCCGCGGTCCCAGCGGGAGCGAAACTTCGATTCATAGGCGTAGCGGAACGCGATGTGGTCTTCAAACGGGATCAGCTCGAAGCCTCGCTCGCGGACGCCTTCGAGAATCCCTTCTTCAAGGAGAAGTCCGTCCGGATCGGCCACCAAGGTGAGTCGGGCAACCTTAGGGGTGAATTCCTTCAGGATTTGATCGCGCCAGCTACTCATGGCCACCGCCTTCCACCCGAATCACAAGCAGCGGCACCATTTCGGGATAGGCATGGGCCTTCTGATCGAGCTGCTCCTGGAAGCTCCGCTCTTCTTGGGCCAGAAGATTCAGTCGATAGTTGCGGACCTGGGGCAGACCGATCCGCTCGACGGTCCTGCGGCGGGCTGCAAAGGCGTAGTTGGCCTTCTCGCGCTCGCGTGCGATGCGGCCCCGGTGCTCTTGCACGAGCGCTTCGTAGATAGGCTTTCCGTGTTCCTCCGCGGCGTTCTGCAACTTAGTGAAGGCTGCGTGTGAGACCTCTGTGTCAAGGACGGACCGGACCTGAGTGCTTGCCGCGAGAAGCTGATCCCACACGTGTCTGGCCGTCGGCATATAGACCATGCCGTTGTCGGCCAAAAAGAGAGGCATAATCCTTCGACGGTTCCACTCCATGGTGGCAATCGCGATTCGCCACAAGGACCAGACTCCCTGGACCTCCACGGAGAGACCCGGTATCGATACAATTGGGACCGGCTGGCCCGGCGCAAAGCGAGGCAGCCGCATGGCCAGACCACGGACTTTGGGTTCTTCCAGGGTCAGGTGCCGGGCGGCCGGAAGCCTTTCGGCTTCCTTGCCTGTGAAGACCACATTCTCATAGGTCTCGCCGTCGGGCCAGGTAAGGTTCCAGCTTTGGATTCTCCTCTCGGCCTGCCCGCCATGCGCCTTCAGGTAGCTCACGGTCATGCGCTCTACCCAATGCGGCAAAGGGTGGGTCAGCAGCCGCTGGGCTTCGCCGGGTTCCAGGTCCTCGGTCGCGCCGAGCACGGATGCGGTCGTGCGCGCGTCGCGAGCCTGCTCCTGCAGGCGGGCAACCACGCTCTCTACGGAGTCCTCCACCTTTTCGGGGTTGAGGATCGCCTCGACATACATCTCGTCGAACATGTGGCCCGCCTGGGCCGAGTCGAGGACGTCGCCGGTTTTGTCGATGCCGAATTCCTCAAAAATGACGGCGAGTTTCTGCTCCAGTACCTCACGGACCCGGTGCTCCACCGAGTCCTCGAAGACGAAGTTGACCGCGCGAACCGCGTGGGTCTGGCCGATACGGTCCACCCGGCCGATCCGCTGTTCGAGACGCATCGGATTCCAGGGGATGTCGTAGTTGATCACCACGTGGCAAAACTGGAGGTTCAAACCCTCCCCGCCTGCCTCGGTGGAGATTAGGATGCGGGCTTCCTTGGCGAATGCCTCCTGGACCTGCTTGCGCTCCTCCATGTCCATGGAGCCGTTCAGGCAGACGACCGGGAAACCGCGCTCGGCCAGGAATTGCCGCAGCATCTCCTGGGTGGGCACGAATTCGGTAAACACCAGCGTCTTGAGCTCCGGGTCGCCCTCTTCGGACTGGAGGCGGTAGAGCCAGTCGAGGAGCGCCTCGGCCTTGGCGTCCGGTCCGATCTGCTCACAACGGGCCGCTGCATCCAGAAGCAGTTTGACCTCAGCGCGCTCGTTCTTGAGCGCCTTGAGGCGGGTGCGAAGCAGCACGTCGATCTGCTCCTGGCCGTCCAAATCCGCCCATTCCTCCTCGGAGGCAAGCGGGAACAGAGTCAGTTGCTCCTGGGGTGCGGCGAGCGCTTCGAGCCGCCTTTCGAGCGTGGTGCGGATGGCACTCGTGCTGGAGACCACCAGGCGCTGCATCAGGATCATAAGAAAGCCGATGTAGCTCCGCTTCTCCCGCATGGCCTGGTTGTAGCCTTCGCGGACGTATTCCGTGACCGCCTCGTAGAGGAGCTGTTGACTGCGGTGACGCTCCTCCCAGGAGACCGGAGCAAGCTGTGTGTGACGGAGCTTGAACAGCGGATTTCCATTGGCATCGATGGCGCGGCGTTTTTCGGTGCGGATGACATGCGGCTGGACCCGCTCGCGGGTGACGCTGCTGACGTCCGGGAACTCCTGGGCGTCGATCAGGGAAACCAGCCGATGAAAGGCGTCGGTCTTACCCTGGTGCGGGGTGGCCGAAAGCATCAGAAAATATGGCGCAGCCTCGGAAAGTCCCTGGCCCAACTTGAAGCGGGCCACTTGGTCGGTGCTGCCGCCGAGACGGTGCGCTTCGTCCACGATGACCAGGTCCCAGCCGGCGGAGATCAAGTCCTCGAATCGCTCGCGGTTGTGCTCGCTCACCTGGGCCGCGGTCCAGCCACGCCGCTTGTCCAGGGGCTTGACCGAATCCATTGGCACGACCACCTGGGAGAACATCTGCCAAGCGTTGGCTGGCAGAGCCTCGGAATCATGATTCCCCTTGTCCCCGTTTCCCGGACTGGATGCATGGGCGATCCGTTTCAGCGTCTTGATGTCCTCGGGGAGCACGAGCTGGAAGGTCTCTCCAAAGTGGAAGCGCATCTCGCTGACCCACTGGCTCACCAGACCCTTCGGGGCGATGACCAGCGTTCGCTTGACCAGTCCGCGGAGCTTGAGCTCCCGCATGATGAGACCGGCCTCGATGGTCTTGCCCAAGCCGACCTCGTCCGCCAGGAGATAGCGCACCCGGTCGTTAGCGATGGCGCGGGATAAAGCACGGATCTGGTGCGGCAGCGGGATGACGGAGGACTCGATGGGCGCGAGCAGGACGTCCTGGGTCAGGGCGTCGGCTACCCGCGCGGCAGCAGCGATGTAGGCGATGTTATCCGGCGAGCCTGTGCCCGCGCTCTCCAGGGACTTGAGTCTGGAAGCCGGAATGCGGACCACGGAGTCGCGGCCGGGCAGCCAGACGCGGCAGGTCGTCTCACCCCAGAGCGTCTGGGCTTCGATGACCTGACAAAGCTGCCCGTGGTCCGGGCTGTAGTACCATGCGCCGCCACTCAAATGCCGTATCTCCTTTTCCACTGACCAACCGGCTTCGACTGAATCTCCCTCAGAAAACCATTCATTTGATCCATACCGCGTCCTTGCCGATCAATCAGGTCTTTCCTTCGTATGCGGTCATGGATCAGTGCGTAGCACTCTGCGTAAAATCTCTTTGCATCTGGGGAGTATGCGTTGCGATAACCATTGTCGATTTCCAGGAACTTCTTCGCGCAAAACACGACAAGGTCCGAAAGTTGGACCATCGGGTTCTTCTGAGAGTCGACAGGGTAGCTGAACTCTACAATCCACTTGACGCGGTGCGCTGCGGGTCCTTCAAACCGTCTCACTTGAGTGATGCGCTCGATGTCGGCGTGAAACTGCTCTTTCGCATCGATGATGAGCATGCCACGAGCTGATCGGCCAAGCTGGTTCTTCACGAACCAGTTGATGTATGTGATGAGGTAGTCGTAGGCCAGATGATAGGGTGTCCTGGTGTCGTAAGGCATCGCCATGCAACAGGTGCAGGAACTCAACTTCGCTTTGTCGATTGCGCACAGGTGGACATCATGGCTGCGGTCAGCCAATAGGCCGAGGATGCCTTTTGCGAGATTGTTCCGACGATCTCTGGCATGACCAGCGAAGGGGCCATCCCCATTCGGGGACAGCAATTGGTCAGTATGCAATTCGAAGTTCTGAGGAATTTCGTTTCCGAAATATTCTCCGATAATCGCTGCCATTGCCTCTTGCGTCGCGTTCCACCCCTCATCGCGCACGCTTATGCCGCCAAGAACAAAAATCGGTTGCTCCTGGTTTGCGAGATCACATCCGGTACAACCAGCCTCGTCCAGGTAGTAGAAGTGCATGGATCACTCCTCCCCCGAGCGGGTGAGCGCCTGGTCGTACCACATGAGGAGCTTCGGGTCTTCCTGGAGGACATTCTCAGGAACCTTGCGGGCCACGGTGATGATCGTGGCGTAGTCGCGCTCCTGCCAGGACTTCTTGAATCCGGCGCGGACCGCCTCGAGGCGGAAAACCTTCAGGCGCTTCTGGCTGGACGTCCGGTAGTCCTCGAACTCCTTGAGCAGGGACCTCTCGCGCAACTTCTCCAGGTCCCCCGCTTTGTTCGGGTCGGGCACGTACCAGCGGTCTTTACCCTTGGTGCGCAGGCTCTCGTCGTCCTTCGGCAGGTTCCGAAGCTCTTTGAAATTCGTGGAGAGGTAGCTGTGAATCTGGTTCGGCACCTCGCCCTTGCCGTCATAGCGCAGGAAGCTCTGCTCCAGTAGTTCCGACAGCTCCAGTGGTTTCTCGTATTTCTGCCAGCCGCCAAGTTCCTTGATGAATAACGGATGTATATCCTGAAATGACTGCGGCTTGTCTTTAAGTAGCTGGCGGAGCCAGGCGATGGCAGAGGATTCGTCGGAGACAAAGAGCGACATCTGCTCCATTCCTCCAGCGCTTAGCTTCCTTTTGTCGTATTCGGCAACCTCATCAGGCAGGAAATACATGCCATCTCGATATGAAAAACGTTGGGACAGTCCTTCCTGGAATTCTGAACTATTCAGCGGCACGGCGTAGCCCTTACGGACATAGTAGGCCACCATCTGGTCATACAGGATGCGCGGATCACGTTCAGTGACGGCTATCAGGTGCGCGCTAGTCCCGCGTTTGACGATGGGAAGATACTTCAAATGGGTACGCACGAAATCCCAGACGCCTTCTTCCGTTTGCGCCTCATTTTGAAAGCGGTCTTCGAAACCTCCATTGGGCTTGTAGGCGGAAATGACCAGGTCCTGCTTTACTGCAGTAGGCCCAAGCATCGCATGCAACCCCCCTCGTGTTTTATCCAAAGCTGCAACAGAAGCGACAATGAATCCAACATCTGATAGGGCGGTCTGAATACTATTCCACACGCTGGCCTTGGTATTAGAAAACTCAACCGTCATCCATCTCCCTGGCTTTAGCACCCTGTGAGCTTCTCTAAAGCACTCAGTCATTAATTGCCTATATTCATCAATGCCCTTGTTTTGGGATTTGTTTTCGATGGCCTCTGGCTCATTATTAGTAAATACTCGAAGCCATGCCTCCCTAATGTAACTCAACTCAGAGTACATTATGTTCGCGCCAAAGGGCGGATCAAGAAAAAGGTAATCAATCGAAGATGCTGGAAGAATGACTGATTGTGCTGCTTGAGTAGTTATTATTGAGCCTTCAAGTATGTTAAGCGCTTGAACTATCTTTTTGTACTGAAACCACAACTGATCGATAACATTGTTCTCAACGCAGACTGGAGGAGCATAAAGTGTGTTTGCCATCGGACCGACCAAGGCCCTACCCCCGTGCTGAGGCATGTACCGGTTCATTAAGGTCAGCTTTGGCAACACACTCCCTATTAGAAACGCAAGTTGCTTGTTTCCACCGGCCATATTGATGAATCGTGACAAAGAAACAAGGATCCTGTGAGTGTAGAATTGATGGACATATCTGATGCCAACACTAAATGGATCACCTGACTTATCACCATCAATAATTTCTGCTACAGGCAGGCAAGACGACTCCAACTCGGTGGTCAGTATCGATTGGAATAAATCTAAATCTTTTGTGTCTACCCTCTTTTCGTATCTTTTGGTGCCTATGCTATAGTTTATAATTACAGGTACTTGTTTGGCTTTTTTTAGAGTCTTATTGAGCAGAGAATCAAATACTGTATCAAAAACGCGATCTGGTTTTTGAGCACGTGAGTCTTTGGACGGATTTTTAGAAATTAGATTGTGACAGGCGGGGCAACTAAATGCAGGCGCAAATTCAACAGAGTTCCCCTTATCCTTAAAAGCATGATTGTAATATATGAATTCATGTGCGCATTCTGGACAAGAGTACACATCGGACCAGACGATATAGTTTATTTTTCCTACTGTTTTTCCATCCGAATGAAGGGTATCCCACATCCACCGTGTTTTGCTTTCGTATTCCGTCAGAATCCGCTGTGCTTCCCGCTCAAACTCCGCGACATCCACGGGGTTGTTATAGTTGTATGCGATGAAGGTGGCGGCAGGAGAGAGGTCATTCAAAACAGACCAACGCCTGCCAATTTTCGAGAATGGTTTCCAAATAGTTTTCCCGCTCTCATCTGTTTCTTGCTGGGAGATCGTTCCGTCTCTGTCAACCCGATACCCCAGAGATTCGACTACTGCCTTCTCACCGCACATCTGGGCCGCAACACCAGTCATCCCCGTCCCGCAGAACCCATCGAAGACCACATCTCCTGGTTCGGTGTAATGCAGAATGTAACGCATGATGGCTTTGTGCGGCACCTTGGTGTGGTAGGAGTGGGCATTGTAGATCGGGTCGTTCTTGCCCTCGCTTACGTCAGCGGCGAACGGTTCGCGGCTGTATGGCTTGCTCGGGTCGTAGGGCTTGCCGTACTGCTTGATGAAGTCGGCAATGAACGGATTCGGGCAGGCGGTGTAGTACGGCGGGTCGGAGAGCGCCAGGATGTCTTCATCTGAGCCGATGGGGAATCCCTCGATCTTGCGGAACTCGGGGTCCTTCAGCTTCTCACGCAGGATGCCGAGGAAATGCTTCCGCCGCTCCTCGTCGTTCGGGAAGGTCATGCCAAGACACTCCACCGGACCGGCTGGCGCTGGTTTCGGCTCAAGATTGAAAAGGTCGCCCATCGTTTTCATTCCTCAACTTCCGCCCACAGTAAAGGCGCTGGTGTTCTGGATCATCCGCACAGCTTCGATTTCGCTTAGTGTTCCTTGTCTTTGGGCGGATTGGGATCGTTGCCCGGCGCGATGGTGTCCTTGCTGCGAATCTTGCCATCCACGCCCTTGGTGGTCAGTTCTCCACCGCCTTGATTCTTCAGCATCCCCTTTGCGGTCTGCTCTGCTTCCTTCTGCGTCTTGTGCAGGCTGGATGCCTTGTCGGCGTCGTTGCGTTTGTTCTCCCACGTCCCATCGGGGCGACGCGAAATGGTCCGATCTCTGCCTTTGCTCATGGTCGTTCTCCTTTCTGTGTAGGTCTTGCTATTGCCATCGCCGTCACTCCAACACGATCCGGACTTTGCCCGGCTCCTTGCCCTTGGTAAGCCCGTCCAGGTATTCCTCGAACCGCTTCCGCATCTCCGCCGGGGTAGCCGGTGAGCCGCCAGAGAGCAGTGCGTCGCGCAGGTCACCGATCTTGACCGAGACCTTGGTGAGCCCGGAGAGCACCTCCTGCAAGGCGTGGATGAAGTCCTGGTCCAGGTCGTCCGGCAGGGTCCGCTTCTTGATGAAGCCGTCCACCAGCTTGCGCGGCTCGGGCTTGAGCAGGCTCAGGTTCCCCTTGGTGGTCGGATCTTCGAGGTTGGCGAGCAGCGTTTGGGTCCAGTTCTCGACCAGCTTGTCGAGCTCGCCGTCCAGGGCGTCGAGCATCGTCGCCGCAGGAGCCGCAGGCGGTTCCGCACCCGGTTTGAAGTTGCAGTGCGGGCAGACCGGCGATGCTTCCAGTTCCTGCTCGGTGAGCGCAAAGCAACTCCTCAGGCCAGCCAAGCGGTTCTGGAAATCCGACAGGTGCTGGCGGGGCATCAGGTCGATGGTAGAGAGTTTCTGCAGGTCCTTGAGCCGCTCATCACCCATGAGCTGGGCTTTGCGCTTGTCCTCGTTCACACCCAGGCGCGCTTTCGCGTGCATGGAGAGGTAAGCCAGCAGGTAGGCCTTCTTGAGGTCGCCGAGCTTGCGCTGGGTCTGCTGGCGGAAGGTGGCTGCGCTCCGCTTGGCCGGGTCGCCGATCTGGGCGAGGACCTCGTCCCGCGCTACTTTCATCTTGTCGATCCACTCGTGGCCGGTGGGCAGGACAGCTTCGGCGGTGGAGAGGTACGATGCCGTGGACCCGATGTCGACCACCAGTTCCTCAAGCGATTTGATCTCGGCAAGGGAATTGAGCCCGTCCCGGTGGGCGGTTACTTCCGAGGCGTCATAGCGGAAGTTCTTGAGCTTGCCCGTCGTGGTGTAGGCTTGCAGGGACTCAAGGAAGGTCTTGGTCTCGTCCAGTTTGGCGCGCAGCTTCTTGACTTCGTCCTCGGCCAGCAGGCTGCGGCCCCAGAAGAACAACCCGGTCTGCATGCTCTGCTGCACGAGCACCAGGCGCTCCACGGTGGTGGTGACCGCCTTCTGCAGCTCCTGAACCGGCTCGTCTTTCCCCTGGGTGACCAATTGGGCCATGCCCGGCGTGAGTCCGAGCAGTTCGAAAAGCGCCTTGAGCGCCGGGAGGTTCCAGTCCTTGGGCCGTTCGATGTGTTTGAACTGGGCAAGTTCATCGATGCCGGTCCCGGCCAGTTGCGGTAGCCCCGTGGCATCGAACTTTTTACCTGGAATGGCGAAGACGACTTCGCCGGCATAGACCAGCGCGGCCAGCACCACCACGGCCCACTCGGGTTCGAGGCGGAGCGATTGCGGTGCGAGGTACTCCACGCCGAGGACATCCTGGATCAGCTCGGAGCGGTTGACTACCTGGCCGTGGCCCTTCTTCTTGGCGACGCCGAGGATGTGCTTGGCATACTTCGACCGATAAGGATCGAGCCGCTCGCCGTCGAGAAGCTCCAGGGCGTCCAGCACCGCAGTGCCCTGCTTGGTGCGGTTCTGTCCGGCGATGGCGCGCAGGGCGTCCTGCGCGGCCTGGGCCCGGTTCGCTCCGGTGATGAGCACCGAGAAGAACGGGTATTCGGGAGCCTGGTCCTGGAATTTAGTCCCAAGACAGATGCCCGCCGTGGTGTTCACCAGGTCGCGGAAGTTGATGCGTTCGTGGGAGCCGATGCCGGAAAGCTCGCGGATGGACTTGCCCTTGGTCCACTCCGTCAGGGACTTGGCGCGCCCCTGGTAGGTGACCTCAAAGGCCGTGGTCATGTTCTTTTGGAGCCACTGCACAAGGTCGCGCAGGAAGTTCGAGGCCTTGGATTCGTAGGTGGACTTGGCGTGGCCCGAGGCGGTGGATGCAAGGTCCAGGGCGGCGGCGTAGCATCGAAGCGCGGTTCGGATTTCCTCGTCCGTGTTCGTCAAGCGCAGGAACAGCTCCTCGGGTTTCTTCTCGTCCTTGAAATGCGGCGCATCAAAGGGCTGGATGAAATAGAGGTAGAAGTCCCGCGGCGGCACCGCCGTGGATCGCTCGTTGGGAGCGCCGAAGAAAAGGTATCCCAGGCGCGCGGCTTTGCGTTCCAGCCATTCGAGTTCATGCTGCCAGATCTTGTAGCCCGTCACGTAGGTCTGGTCGGTGCATTCCATGACCCGCCGAAGCGCCTCGTAGTAGTAGCGGTCGAGCTGCGAGGAATCGAGGCTTTCGGCCCGTTTCTCGATCAGCGCGTCGAAGTCGTCGGTCTTCTTGAGGTCCAGGTAATACTGACGGTTGTCCGGGTTGGACGAGATGAACTGGCCGCTGACTGTTTTGTGGATTTCCCGCAGGACGGTCTCCACCTGGGAGAGCAGGTCGTCGGCCGGATCACCACCCAGTTCCTCGATGCCCGGCTGAAAGAGGCACAACCCGTCGCGCAGTTCCTCCGCCGTCGCGCCCAGGGTGGCGTAGATGTCGCCCGTCGTGAGCCGGTGAACGGAGAGCGCATGGATGAGCTGGGTCGCCATGGGCCTGTAGGCCGGACGGGTGAAGGCCTGCTGAATCCGCGACTCAAGCACCATGCTGCAATCGATGACTGCCTTGATGTCCGGAACGGCGCGGAAGGACGGGTTCTCGCGAAGGGTCGTCCAGTAGCCGTCATAGGCGATGACCCCGGGCCGGTCGTCGGGCACGTTCTGACCGAGCAGCTTCTTCATGGCCAGGGACAGGGTCTTGAGCACCTCGCGCTTCTCCACCGCGGTGACCCGCTCGAAGGTGTCGATGTAGTCGGGATGCACGGGGAAGAGGCGCACAAACTCGTCCATGCGCTCATTCATCCGGCCATAGAACTTGGCGAAGGGAGTCAGGTACTCCCGGATTTTCACCTGCTGGTCGGCGGTCTTCTTGAGCAGACGCTCGGCCACCACGAACTTGACGTCCTTGCGGGCGATGAGGATTTGCTCGAAGCGGTCCTTCACCCGGCGGATACTGTCGGCCACAAAGGAAAAACGAGGGCTGTCGAAAATGGCTTCCTGGACACCGGCGATGAAGCGGAACCGCAGGTCCTTGCAGACCTCGCCGATCTCGCGCAGGAAGTTGAGATCGAGAATGAGTTCCTGATCCTTGCGGGTGCGCAGGTAGTCGAGCAGTTCGTCCACCACCAGGAGCAGACCGTGGTCGGGAAACTCCTGGTGGAAGGCGGTCATCATTTCTTCTAATGCGCGCTTGTTGTTGGGGATCTTGTCCGCGGCTGGGAAGGAATAGGCCACGCCCATCGTGGCCAGATGCTCCTCCAATTCGGTTACGAGGATGTCGCGCAGAGACATGGTCGTTGCGCCGATCTCGGTTCGAACCACTTTGAAACACCCACAGATCTTACCCGCTGCTGCTGCCACGTTCTTGTCGTTCAGGCTGGCGGCCAGATCACCGTTTTCGGCCAAGGCGGAGATTACGGACATGAGGTGAGATTTACCAGTGCCGTAATTTCCGACGACCAGCAGGCCCTTGTTATCCATGGGCTGATCGAACCGAAGCTGAGGAACAACAAGGGTAACCAGCTTTTCGGCCATCTCCTCGGAGATGACATAGGTCTGAACAAGTTGGCGGGCAGCAGCGGTCTCGTCGGCGTCCCGCAACTGGACCACGGACTCGATGGGCTCGAATTGGATCAGATCCCCGTATTTCATACCGCTGCCTCCCTCCTCTCGTTCCTTCTTTTCATGCGTTGACCTCCGGGTTCACTGTCAATAAACCTTGTAAAGGATATCGTCTGTATTCGGGATGGTCCGGCGTTGCATAAACTATGTGCTTGCCGTCAGCAGCGGACCCGCTCCAGGCTGCGACCACCGTCTTGTTCCGCGAAAGTCCTTGCAGAAGGCGAAGCGGATCCTGCTTGAGAGATAAATCAAAGAGAATTTCAATATTATCCAGAAGGACTACTTCCGCTGAGAATGCACTTACTATTTCGCTGAGCAGACGCGGCAACTGCAATATCCGCTGGCGCCCTGTACAATCGAGCATACGTCGAGACAACTCAAGATTTATATTAAGGATCGGCGCGGCCGTACGATCATGAACATTTTTAAGTATAGAAGTTTTGCCCGAACCAGCGGGAGCAACGAGTATGATAAGACGGTGGTAGAGGTCTGTCGCCTGGCCGATTCCTTGTATTACTCTATCGGCGAGTGGTTCAGTCATTCCGATTTCCTCCCAAACTGGGATTGTCCGCACGCTTTTCCTCAAGCCAATTGTCAATGGCTCCTTTTCTGAAACGCCAGTGCCTACCGATTTTCTGGGAGGGGATCCTGCCTTCTCGGACAAGCTTGTAAAGTGTGGATTTTGGAATCTTCAGGTAAGCGGCCAATTCTTCGATGGTCAACACGTCTCCCGGCTTTTTAGCCATCGGATAACCTCTCAAAAAAATTATCTCGTATGAGTCATAATGACCTTCTTGTGTATAGTTAATGACAGTTATTGTCAAGTAATTTGGGAGTTCTGCAGAGCTATTCTGAAATGGAAGCCGCCGCATCCTTTATCACGGCATTCCAGTGCTGAAGAAGGCTTTCCCTGTCGAACGATACATTCCGCGGCGGTATTGAAA
>Ga0265297_10008875_pt1 | contig 13233 bp, 15 predicted proteins | sample Munlanlwell13791_FD_192502 | JGI IMG/M metagenome (GOLD analysis project Ga0265297, IMG submission 192502) | Leachate microbial communities from a municipal landfill in Southern Ontario, Canada - Leachate well 137-91 | ecosystem: Engineered > Solid waste > Landfill > Unclassified | place...
GAGAGAGCTCTGCCTCGACCCTGCAGGCCCAATCGATCTTGAAGTTCTCTGACCTTCCTGTGCCGGCTGGATTCAAAATGCTTCCTAAAGACTCTTATTGTTTTGAAAGCGCCGGCGTGCGCGCCGGGCTGCTCAGATACCAGGGAAGGGCCACCCTGGACCAGGTAGTCAATTTCTACAAAGAGCAGATGCCGATGTATAACTGGACGCTCGTCAATACCACGCAATACGGCGACTGCATCATGAATTTCGATAGAGAGCAGGAGAGCTGTATCATCACCATTTCCACCAGGGGGAACACCTCGACCATCAGCATGGCTATGGGCCCAAAATCCCAGACCCCGCCCAAAAAGACAAAACAGCCGATAAAATAGCTCCCGTATGTTATTCTATTAGCAACTTGACATCTCCTTAAAAGAAATTGCATGCCCAGATTAAAAAAGAAGGAAAATAGGGTAAAAATGGAGAGGCAAGGCTGTCTTGGCTCTTTTTTTGTTTTTTTTAAGCCCGGCTCTCGCCGCTTTTAACAGTAGTGGGTCTACCATAATTTTAATTAAATTTTAGAAAGAGGGGCCTAATGGATAAATTTAAGAAAAAAATTTTGGATGTAGGATGCGGACGGAACAAGATCAAAAATTCTATCGGCATTGATTTAGACAAGGATAGCTTGGCGGATATTATACACGACCTTAATGTATATCCCTATCCTTTCGAAGACAATTCCTTTGACGAAATATATGCTAAACATATCATTGAACACGTGGAAAATCCCAGGAAATTCATCAAGGAATTATTCCGCATTCTTAAGCGAGGGGGAAAGGTCTTCATCGAAACGCCTCATTTCTCATCGCGAGTCGCCTATTCGGAACCCGACCATAAGAGATTTTTCTCTTACTTTATGTTCTCTAATTTACTAAACGGTATTGAAGCCGAAGTCATTCATCAGAGGATAACTTTTTACAAAACTTTCAGAAACTCGGGGATAGCTTATTTAGCTAATAAATCTCCGGACAATTACGAACGGTTCTGGACATATATCTTTCCCGCGGAGAATGTAGTACTGCTGGCGAAGAAGAAATAACGCCGCTTAACCGCAAAAGGCAATTATGTTGATTTTTTTCTTTATGAACTTTATCGTTATTTTGATTGTTTTTATTATTGCTAGATATCTGTTCCACTCCTTTTCTGGTAGGATCGATTATCTTATTTCGTTATTTATAGTTTTTTTGTCCCTGATCACAGGTACTCTGCTCTTACTTGGCATAATGGGAAAGCTTTATCTCTGGAACGTTATCGGCCTGGATATTCTAATTCTTTGCCTTTTTTATGCTATTATAAAAATACCAAAACTTGAACCGAAAAAACATACCTTTCCCGAAATCGCCTCATTTAAACAAGAATTATTAAACAGTAAGGTAAGCGTTCTATGCCTTTCTGTGATATTCAGTTTCCTGGTCGTCAAGCTTGCAATCAATCTTTTTAACCCACCATTTGGATGGGATTCAATCGGTTATCATTTTAGTTTTGCTGTAGAATGGCTTAAGCAGGGAAACCTTAATACCCCTATTGTAGTCCTCGATGACCCTTGTCCACCGTATTACCCTATCAACGGTAGCCTATTCTATCTCTGGTTGATCTTTCCGTTCAAATCGGCGTACCTCGCTGATTTAGGCCAGTTTCCTTTTTTTATAATCGCGGCTTTGTCTGTCTATGGCATCTCACGCAAAATCGGGTTAAGCAGGAATTTATCATTCTATGGTTCGGCACTGTTTATGTTGATACCTAATTTCTTCAAGCAATTACAGATCGGCTACGTCGATATAATGGTCGCGTCTTTATTCCTGGTATGCGTTAACTTCCTGCTTGTACTCCAAAATAATTTTTCCTTGCAGAATGTATTGATTTACAGCCTGAGCCTCGGCCTGTTGATCGGGACCAAAACCCTGGCCTTGCCATACAGTCTTTTATTAATCGTTCCCTTTATGGCTATCTGGCTAAAGAATAATAATAAAATCCGTACGGGCTTTATTTTTACGCTTTGCATTCTGGTCTTCGGCGGATTCAGCTATTTAAGAAATTTTATTGAAACAGGCAACCCCATTTATCCGCTGGGCCTTAAATTATTTGACCTGCATATTTTTAGAGGAGTTATTGATAAATCTTCTTTTACCTCGCGCTTTATATCCTATGATCATTCGCTCGGGAAAATACTCTTCCACGAAGGGTTGGGCGCGCAGGCCCTGCTGCTTGTCTTACCGGCAATATTTTTAGCACTTCCTATTGCCTTTATTAAAAGAAAAAAATCCCTTAATTTTAATTTCATTTATTTTTTGTTGCTGCCCATATTGTTTTATCTCATTTATAGATATATTATCCCGCTGGCTAACACAAGATTCTTGTATGCGTTGCTGGGGCTGGGTATTGTGCTTGCTTTTTATATTTTACAAACCTTACGGGCGAATAAAATCTTACTGAGTTCTCTTGTCATTGTGTGCGTTTTTGCCTCGATCTCTGAGCTAGCTAAACGGCAGGAACTGGTTACTTCCATAATACTTTCGACGGTTACTTTCTTCATTCTGCTTAACTTTAAAAAATTTAAATTCTTTGAGCATAAAAAAATACTACCGATATTGGTTGTTTTGATGGTGATCGGGGGCCTATTTTGGAGTGAACTATATTATAAAAAAAATGAATTCAAACGGTACTATATAATGCGTAAATATTCGGGTTTCTGGCCTGACGCGGCTAAGGCCTGGGATTGGTTAAACGCTAATACGAACGGCAATAACATTGCTTTTGTCGGCAGGGCAGTGCCTTTTCCTCTATACGGGAGCAGTTTCAAGAATAATGTATATTATGTTTCAGTGAACAAAGTCCAGCCGGCAAAACTACACTATTTCAAGGACAGTTGGTATGAATGGGGAATAGGCTTTGAAGGCCTACTTAAGAGCGTTGAGCAGGAAAATAATTACCGCGGTAATGCCGATTATAATGTGTGGCTGGAAAATCTATTGATGACCAATACGGATTACCTTTTTATCTATGCCTTACAGCAGACAAAAAATACGATATTTCCAATTGAAGATAATTGGGCAAAATTACATACAGACAGATTTAATTTGCTTTTTAGTAACGATATCGTACATATTTACAGAATAATGGTTAAATAAAGCCGAACGGAAAATAGAGCATATCAAAAATATGCCAAAGAAATCCAGTTATAACCTATTATACCGTCTCTGCTCCGGCTGCATGATCATCCCGTACCTGATCAACTACCAGGGCCGGCTGATTGATGCCAGCGGCACGAGTGCAGGGGGAGCCTTTGAACAGTTTCCACAATTTCCTCAAAAAACACTTGACAACTAACGAGTTATGTGTTAAAAAAGAAAAAAGTAACGCGGAATATCATCTAGGCAAATAAGTTCATTCGCCTAGTTAACATAAAAACTGAACAAGGTATCATAAAAAAGGAGGAGAAAGAAAATGAGTAAACGCTTAATTGTGGTACTCGCTCTTCTGTTTGTAGTCGGCTCAAGCTTTGCCGCCTACGCTGAAGTGCAGAACGTTAAAGTATCAGGCGATATCTTAGCCAGTGGGGTATACCGCAGCCATTTTGGCCTTACTGCTAACGACGCCGGAGACAAGAGCGTGTTGAGACAGAGTTTCCTTATGTCTCAAATCAGGCTTCGCGTTGACGCAGACCTTACTGACAATGTTATGGCTACAGTAAGACTGATCAACGAAAGAATCTGGAATGGCGCTAATGATACCACCGGAACAGATAAGTCTAGCATTGATCTGGACCTCGCCTTTGTTACCTTAAAGGAATTCCTTTATTCTCCTTTAAGCGTTACAGTCGGCCGCCAGGAGATCCGTTTTGGTAACGGATTGATAATGGGCAACGCAAAAGCAGACGTCAACGGCACCGGGAACATACCGATGGACCTGTCCGAAAGAAAGGCCTTTGACGCTATCCGCGCTACCTTAAACTACGACCCGCTCGTGATCGACCTCATCTATGCGCAAACAAAACAGCTTAACTCTGTTGACAGAAGCACAATCAGCTTAACCGGTATCAACGCCAGCTATGAAATCAATAAGAAGGTGAACGTATCCGGTTATTACTATTTCAAAAAAGATAACTTCAAGGGCGGCAACTTAGGAAGAGGTAAAGAAGACAAGGTTCAAACTGTCGGCGCCTTAGTCAACAGCACTCCGATTGAGAACCTCAATGTATCCGGAGAAGTTGCCTATCAATTCGGTAGAAACGACTCCACTAACACCACCCAGATCAAGCATGATGCCTGGGCATTCCAGATTTTAGGAGATTACACCTTTGCTAAGGTTAAAATGACTCCTAAGATCGGCATGGGTTACACCTACCTGTCCGGAAGCAAGAATACTTCCGATAGCAGGAATAGAGGTTGGGACCCCATGTTCTATGACCAGAAACTGAATAACATTGTCTATGCTATCTTGCCTTTCACGAATATGAGCGTTATCAACCTGTCGGCAAGCTGCAAACCCATGGACGATGTTACATTATCTGCTGTATATGGATGGTACGATGTAGCTAAAAAAGCTAACAGCGGATCCGTGAGCAGCCCATTTTGGTATGACAGCACTTCTCAATACCTGACCAATGTCAACTATACCAACAAAAGGCATCTTGGTGAAGCTATTGACGTAACCGCAACCTATGATTATACCGAAGATGTCCAGTTAGGTTTAACCTATGGCTGGTTCAGGCCTGGTGACGCACTTGCCCTGAACACCGGAAACACCAGCAAATCAAACGCCAGTCAGGTTATTGGATCAATGAAAGTAATATTCTAAGTTAACTCATGTAAACAAAAAAGCCCTTGGAGGCTAATAACCTCCGAGGGCTTTTTTGTAACTTAAAACCTAATGATCCATCTCGCCTTTATCTTCCACATGCACCAGCCGTATTACAAGGATATCCTCACGCACAGGACTGACCTCCCCTGGGTCCGGCTGCACGGGGTGAAGGATTACCTTGATATGATGCAGATCCTGGAAAAATTCCCCAGGATCCATCAAACCTTCAATGTCGTCCCATCCCTGCTGGAACAAGTAGAGGATTACACTGCCAGGGAGGTCCAAGACAAGTTCCTTGAGCTTTCGTATCAAGACGCCCGCGAACTGACCCATGAAGAAAAGGCATTCATCCTGAATAATTTCTTTTCTATCAACAAAGAGAAGGTCATCTCGCTCTTCCCGCGGTATTATGAATTATGGTTCAAAAAACAAAAAAATCAGGAATTCAACGCCCAGGACTACCTGGACCTCCAGGTATGGTTCAACCTTGCCTGGATCGACCCGTCTTTCCGCGCCAAATACCCGGAATTAAGGAAGATCATCTCCAAGGGCCGTTTTTTCAGCGAGGAGGAAAAACGCGTTGTCCTGGATAAACAGCTGGAGATCCTGGAGGAGATCCTGCCGGCTTATAAAAAATACTGCGGCAGCGGCCAGGTAGAGCTGAGCGTTACCCCTTATTATCACCCTATTTTGCCCCTCCTCTGCAGCACCAACAGCGCTAAAGAAGCCAACCATCAAAGCATACTCCCCGGCCGGGAATTTCGCTATCCGCAGGACGCCCTGGCCCAGATCGAAAGCTGCGTTAAATTCTATAAGGACCGCTTCAGGATCGCGCCAAGAGGGATGTGGCCTTCCGAGGAATCGGTCAGCGAAAGCATCCTGCCTTTTATCATCAAATCCGGGATCAAATGGATCGTTAGCGACGAGACCATACTCTTTAAATCGCTGAAGAAAAAGGAAAGAGACACAGCCCTGCTTTATCAGCCGCACCTCTTAAAGAGGAGGGAGGGAGAGGTAAAGATAGTATTTCGCGACCGCAACCTCTCCGATATGCTGGGTTTTGTCTATCACGGCTGGAAGGCCCAGAACGCGGTAGCGGATTTTATGGCACACCTCGGCAATATTAATAAAGCATTCAAGGGAAAAGACATCCTGGTGGTGATCGCCATGGATGGAGAAAACGCCTGGGAATATTACGCCAATGACGGGCATGATTTCCTTGAGCTGCTTTACAAGAATTTATCCGAAGCTGATTTTATCAAGGCCACTACCGTATCCGAATACCTGGACTCCCATCAGGCCAGGTCCAAAATAAAACATTTGTGCGCCGGCTCCTGGATCTACGCCAATTTCAATAAATGGATGAACAACCCCAGCAAGGCGAGGGCCTGGGAGTGGCTGCTGGAAGCCAGGAAGGAGCTGGATAAAAAGGGGGCGGCCATACCCGAAGTAAAAAAGGCACTGGCCTGGAAACAGATCTACATCCTGGAAGGAAGCGACTGGTTCTGGTGGTACGGCGAAGACCCCGATGGTTCATTCGACAGGCTATTCCGCCTGCACCTGCAGAACTTCTATGCCATCATCGAAGCGCCCGCGCCAAAATATCTGCAACGCACTCTAAATGCTTGACATTCAACAGGTTTTATGTTATAAAGATATAAATTAAAATGGATAAGAAAGACATATACGAACATTTAGCTAAGATCTATCTTGACGCTTCTTCTAAAAAGAAAAAAAGAAATAGGGCTTACCCAAAACTTCTTAATAACCTTTTTATCGTAAGCATATTCGTGGTGATAGGACTGACCACAACTCTATTTTCTTCCTTTCCGAAGAAGGGGAACCTGGATTCGGAAACCGCGCTCATCCTGCAAAACGACCCCTCGAAGTTAAATTTCAATTTTGACCCCGCGAAAAAAGAAACCTACACCATCAACCTGAACCGCCTGAACCTGAGCCGCGTCAAGGAACTCGCTTTTTCAGTAAGGAACATGGCTCCCGCGGATAAAGTGACCCTGCGGGTAGAATTCACTAACGGCTTCAAGGAAAACTCCGAGGTATACCTGCGGGGCATCCCTTCCAAATGGCAGGAATTCAGGATCGCCTTAGCTCAATTTAAAAATATAACCGACTGGTCAGAGATGGCCAGTCTTTGTTTTTGCGTGGAAGAATGGAATACTTCCGGGAAAAAAGGCGTAGTCTATATAGATAATGTCCGGCTTTTGAAATGACAAATAAGGAAAGGAGACCAGCAGAATGCGCATAATCGCTGTCACTAATCAAAAAGGCGGTTGCGGTAAAACAACGACATCGGTTAACCTGGCCGCATCTTTGGCTGTAAACGGACGCAAGGTACTGTTGATAGACATCGACCCGCAGGCCCATGCCACCCTGGGATTGAATATCAAATCCGGCTTGAGTATCTATAATGTCTTATCCAAAATAGCGCATCAACGGGCAAAGCTGGAAGACATCATCCAGAATGTCAGCCCGGACTTCGATATCGCCCCGTCCAGTATAATCCTGAGCACGCTGGAACAGGAATTGGCGGGAGAGATCGGCAGGGAATCCCGGCTCTGGGACACCCTGAACAATTTTATGGGGGTCTATGACTATGTCCTCATCGATTGCCCTCCCAACCTGGGTATCCTGACCATTAACGCCATCCGGGCGGCATCTGAGGTGATCATCCCGGTCGAGGCCAGCAGGTTCTCCCTGGAAGGAATGGATCAGCTGGTCAGTATCGTTAACCTGGTCAGGGACCGCTTGAACCATGTGGTCAAGATCAAGGTATTGGTGGCTAATTTTGATTCCCGGCTGGCGCATTCCTTCAAGATGCTCGGCAAGATCAAAGCGGATTTTAAGGATAAGCTATTCGACACCATCGTGCACGTGAACGTAAAACTGAAGGAGGCCCAGAACCAGGGGATCCATATATTTAATTTCGACAAATATTGCCGCGGGGCCAAAGACTACTACAGCCTCTCGCGGGAGATCATTATGCAGGAAACCGGCGCGCAACCCGAATTTAAAGAGGCCAGGCCGGTGGTATCCAGGCCCAAGGCGCAGGATAAGCCCTCTGACGCCCTGGAGAAGAAGATGAATGAAATACTCAAGGAGGAGCTGCCGAAGTTCAACGAAGTGAGTTTTTCGGTCTTCGCGCCCGAAGCAAAAGAGGTCTACATTACCGGCGAATTCAACAACTGGAAACTGGAAGACGCCGGCCGCATGGCCAAGAACAACGGCACCTGGAGCAAAAAATTAAACTTATCCAGCGGTAAATACCGCTATCGTTTTGTCATTGACGGAAATTGGGTGGAAGACTCCTCTAATCCTTTGAAAGAAATCAATCCTTATGGCTCGGTTGATTCCCTTATTGAAATCAGCGAAAAATAATAAGGAGGTGGGTATGGCCGTAAAGAAAAAGAAGGCGAAGAAGAGAGCGGTGAAGAAGGCCGGATCGAAAAAACGGGCCGCGCGCAAGGCGGTAAAGAAAATCCGCGCCAAAAAGCCGGCCAAAGGGCCCGCTGCCAAAAAGAAACCGGCAGCCAAGGCCAAAAGAGTTAAAGAAAATGTGGTCGGGATCATTACGCATTATTTCCCCCATGTGCAGGCCGCAGTGATCAAATTAAAAGGATCCTTGACTAACGGCGATACCATCAAGATCAAAGGCCATACAACAGACTTTACCCAGGGCGTGACCTCAATGCAGATCGACCGTGTTCCCGTAACCCAGGCCAGGACCGGCCAGGAGATCGGGGTGCTGGTCAGTTCGCGGGTCAGACAGCACGACTTAGTATATAAAGTCTAAAAAGGAGGATAAAAAGTGAGACTTTCAGAGGTAGAAAAAAAAGCAAAGACATTGGGGATCAAGGACACCTGGCGGCTTTCCAAGAAGGACCTGATCAAAACCATCCAGCGCACCGAAGGCAATACCGCTTGTTTCGGCACAGGTACGCGTAATTCGTGCAATCAGATGATCTGCTGCTGGAGGGCTGACTGCGTAAGATGAAATATAGATGCCAGATTTGCGACCGCGATATTGACGACTTTGCCAGCATTGCTCACATCAAAACGGAAGAATACCTGCTGGACCTGATCCGCAAGGACCATCCGGAGTGGCACGAAAACAAAAAAACCTGCCATAAATGCGTGGAATACTACCGTAAACTGGTTAAAGAAAACGAAATTTAGCAACCTCGGGCGCGGCGGGACGTTGGGCCGTTCCGCCGCGAAGATTTTCATTGAAAATTTCAAACAAGAAAAAACTCCTTCCCCTAAGTTTATCTTTTTTAATATTTTCCCAATCAATATGTCTTGCCGCTAAAATAGACGTTGACCGCTGGAGGGTTAATCCCGGCGCCTCAGAGGAAGTTACTGGCCAGGATGGAGTATGCCGCAAAGTAACCAACGGAGGCGCGCAGGCCATTTTTATCCCGTTAAGAGCCGCTCAATGGCAGTCATTCCTGGCGCACCCGCCAACAGGGGTAAGCCTTGCTTCCTGTTGCACAGATACCTGCGCAAGTTTAGGGTATACCTGTGGCACGCATACTATTTGCGGGGCCTCTGTAGATTGCGGCGGCCCCTGCTGCACAGATACCTGCGCAAGCTTAGGGTATACCTGCGGAGCGCATACCATTTGCGGAGCTACCGTAGATTGCGGCGGCCCCTGCTGCACCAGCGAATGTTCTGCCGGACAAACCTCCTGTTTCGAAGGATACATCCAGAACTGTACCCGCGCTGCCGATGGTTGTTATTACTGGGTGGCCGGCTCACCGTGCTATTGCGGGTGCTCGGGAGGCGCTTGCATTATGGAATGTACTTTATGCACCTGCCCTGAGGACGCGGCTTGTAGCGAAACCGGAGTGCAATTTTATGGGATGGGAATGGGAGGGTGGATAGCCGGTACCTGCACTATGCCGGACGGTACCCATGGATGCGATCAACGAGTTCTGAATAATTTTCTCTATCCTGTCGATTGCAGCACTTGGTAAGGGCGGATAAATAGTGCAGTTCACCTATCTTTTAGAGTAAGTACTCATAATAAATACGGCGTTAAAACCCGGTAAGTTCAAGTAACTAAAGCCATGCAGACTCGCGGAAGGCCCAAAAAATACCGCATCGTGCATCTGGACCCTAAAATAAGCCAATTCAGCCCCCGGGGAAGGCCAGGCAGGCCGGATGAGGTGGACCTGAGCATGGATCAATTTGAGGCTATCCGGCTGGCTGATCACATGGGTTTGCCCCAAAAGGAGGCAGCCGGATCCATGCATATATCCCAACAGACCTTCAGCCGCATCCTTAAAAAAGCGCGTAAAGGGCTGGCTAATGCCTTAGTCAACGGCAATATCATCAAGATACAAGGCGGCCATTACGTGATCACTCGCGAAGAGAATAACCCCGCAAAAGCTGCCTAAAAACCTACAGCCAACCTTACTAAAGAGCCCCAGAACAAACCCAATTATCGCCAATTCAGCAGTTTTTCCCCTTGTGCTCAACTTCCTATAATATATATTATGTTAACTTCAGCATATTGGCTGGATTGCTTTAAAGTCATTGTTTATAAAGGGTTGGATGAGGTTGATATTTACCTGTGGAAAAGATGGTTTTGGCTTACTTGGACTTACCGGCTTCTTTTATGCTTAACATTTTAAGGAGGATTTATAGATGAAACTACCAGGATTTTTTGCCTCTAATCGCCTATTTTATTTATGGGTTAAAATGACCTGGGCAGGAAAGATCGAGTTGTCTCCAAAGCGGCTGTTGATGCGGTCAAATGCCTTGATCAAGGCCTCCCTCCGTTTTTCCTCAGTCAATAAAGGAAGGTAGGTTTGGCGGTTCAAATGACTGGCAGTTACTCCCAGGGCCCGGATTTTATGGGCTTTTTGGGGTATCCGGGCCATAATTTTAAGCGATCTCAGGTAGATCTCATAGCTATCATTGGTAGCTATGGAAAAGGTCTTTTGGGCTGCAAAATAGCCGTCTTGCGGAAAATTAAGCCAAAGATGCACGGTCCGGGAAGTCAAATCCTGGCGGCGCAGCCGTTCACCAACCATCTCGGATAAAACCCTTAGCCAGGCCCGGATAACCCGGTGGTTTATCTGTGGCTTAGGCAAAGTGTAGGAATGGCCCAGTGATTTGGGTAGATCCGGGTTCTGGCCGGCTTCCTCAAACTTACCGGGATTTTCATCAAAGTAGCCGGGCATCTTCAGATAAAGGTCCCAGCAGGTTTTCAGGCCCTGGGTCATTAATATCTGCCCGGTTTTACCGGCCATACCGCAAAGTTTAGTCAGCGGAGCCCGGCTTAAAATATCGCTAAAATTGGCCTCACTGATCAGGGTGGCCCCGTCCGGCTTGTTCAGCTTAGAGGCAAGCTTGGCCAAAAGCCAGTTTTTACCTATACCTACGGAAGCGGTGATGTTAAAGTTTGCATAGATCTGCTCACGGATTTGAGCGGCTAATTTAAGCGGCTCAGGATGAGGCCCGATATCCAACTGGAATTCATCAATGGAAGCGTAATTCAGCGGCCAGGCATAACCCCTGAGCATTTCCAGGATCCGCTCTGAGGTCCAGATATATTTGGCCTGGTCAGCTGCCACAAATTCCAGTCCTGGGCATATCCTGAAGGCCTCTCGGGTAGGCATACCGGAATGGATCCCCAGGGCCTTGGCAGGGTAACTTGCCGCGCAAACCACGGTGCGCATCCGGTTACCCCGCGAACCCACAATCAACGGCTTTCCTTTCAGCCGCGGATTGATTGCCTGTTCAATTGAGGCAAAAAACGCGTCCATATCAATATGCAAAATCATACTTAAACTTACCGGGATTTTAGGAGATTATCTTATCAATTTGCCAACGGAAGGTGGAATTGTTAAAGGATAGCTGGTACATCTGACCGGAAGAATTGACTGAGAAATAATTGATCAGGGCCTGGCCCAGCCGCTCCTGCCAGTTGTAGGTTACGGCGTCTATCCGGTATTCCTTATTATTCCAGGTAAAGGCCCTGGGGTAAATCCTGGCGTGCTTGAAATAAGCCAGGACCTCGATCCTTTCAGCCAGGTCATCCGGGTTAAAACCGCCCGGCTTTTCCGGCTCAAACCTGTCCCAGCGCGCCTTAGGGTTAAAGCTATTTTGATTCATATTTCCTGATCACCGTCATTAACTTGCCGAGTATTTTAAACTCTTCAAAGATCGGCGCGTAATCCGGGTTCGCCGCTTCTAAATGATACCTGTTGCTTTTGCGCGCCAGCCGCTTTAAAGTAACTTCGTTATTATCTAAAAGCGCGGCCACGATCTCATTATGTTCGGCAACCGGTTGTTTCTTGATGATCGCCACATCGCCGTTCAGTATCCCGGCGCCGGTCATACTGTCGCCTTTAACCCTTAAAGCAAAGACATCATCGAACCCCAGGCGGCCCAGAAACAGATTATCCACATCCACATAGCCCTGGATTTCCTCGTAAGCCAGATTCGGCTTACCAGCCATAATGGTACCGATTATAGGGATCTTATTAAAACCGGCGCGCTCGCTTAATTCCAAAGCCCTGGATTTGTTATTCATCCGCCTCACCAAACCTTTCTGCTGTAAAACCCTCAGGTAGTCCCTGACTGTGCCGGTGGATTTGAACCCCAACTCCTCCCCTATCTCTCTGACTGTAGGCGGCAGCCTCTCCCCTATCCTTTTACGGATAAAATTGAGCACCTTTTCCTGCTTGGGCGTTAAATATTTATCTTCCATGGTTCCAGAATACCACACATTTGTGTGGATTGTCAAGCAAAATTAAGGGCTGGGTAAAACTACCCAGCCCTTAATCAACGCGGCTAAGCTATTTCTTGGGTTCCATCTGATAGACGCCCAGCACCTCTCCGCTATCCTTATCCACAAATACCCAGATATCCGGAAGTTGTTCTTTATAATCGAAAAAGACCACCTTGTAATTCTTCAGGAAACCGTGCCTGAGGATCCCGTGATTCGGCGATTGATCCTCCCCTGCCAGATAACCTATCCTCTCGCTCCAGAGTTTTCCGCCCTCATCATAGATAATATCGACATCCTTTAACTCAAAGTTCTGCCCCTTGACCGCTTCGGTAGCGATGGCAATCACCTCGTCATTGGTCTTCTCCTGGGCGTATGCCACAACCGCGCCTGAAAACAAGAACATTACCGCTAACGCCATTACTATTACTTTCCTCATCTACTTCTCCTTTCCGGGTTATACCCTACCTGTAATTACCAAAGCCAAGCGGGACGGAAAAATCCAAACCGCGCAGGTGCGCGATCACCGCCTGCAGTTCATCCTTCTTGGGAGAACTTACCTTGATCTTTTCTCCTTCGATCTGGGTCTGCACCTTGAGCCCCAGACCCTTGATAATATTCACCAGCTCTTTTGC
>Ga0265297_10008876_pt1 | contig 13232 bp, 13 predicted proteins | sample Munlanlwell13791_FD_192502 | JGI IMG/M metagenome (GOLD analysis project Ga0265297, IMG submission 192502) | Leachate microbial communities from a municipal landfill in Southern Ontario, Canada - Leachate well 137-91 | ecosystem: Engineered > Solid waste > Landfill > Unclassified | place...
GGAATTTGAGGCGACGAGCGGATTCGAACCGCTGTATAGCTGTTTTGCAGACAGCTGCCTTGCCACTTGGCTACGTCGCCAGGCGTTCTATCTGTTGGACAATATCGCCGATTTCTGCCAGGCACCCCGTGCCAATTTTACCGCAGGCAAGCCTTCCCTTTCTCGGCTCTACAAACACATACCCCAGCGCCTGCAGTTTCTTGATATTTGCCTGCACGATTGCATTGCGGTACATGCCTTCATTCATTGCCGGGCACAAGAGCACGGGAGCTTTTGTCGCAGCCACTACGCAGGTCAACATATCATCGCAGATACCGGAGGAAATTTTGCCTATACAATTTGCGGTAGCCGGCGCAATCGCAACCACGTCTGCCTGCTCTGCCAGGCTGATATGTTCGATTTCCCAGGCACCCGGCTCGTCAAAAAGGCTTACGTATACCTTGTTGCCGGAAAGGCTCTGAAAGACAATCGGCCTAATCAACTCCTCGGCCTCCTGCGTCATCACTACGCTGACTATAAAGCCCTTTTCTTTAAGCCTGCGAACGAGATCGCAGGCCTTATAGAGCGCAATGCTGGCGGTTACTCCCAGGATAATATGTCTATTTTTTTTCATAAAAGGGCTTTGGTTTTTTATTTCGCCGCTGCGCTTTTCTTACACTTTACTTTTCCTTCGGCAATCTCCTGCAGCGCAAGAATAGAAGGCTTGACCGACGCGCTGCCTTCTACGAGTTTCGGCTGCCCCTCTGCAATCTCTAAGGCCCGACTTGACGCCAATACCACCAACTTGTATACAGAACCCTTGCTGTTTTCGAGTAATTTCTCCAATGCAATATCTTTCATGTGCGTACACCTCGTTTATTTCTTACGGCTTGCGCCGAAAGTTCTTTTTTAATTATTGTGCGCAGGGCCGCGATGGCCTTGCCAAGATCCTTATTCACAATCCGATACTCGTAATGCCTGGAGGCGCGAACCTCTTCTTCGGCAAGTGCGAGCCGCTGCTCAATCTCTTTTGCCCCTGTCCTGCTGCACCGTTTTTGTATACGTTCAGGGAGTAATTTCAGTGAAAGAGGCATTACAAAAATCGACACGGAGTTTTTAGGATACAGCTCCCTTACCCTGCGCGCCCCTTTTATGTCGAGGCACAGCAGGAGCCCTGATTTTGCCGAGTATTTGTCTGAGAAGAATGTTGTGGGCGTTCCGTAATAATAACCTAAATATTCCGTCCATTCAAGCAGTTTTTTCGACCTTAATTTCTCTTGGAATTCTTGTGCGGTGATAAAATAATAGTCCCTGCCGTTCTTCTCTCCCGAGCGTTTTGGCCGGGTCGTGTAAGACACTGAGCGGGCGAGCTTCCTGCGTAACAGCCTGTCGGAAAGGATGCCTTTAAGAAGCGTAGTCTTGCCTGAACCGGAAGGCCCGGAAATAACAAATATGGTCTTGGGTATGCTCATTGTGCAACCGAAGCGGATACTACTCAATATTCTGCAATTGTTCCCTGATTTTTTCGATTTCGCTCTTTGCCTCGATAACCCTTGAGGTAATCAACATGTCGAATGATTTTGCGCCTGTTGTGTTTATCTCCCGCTGCATCTCCTGGGCGATGAAATCGAGTTCTTTGCCTTTTGGCCCCCCATCCCTCATGATACGCATAAAATTTCTTATGTGGAACTCTACCCGTTGCAATTCTTCAGAGATGTCGGATTCTTTCAAAAAATTTTCTTTTTCTTCGTCAGAAAGAAATCCCTCCACCTTAGCCGCAACCGCTTTTTTAAAGCGGCTCCCAATGCGCTCTACCAACACACGTATACATCTTAGCCGCGCCAGAAGATATGCCGCTAACGCGGCCCCTTCTCTTTTGCGCGATGCAACGAGACTCGCAAGCGCTTCGGTAACGAGCCTCTTAAGTGCCGGCCATTTCTTGCGTAATAGCGCCTTATTGTCGGCCAGGGAAACAACGCCCGGCAAACTGACTAATGTACCCAAAGAAACCTCGTCCTTACAATGCGTATAGCGCCTCATATACTGCAGGCTCGACATGTAATCTTTCAGTAATTGTGTATTCGTAAACACGCTTTTTGATTTCCCGCCGGTGAGCGATATCATACACAAAATCCTCCCCCGCTTTACGCGCGCCTCTATTACCTTTTTGATCTTCTCCTCTAACCAAGACATCCCTTCCGGCAATCGAGAGATTATTTCCGAAGATTTATGATTTATGCTTTTTATTTCGACATAGACCCTGCCCAATTCTTTTATCTCTGCTTCCCTGCTGCCAAAACCGGTCATACTCTGCATGCGCAACCCCTTTTTATGCCCAGACAGTATGCGTGCACTTGTCGATGGTTGTTTTCTTGACGGGATAAAGGTCCACAATCACCTCGTCGGGAGTAAACCACAGCTTAATTTCACGCTCTGCCTCGTCTTTATTTGAAGAAACGTGTATTACGTTTTCGTAAAGGCCCGAGGTCGTGATTCTGCCGTAAGAGCCCCTAATTGACGTCGGATCCGCCTCTTCTGGATTAGTGGCACCTGCCAGCTGTCTGCACTTAGTAATTGCGTTTTCCCCCCAATACACAAGTGCCATCACCTTCCTGCGGTTATGTTTTTCCCCGCATATGTATTCAATCAACTCCTTAAAAAAGGGCTTATCTTTAAGGTGCTTGTAGTGCTCCGTCGCAAGCTCCTTGTTCACTTTCACAATTTTTGCTGCCATGATCTCTAGTTTTGTTTCAGATAAACGAGTCAAGATATTGCCGGTCAGCGATTTTTTTAAGCCGTCTGGTTTGATCAGTATAAGTGTTGCCTCGTTCATATTGCTCACCCGCCTTTCAATAACGCGACAATGCGCTGCAAATCCTCATCGGAATAAAATTCGATTTGTATGTGCCCGCGTTTTTTCTGCCTCACAACCCTTACCCTAGTTGCCAAGGCCTGCTGCAGTTGTGCTTCCATAAGGGATACAAAAGGATCTTTACCGGTAGTTATTTTTTTTCCTGCCGCTTTCCTGGGCCTTTTTGCCCGGATTAAGTTTTCCAGTTCTCTTACCGATAATCCTCTTGCAATCACTGCCTGGCTTAATACTCGCTGGTCATTAGGGTCCTGTACCTCTAATATCGCCTTTCCGTGCGCAAATGTTATTCTTCCTTTTTTAATTTCTTCTTGAATTTCTTGTGGTAACTTCAATATTCTCAATAGGTTAGCAATAGTTGCCCTTGATTTTCCTAACGCTTCGCTTATTTTTTCCTGCGTCACTTGAAATTTATCAATCAGGTATTGATACGCGTGCGCTTCTTCAATTGGATTAAGGTTTTGTCTTTGGACATTTTCAATCAATGAAAGTTCCAGTGAGTTCTGGTCCTCAAGATTCTTGATGATCACAGGTATTTCCTTGAAATGCAGCTGGACAGCTGCGCGAAGCCTTCGTTCTCCGGCAATCAATTCATAATAATCGCCTTTAGGCCTTACCAACACAGGCTGAATAATCCCTTTTTCTTTGATGGAATGCACCAGGCTTTCCATTTCTTCCGCATCAAAATGCTCCCGGGGTTGTAAAGGGTTTGGCCTGACTTTTTCAATAGGCACTTGTAGCAATTGTTCGGAGCCGTGTATTTCCTTTTCAGGAATCAATGCGCTGATCCCCTTGCCTAGTGCTTTCCTCTCCATGACACACTCTCCTATTTTTGAGAAATTTGTTCGTTCGGGTAAGCCGTCTCGCCTTCCTCTGTGGTTGCTAATCCTAACATTTCGCTTGCCAGTTCCTCATACTTTTTTGCACCGATTGAGTCTTTGTCGTAAAACGCCACCGGTTTGCCAAAACTAGGCGCTTCCCCAAGCCTTATATTGCGAGGGATAATCGTCTCATATACCTTATTTTTAAAATATGCCCTTATTTCCTGGATCACTTCCCTGCTCAGATTGGTACGGAAATCAGCCATAGTAAGAAAGACGCCCTCAATTTCCAGTTTTGGGTTTAGATTGTTTTTCACCAAATTAAAAGTATTCATGAGCTGCGTTACTCCTTCTAGGGCGTAAAACTCGCATTGTACGGGGATGAGTATTGAATCGGCAGCGCAAATCGCATTTATAGTTAAAAGACCGAGGGAAGGCGGAGAATCAATGAAAATAAAATCAAAGGTATCAATAATATCTGCTATTGACTTTTTTAACCTAAATTCTCGAGCCAAGGCGCCCACTAATTCAATTTCCGCTCCGGTAAGGTCCAAATTAGCTGGAGCCAAAATTAGATTGGCTACCTGTGTAGTTTTAAAGATTTCTTGGATATTGGTTTCTTCGAGAAGAATATGGTAAGTGCTCTTGTCAACGTGGTGTTTGTCTACGCCTAACCCACTAGTCGCATTTGCCTGGGGATCTAAGTCTACCAAGAGAACTTTTCTCCCTTTTATAGCGAAATAAGTAGCCAGGTTAACCGCTGAGGTGGTTTTTCCGGTCCCGCCTTTCTGATTACAAATCGTAATAACTTTACCCATTGTAATTTATAGAGTTACAAAATGTTCCACGCGGAACAATTATATTATTGCGAAAATAGAGAAAAAGTCAAGAAATTTCTTGTTTTGATAATAAACTTACCTTGACTTTAGCTGGCTTTGCGCCAGCCATGCCAAAAAGGCCTTTTTCTTCCTCGGATAAAACCTCGACCTTAACCTGATTACGCTTTAATTTCAATTTATCAAGGGCTTTCTGGATAGCTTCTTCTACTGTCTTCCCCTCAACCTCAATACTAATTTTTTGCTTATGCATGGGTTTTGGCATTCTTTAAAATGGTCAGTTGAGAAATCAGCATAAAGGCGCTATTTAATAACCAATACAAGACCAGTCCTGAAGGCATATTATAAAACAAAAACCCGAAAAGTAAAGGGAAAATAATCATCATCATTTTTTGCTGCTCAGCTGCTTCAGGGCTTGAAGCCACCTGTGATGATTTTTGCTGGACGAACATTATTATTACCATAAGGATGGGTAAAAGATTAAATTCTTTCCCCGCAAAAGACAATCTATCTGGCTCAGACAGATCTCGTATCCAAAGGAATTCCGCCCCCTTTAAAGCAATAGAGCGCATCAGCGCCTGATATAATGCAAAGAATATGGGCAATTGCAACAATAAAGGCAAACAGCCTCCGAAGGGATTAACTTTGCTACTTTTGTAAAGCTCCATTATTTCTTGGTTAAGTTTTTTGGGGTTATCTTTGTATTTCTTCTTAAGTTCTTCTAATTGCGGCTGCAGGCTCTGCATTTTTTTCATTGAATGCATTTGTTTTAAAGTCAAAGGAAAGAGCAAAAGATAAATCAAAAAACTCAGAATAACTATCGCCCAGCCCCAATTATGGACTAGTTTAAATATAGCTTCGAGTAATTTCAATAGAATCTGTGAAATGATATCAAAAGCGCCAAAATGAATGACAGAGGCCCATTCTGGCTTAAGATTACTAATTAAACTAAGATCCTGCGGGCCAAAATATGCATTAAATTTTCCTATAAACAATTGTCCTGGTAGGAGTTGTAATCTTGGGAATTTTAAACCCACCAATGATTCCTTATTGCTTGTTTTATCAATAAAACCTGCGAAGCCTTTACCTTCAGCTGAAATAATCGCGCAAAAATAACGGTCCCTTAAACCAAGAAAGCTTACTTCTGACGCTTCAATGGATTTCCTTCCATTAACACGTATAATTTTATCTTTTGTGGCCAAAATAGCCTCTTGGAATCGTTCCTGCATAGAATTTTTACCAAAATTAAGTGCGCCCAAAACCATGGAAGGATAAAAATCAAGCTTCTCAGTTGATAAGTTCTCGACCGATAGCTCTAACTTTATATTATACAAAGAGTTACCAAAAATAAATCTTTTATTAATGATTTTTTCTACGTCCTGATGTTTAAAACTAATCTCGTTTTGACCAATATGCTCTACTGTAAAGTTCAGTTCATTATCAACTAACCAAAAACCATTTTGTATTTGAAATGGGTATTTTTTATAACGTTTAAAAATGATTTCTCTGACCGAAGCGGTTTTTTCGTCGAAAACTATTTCGGTGTTCTCGAAAGGGAAAATAAGAGGGGGCGGCAATGCAGAGGGAATTTCTCTAACCAACACCTGGCGCCCTGGCCCAGGCGTTTCTTGCGTAAGTTGGTTTATTATAGTATTTTGTGTTATAACTGTTTTATTTTCAATATGATAAGTGCGATTTATAAATGACGCCCAAAGCATTGAAACCATGAATGACAAAGCTACGGCTAATAATATTCTTTTTCCCATTTTTTTAACGGTTAAAGCAGCGGATCATACCCGGCATTTTTGTTCAGGGGATGGCAACGCAAGAGCCTTCCTGTGCCCTTTAAGCCACCTTTGATTATCCCATATTTTATTATGGCTTGCTTATAATACTCGGAGCAGCTCGGCCAGAAACGACAGCAAGGGGGGAGGAATACGCGTATATGACGCTGATAAAAATCAATGAGGCGCACTGCCAAGGACTTCATTATACAGAGATCCTCTTTCTTCCTTTGCGCCTCCTGCGCGCAAGAACCTGCCTACCTGATTTAGTAGCCATTCTCCGTCGGAAACCATGACGGCGCTTTGCAACAATTCGCGTGGGTGTTTTAATATTTTTTTTCATTTCTACCTGCTCCTTGCCTGCCTTGCGTTAACCGCAGCGCGCGTCGCGTATTTTAAAAAGCGCTTCCGCGGCCATCGCGGTTTTTTAAAAGAATAGGTTTTTGATTATAACATAAAATCCATTCAAGTCAATCCCTTTTGTTTCTAAAAATTAAAGAATTATTTGTTTGACTGAAGGAAAAGTTATTGTATAATATTTTTCCTTTACCGGTCATCGGTTGTTTGATATAATAAATTCTGCTTGTGTGCTCTTCATTGGCAGCGAGGACAGCCATTATACAGAAACGTTAATATCCACAAGTTTATACACTCTGTGCATAAGCTGTGGAAAGCAAATTTGGCAAGGCTTTGATTATGGAAGACTCTATAGTAAACAGCTGGGAGGCAATCTGCGCGCGCCTGAAGGATTCCCTGGGCAGCTCAATCTTTGAAACTTGGATAGAGCCCCTCAGATTGGAGGGGGCCAATAACACCACTCTGCGCCTGGAGGCGCCGGATACTTTTTTTAAAGAGTGGGTTGAGCGGCATTATAAAACAGCGATCCAGAATACTTGTCTGGAAATCACAAAAAAGGGCCTTTCCGTTGAATTCTCGGTAGCGCCCGCCGATCAAAGTAAAAACGTAAAGGCGCCCGCAATAAAAGCAAAAACAAAGCCTGTTGAGCAACCCGGCGGCCTGGGGTTGAATTCAAAGTATACCTTCGAAAATTTTGTCGTCGGTCCGTCGAACCGCTTTGCCCACGCATATTCCTTACAAGTCGCGGAGGCGCCTGCGAAAGCATATAATCCGCTTTTTATATACGGGAAGGTTGGGTTGGGCAAAACGCACCTCATGCAGGGAATATGCCATCGCGTCCACCTTAAATTCAATACAATGAAAATATGCTATACCACCTCTGAGCGTTTTACCAACGAACTTATCGATGCAATTCAGCATCACGCAACCAATGCCTTCAGGCAACGGTACCGCAGCGTTGACGTGCTGGTAATTGATGATATCCATTTTATCGCCGGCAAGGAATCCACCCAAGAAGAATTCTTCCATACCTTCAACGCCCTCTACGATGCCCATAAACAAATAATAATCTCTTCCGACCGACCGCCAAAAGAGATTGCAAACCTACAGGAAAGGCTTGTATCTCGGTTCAGCTGGGGCTTGACCACTGATATCCAACCCCCCGATTTTGAAACAAGGGTGGCGATTCTTAAGAAAAAAATCGAGCGCGAGCCCGTAAAGGTGCCCGACGATGTATTGTTCTTTATCGCCCAAATTATTAAAACCAATATCAGGGAACTAGAAGGAGCGCTGGTGCGCATTATTGCGTATTCGTTATTGGAGGAAAAAATAATCACGCTGGATTTGGCCAAAGAAGTACTTAAAGATTTATGCAAAGAGCCGAAGAAACTTATTACCGTGGATTTTATCCAGCGCTGTGTTTCGGAAGAGTTTGGGGTTTCTTTGTATGATTTTAAGGCAAAGCGCCGGAATAAAAACATCGTGTTGCCAAGGCAAGTGGCTATGTACCTAAGCCGCGAATTAACCGAGTTGTCGTTGCCCGAAATAGGAAGTTATTTTGGGGGCAAAGACCACACTACCGTATTACATGCATATAATAAAATTAAGGAGAATTTAGGGAAAGACCAGGATTTACAAAATAGGGTTAACTCACTTATCGCCATTATTCAACAATAAATGCATTTTTTTTCAACAAGCGGCGCATATGTAATCGGGAGGCGTGTATCATGTTATGCGGTTATGCACAACACACACACATCTTATTACTACTACTATTTTTTTATCTCTATTAAAAAATTGTAATACTATAAGGAGGCGCCATGAAGTTAAAAATTACCAAGGAAATACTCTTAAATAGTATTGATATATTACAAAATATTATTAATACCAAAACATCGCTACCCATATTATCAAATATTTTAATTGAAACATATCAGGGTAAGCTTAGGTTCACCGCCACCGATCTTAATATAGGTATTACCTGTGTAGTTCCTGTGGATATTCAGGAACCGGGGGCAGTTACTATACCCGCCAGGAGGTTCGGTGGTATTATCCGGGAATTATCAGAAGAAAAAATCGAAATCACCACTAAAAAAAACCACCTCATGATTATTGATGCCGGATTATGCCAATTTAAGATTATGGGGTTACCCGCCGAGGATTTCCCTAAATTACCCGAATTAAAAGATAGGGAGGTTTTACAATTAGAGCAGGGTGTTCTTAAAGAAATGTTACGCTTAACTTCTTTTGCGGTTTCTTTTGACGAAACAAGGTATATATTAAATGGTATATTATTTAAATTTTTAAATAATTCACTCACCATGGTAGCTACCGATGCCAAAAGGCTTGCAGTAATTGAGAAAAAATTATCTCAAGGTATCAACAAAGACCTACAGGTTATTATCCCCATCAAAACCATTCAGGAGCTTAATAGGAACCTGAAGGACGAGGGTATGGTTTCTATGATTATAGGGCCGAATCAGGTTTTGTTTGATTTTGGGGATATTACCATCATCTCTCGGCTTATTGAAGGAGAATTCCCCAGCTACCAACAGGTAATCCCGCCGGAGGCAACCCAGAAAATCAAACTAAGCCGCGACCAGTTATTATTAGCGGTCCGCAGGGCGGCTTTATTATCCACCCCCGATTACCAGGCGATTAAAATGGAGGTGTTTAAAGATAAGCTGGTAGTTTCGAAGTCAACACCAGACGTGGGCGAATCGAGAGAGGAACTCGCGATTAATTATGCGGGCAAAGAGATGGTGGTTGGGTTTAACCCAAACTATCTAATTGACATACTGAAAAATACCACCGAAGACACAATAGAGCTAGAAATCACCGGCAGCGAAAGCCCGGGAGTAATGCGCAACAAAGGATATGTATATATTGTATTGCCTATGCGCCTGGGTTAACAATGGATGCCATTAAAGATACCGTGCAGGCGCTACTTTCCCAGTGGCGCAGGAAACAAAGACACTGCAAGGATAGTTACGAGCGGTATGTAAAAAAAATATTGACAAAAAGGGAAATAAAGCATATTACATTAAATAATTTCAAGAGTGGCACGCTTACGCTTTACATCGACTCTTCCGGTTGGCTGTACCACTTGCAGTTAAAAAAAGACCAATTGTTAAGACAAATCCAGGCAGATTGTCCTGAAGTAAGGGAGATGCGGTTTTTTCTCGGTGAGCATAATGAAAAAAAAGACTGAAACAAAGCAGCCCCCAAAAATGCCCGCGCAGGCGCAGGGTAAAGACAAGCCCTATGATGCCACTACCATCCAGGTGCTTGAAGGGACGGAAGCGGTAAGGCGCAGGCCGGCTATGTATATCGGAGATACGTCCAGCCGCGGCCTGCATCATTTAGTCTATGAAGTGGTCGACAACAGCGTAGACGAGAGCCTTGCCGGCTATTGTAATTATATAGAAGTGATTATCCGTTCCGATAATAGCGCAAGCGTGCTGGATAACGGGCGGGGCATCCCGGTCGATATGCATAAAACAGAAAAGAAACCCGCCGTGGAAGTAGCGCTTACCACGCTGCATGCCGGAGGAAAATTTGACCACCGCATATATAAGGTATCAGGGGGGTTGCACGGTGTCGGCGTAAGCGTAGTGAACGCCCTTTCCGAATGGCTGGAGGTCGAAGTTAAAAGAGACGGGAAGGTTCATCATCAACGGTACGAGCGGGGCAAAACCGTATCCAAACTTACGGTGATAGGCAAAAGCAGCTCTACTGGCACCAAGGTAACCTTCAGGCCCGACAGGACTATTTTTAGCAAAACCGATTTTTCTTATGATATCCTTTCGCAGCGCTTGAGGGAACTGGCCTTTTTGAACAAAGGCTTAAAGATCAAGCTTGTTGATGAACGCAGCGATAAAGAGTCGGTATTTGAATTCGCAGGAGGCATTGTTTCTTTTGTGGGGTACCTGAATAAGAACAAAAACGCGCTTCACTCAAAAGTGCTTTATTTCGAAAAGACACAAGATGAGATCATGGTGGAAGTTGCCCTGCAGTATAACGATGGTTATACGGAGACCCTTTTTTCGTTTGCGAATAATATCAATACCGTTGAAGGCGGCACGCACCTATCCGGCTTTAAGTCTGCGCTTACGCGCGCCATCAATCAGTATGCCAAGGCAAAAAATCTTCTTAAAGACGATGTTGCCATAGTGGGGGATGATGTGCGGGAAGGACTGACCGCGGTCGTAAGCGTGAAAGTACCCAACCCGCAGTTTGAGGGTCAGACCAAGACCAAACTGGGGAATTCCGAGGTAGAAGGGCTTGTTGCTTCAGTGAGCCTCGACTCCCTTGCGGATTACTTTGAGGAGAATCCGTCGGTCGCAAACAAAATTATTGATAAAGTAATTGTGGCGTCGCGTGCACGGGAGGCAGCCCGGAAGGCCCGCGAGTTAACCCGCAGAAAAGGGGCACTTGAAGGTGCAGGCCTGCCTGGCAAATTAGCCGATTGCTCTGAGAGGGATCCTGGCCTCTGTGAATTGTATATCGTAGAAGGGGATTCGGCAGGAGGGTCTGCAAAACAGGGGCGCGACAGGAGGTTCCAGGCAATACTCCCCATAAAAGGGAAAATTTTAAACGTAGAAAAAGCAAGGTTGGATAAAATATTATCAAACGAAGAGATCCGTACCATAATTACTGCCCTAGGCACTGGCGCGGGAGAAGAATTTGATTTGGGAAAGCTGCGTTATGGCAAATTGATTCTTATGGCAGACGCCGATATCGATGGTTCTCACATACGCACGCTTCTTTTGACCCTTCTTTATAGGCAAATGCCTAAGCTGGTAGGGGAAGGGCATGTGTATATTGCACAGCCCCCTCTTTATAAGATTAAACGAGGCCAGAGAGAAGAGTATATCCAAACCGAGCAGCAAATGGATGAGTTGCTTTTGGAGATGGGCAGGGAAGGCCATAAGTTTTTGTGCACTAAAGACAAACGCATTTTTACCGATAGCCAGTTTAAAGACTTGCTTAAAATTTTGGTTGAAATAGAAAAATTAGATAAAATTTTAGATAAAAAGGGTGTAGATTTCGCAAAATACCTCAATTTAAGACATCAAAAAACCAAAAAATTGCCAATTTATAGGGTCAAAGTGGAGGGGAAAACCCATTTTTTATATTCTGATAAGGAATTAGCCGCTTATTCTGACAAAGAAGAAAAAAGCGACAACTTTGATGTGCTTGAGATATTTGAGTCCCAGGAATTAGATACATTAGTGGGAAAGATTGAAAAACTTGGTTTGGATATTACAATATACAGCTGCCCAGAGGAAACGGCTGAGGTCGGGTCTACTAAGCCTTCGCAAAAGAAAAACAAGCCCCCTTATCGCATTATAAACGAGAAGGAAGAGAAAGAACTCTATGCGCTTAAAGACGTGCTCGCATACATCAAAGAAATGGCGGGCAAGGGCATGCACATCCAGCGCTACAAAGGCTTGGGTGAGATGAACCCGCAGCAGCTGTGGGAGACCACCATGGATCCTGCGAAGCGCACAATTTTAAAAGTGACGCTTGAAGACGCTGTTGAAGTAGATAAGATGTTTACCGTATTAATGGGGGACCAGGTTGAGCCGCGCAGGGAGTTTATAGAAAACTACGCTCATCAGGTCAAAAACCTGGATATCTAAATTATGTATACACGCAACGAAAAAATAATACCTATTTATATCGAAGAAGAAGTTAAGGATTCATATCTTAATTATGCAATGAGCGTTATTGTCGGCCGTGCGTTGCCCGACGTGCGCGACGGCTTAAAGCCCGTGCACCGGCGGATCCTTTACGCGATGCAGGAGCTGAGCCTTGACCACACCAAGTCGTATAAGAAATGCGCCCGTATCGTCGGCGAGGTGCTCGGGAAATACCATCCTCACGGAGATGTGGCTGTGTATGATACCCTGGTGAGGCTGGCGCAGGATTTTTCACTGCGCTATCCGCTTGTTGACGGGCAGGGCAACTTCGGGTCGGTGGACGGGGATACAGCTGCGGCGATGCGCTACACCGAAGCACGCCTGGCAGCCATCGCTGACGAAATGCTCGCAGACATCGATAAGGACACCGTCAATTTCGGTCCGAATTTTGATGCATCTCTCGTAGAGCCACTCTTGCTGCCTGCAACCTTGCCCAACCTCTTGGTTAATGGGTCCAGCGGCATTGCAGTGGGTATGGCAACAAATATTCCCCCCCATAATCTAGTTGAGGTTGCCGACGCAGTCATTTATATCCTTGAGCATCCCGAGGCAGAAATAAAGGACCTCATGCGTTATGTTAAAGGTCCGGATTTCCCGACCGGCGGGATTATTTGCGGCAAGGGCGGGATAAAGGAAGCGTATACGACCGGCAAGGGGAAGTTGATTGTTCGTGCGAAAGCGACCGTTGAGCACCAAAAGAACGGCAAGGACCTCATCATAATTACCGAAATACCCTATCAAGTGCAAAAGTCGGGCCTTATAGAAGCCATTGCCTCCCTTGTGGATGACAAAAAGATAGAGGGGATTTCCGATATCCGCGACGAATCCGACAAGGAGGGTATGCGCATAGTGGTTGAGTTGAAGCGCGACGCAGAGTCGCA
>Ga0265297_10008877_pt1 | contig 13232 bp, 10 predicted proteins | sample Munlanlwell13791_FD_192502 | JGI IMG/M metagenome (GOLD analysis project Ga0265297, IMG submission 192502) | Leachate microbial communities from a municipal landfill in Southern Ontario, Canada - Leachate well 137-91 | ecosystem: Engineered > Solid waste > Landfill > Unclassified | place...
TTTATGATAGGCTATTGCGTCTGGAGTGTAGACCACCTTCCATCCGGCCAATTGTGCCCTAAAACTAATGTCAGCATCTTCGTAATAGGCAAAGAAATCTTCGTCAAACAGCCCGATGTCACGAAATAGAGCGGTTTTATACAAACTTGCGCCACCGGTGGCGCCAAATACCTGGCCACCTTTTGGTGCGGTGTTATCTTTGTGGCCGCGACCGCGTGGATAGGCGAGGCCCCATGAAGAGTAGTGTTCACTCGTTGTGTCGATTGTTTTGCCATCGATACATAGGAGTAGTCCGGTGCTCATACCGATTTCTTTTGGCTTAGCGGCAGCGACAAGGTGCTTTAACCAGTCTTTATCAGCGACGGCATCGTTATTAAATAGGGCGACGTAAGCAAACTCACCGCTAAGCGCCCATTCGATACCAGTGTTTACACCACCAGCAAAGCCAAAGTTCTTTGGGTTATAGACCACGTCTACCCTGTCGCTATGAGCGAGTTGGTACGCTTTAAGCTTTTCAATAGAATCGTCAACTGACCCGTTGTCTACAATTACGACAGAGAAACTTCTATATGACTGCTCTAAAATAGAACCCAGACACGTAAGGGTATCTTCTATACCGTTCCAGTTGAGCACCACTATGGCTATATTCGTTGTCGACGTATCTTTCATATTCATCTATAATAATAGCAAAGACATGAAGACTTACTTATCAAAGCAGAATCGAGTTTTGCTCGCAGAACTCGTGAGGACAGATTTCAAGCTACGCTACCAAGGCTCCATACTTGGATATGCATGGTCACTTTTAAAACCACTTCTTCTTTTCATCATACTATATGTGGTGTTTGTATATTTCCTCAAGATCGGTAGTGACGTGCCGCATTTCCCCGTGTACCTGCTCCTTGGAATTGTCCTATGGAACTTCTTTGTTGAGATGACAAGCCAGAGTCTCGGATCAATTGTCGGCAGAGGTGATCTTATACGAAAAATTCGCATTCCACGCTGGATTATAGTTTTTTCGAGTAGTCTTTCGGCACTGATCAACCTAGGAATAAACCTTATTGTGGTATTTGTATTTGCGATTGTAAATGGTGTCGACTTCTCGTTTACGGCACTATTCTTAACACTTAACATCGCAGAGATATATTTCTTCTCTCTTGGTGTGTCGCTCTTTCTTGCTGCGGCGTATGTAAAGTTTAGGGATATTAGCTATATCTGGGAAGTTGTATTACAAGCAGGCTTTTACGCGACACCAATCATCTATCCTCTGGCGCTTGTAACCAATATATTTATTCAAAAATTACTACTTTTAAATCCTCTGGCGCATGCGATTCAGGATGCCAGGTTTAATCTTGTAACACATGAAACACTCAACATACACGCGCTCATGGGCGATAGTCTGTTGACTATTGTGCCGGTACTTATCACGATATTTGTTTTAATTGGTGGATTATTCTACTTTAAATCTCAGTCGCGAACATTTGCGGAGAATATATAATGGCTACTGATATTGCGATCAAGATTGATCATGTAACGAAAACATTTAAGTTGCCTCATGAAAAACAGAGTACCCTTAAGGGCGCTCTTATAAACTTCAGAAAACGAGGATACGAAAAGCAGCAGGTGTTGACCAACCTCAACTTTAATGTGTATAAAGGAGAGTTTCTTGGCATTTTGGGCCGCAACGGAAGTGGTAAGAGTACACTACTAAAGACAATATCTGGCATCTATTTCCCTGATAGTGGTGATATTATTATTAACGGAAAGCTCACGCCGTTTATTGAACTTGGTGTTGGGTTTAACCCAGAGCTTTCTGGAAGGGACAACGTCTATCTTAATGGTGCACTTCTTGGATTTAGCCGTAAGGAAATCGATGCTATCTATAAAGAAATCGTTGAGTTTGCAGAGATTGAACGATTCATGGACCAGAAACTTAAAAACTATTCTAGCGGTATGCAGGTTCGTTTAGCATTCTCTATCGCCATTCGTGCCAACACCGACATCTTAGTTCTTGATGAAGTGCTTGCCGTTGGCGATGAGGCATTCCAGCGAAAGTGCTACGATTATTTCAACGAACTGAAGTCAAAGGGTAAAACAGTAATACTTGTGACCCATGACATGAATGCGGTTCAAAGCTTTTGCACTCGTGCGGTCGTTTTAAATGAAGGTAAAATTATTTATGACGGTGATACAACCTCCGCGGCATCTGTTTATCGCAGTTTAAATTTAAAAGGCTCAGAAAACTCAATAGAAAAAAAGAATAAGACTAGGATAAATAACGCCTCTCGCTCAAAAGGTATTACTTACATTACGACGTTAGGTTCGGATGGTGAAGAGAAAACACTCTTTGGGGCGAGAGAACCCATCGTTATTACTTGTGATGTTGAGATAAGTGATCCAACTCTCGACTACAGTCTTTATCTTAAGTTTAATAATCCTGGCGGTGTGACCATATCTGCTATCGATGTCGATCTTGGTAAAGAAGTTCTCTCAAAGATTGGCAAAAAAAGAGTTTACAAGATAAAATGGAGGCTTCCAGGTATATATAACGACGGCAGCTTCTTAATATCTGCATTCCTAACTGATGCGATTGCTGGAAATGTGTATGCAAAACAAGAAGAGTCTCATGAGTTTGGTATTCAGGGATGGAATACACCAAACATCCTTATTCACCCAAATGATTCTTACTCTGTTGAACAGAAAGTATAATAGAACAATATGATAGCTGCTTATAAACTGAAAAGATACTCTAGAAAAGGTGTTTCGATCATCAAGAATGAGGGATTTTTGTCCCTAGGAATCAAGCTACTCCAGAAACTCCAGAAACGTCAGCAGCAACAAAGTACCAATGTAAGAATTAAGAAGAAGTTTGACTCACTCGTCGATCGTAAAAGTGTGATGGCGGCCGATTGGTCGAACTTTCCTTATAAAAAACCAACAACAAAAACCAAGGCACCGTATACAATTAACTGGATTATGTCGCCTCCAGCGGGCGGTGGTGGACATCAAAACATCTTCAGGTTTATTGAAATTCTTGATAAAGCAGGCCACACCAATAACGTATACCTTTATAGTGCTCATGATGATATGACTATTGAGCAGGCGGCAAAGAATGTCAGCGCCTACTGTAGAGCGGATAACCTTATTTTTAGAAAATATGATGGAACTATGGTCGAGTCGGATGCCCTTTTTGCAACGGGGTGGGAAACCGCCTACCCAGCATTTAACCAGCAAACAACTGCACATAAATTTTATTTTGTACAAGATTTCGAGCCACTCTTCTATCCAATGGGTACTAACTATATTCTTGCCGAGAATACATATAAATTTGGCTTCCATGGCATTACGGCTGGCGGATGGCTCGACAATAAACTTACCGATACATACGGTATGTCGTGTGATCACTATGATTTCGGTGCGGATAAAACTAAATACAAATTAAAAAACAATAAGAAGCGAAAAGAAGTGTTCTTCTATGCGCGCCCAGTTACAGACCGACGTGGATTTGACCTTGGTCTGATGTCGCTTGAGTTGTTCCACAAGCAAATGCCCGAGTATATTATCAACTTTGCCGGTTGGGACGTATCTGAATGGGACGTTCCATTCCCGTACATTAATCACGGTGCGATGCAGATAGATGAACTGCCTGACCTGTATAACAAATGTGCGGTAGCGCTTGTTCCTTCGCTGACAAATATGTCACTTATGCCACTCGAATTACTTGCAACAGGTACAATTCCAGTTGTAAATGACATGGATAATAATCGACTTGTCAGCAATAATAAGTACATTGCATATACAGAATCTTCACCCGCCGCGCTTGCACAAAAGATGGTTGAGGTTGTTACTCGAGAAGACCAGCCAGAATATGCAAAAAGAGCGTCGAATAGCGTTTCGACAACAGGTTGGGATGATGCAGGTAAGAAGTTCCTCAAAGTTTTGGAAAGAGAGTTATCTAATGGCTAAAACACTAGTACTTGGAGCCGACGGGTTTATTGGGAGTCATCTTGTCGATAGTCTTGTGTCAAACGGGCATTCAGTGAGGGCATTTGATCGTTTCAGTAAAAGTTCACCATCTTTTGATAATAATGAAAGCATTGAAATATTCCCTGGTGACTTTTTAAACACAGGTCAGCTTGAAGAAGCACTTCATGGTATTGATTACGTCTTTCATTTCATATCTACGACAACTCCCGCAACGGCAGAAAATAATCCGACTATTGATATTGATACAAACATTCGAACAAGCGTAGAGCTTATGAAGCTTTGTGTAAAGGCTAGTGTGAAGCGGGTCTTGTTTGCCTCAACAGGCGGTGCAATCTATGGAGCCGAGAACGAACGAACTGCACGTATCGAGACTGACCCAACTCTACCTGTCTCGCCTTACGCAATTGGTAAATTGGCTATTGAGAACTACCTACGTTACTTCCGTGCTAAACATGGACTTGAATCGACAGTATTCAGAATCTCTAACCCTTATGGTGAGCGACAGCCATTTCATCGCAAACAGGGTGTTATCCCGATTTTTCTTGAGAATATTTATCTTGATAAGCCAATTACTATTCTTGGCGATGGATCTATGGTTCGTGATTATGTTTACGTAAAAGATCTGACAGAGATGATTAGTAAAGTGTTCACTAGAGCTGACTTACAAGACGTCTATAACCTTGGTTCTGGAACGGGTACGACAGTTAACGAAATTGCTCAACTAGCCCAAGAGGTTGCTGGTAAAGAAGCGATAATCGAAAGGGCAAACGTACCACCGACGTTCTTGCAAAGTGTTGTCCTTGATACAACTAGATTTACGACCGACTTTGGGTTCACGGCTCATACGAGTTTACGAGACGGCATGCGTGCAACCTATACATATATCCAGAATGAAATTGAAAGAGCAGGAATAAGATAATGGCAACGAACCCTAAAGCTACAATCATTATTCCAACATATAACGGTGACAAGTACCTCGAACGACTACTCACGATGGTTTTCAAGCAAGAAGTTGATTTCACGTACGATGTCTTTTTGATCGACTCAACCTCAAGTGATAACACCGCTGAAGTTGCAAAAAAGTTCCTCGCAAAGCACAAGAATATGAGTTATGAGCAAATTCCGACGAAAGAATTTGGTCACGGTAAGACGCGTAACTATGCAGCCGGGAAAGCCCGGGGAGAATTTGTTGTGTTCTTGTCACAGGATGCGATTCCTGCCAAGAAGTCTTGGCTGTATGAGATGCTCAAACCCTTTGATTTAAATGAAAAGATTGTTGGTGTAGTAGGGAAACAGGTGCCACGTGCGAAGTGTGTACCACTCTTAAAATATGAGATCAGGACGGTCTTTAATAACCTTGGCTCAGATGCTGGCACGGGTATATTTTATAGAGACTCGTTTATGGACGACCCTATTTTTGGTGACGTTGTGACATTTTATTCCGACGTCAACTCCGCGGCGAAGCGGGATTTCTTGGTGAGTAAGATTCCCTACAGGGACATTCCCTACGCTGAAGATCAGTTCTTTGCACGAGATATTATTGATGCTGGGTATATGAAGGCGTACGCCGCCCGCGGAAAAGTTATACACTCAAACGACATCCCACTTCACGAGTATAAACACCGTACTTTTGATGAAGTAGTGGGGCTACGAAGGATTGGGACGAACATTGCGGTTCCTTCGATAAAGCACATCATCAAGTCAATTATTCTTGGGTCACTCAAAGACGCCTATCATACAACCCAAGATAGACAGTATTCATTTAAACGAAAACTGTATTGGCTGACGATTAATCCGCTCTATCATATCGCCAAGTGGCGAGGCTTTCGTACCGCTACAAAAGTTGATTTATCTGACGACCATACTTTTAGTAAACACTCACTCGAAGCGCGTCGCTACCGCAAGGGCTAGTAAACACGAGCTTTTTATTGTACAATTAATAGTGTTAACAACTCTATATAACCAGGGTAAACGCTATGATACAAACACATAAAACACTATCAAAGGGCAAAATTATAGCACTTGTTGTGGTGATTTTGGTTGTCCTCGGCGCCGCTGCGTATACGGTGTATGGGTTGAATAACACGGCCAGTACAGAGACAAAGGAGGCATCGAGCAAGACGACGGATAGTATCGACTATGGCGAAGCAACCGACGAGCAAAAAAATACTGGCCTTGATCAAAAAGGCAACGCACAGAGCGAAGCGCCAGCCTCAAATACCAACGAACCTATTACCGTTGTTGTCACGGCTTTGAATCCACCGGACTCGACAAAAAAGACAACAACTTCAGAAGTAACGACACTTCAAATACGCGTCAGGATCGACCTTGTGACTACTGCCGGCACCTGTTACTTGACGCTCACTAAGGGTAGTACGACAGTGACAAAACAAGCCGGCACACAAGCCGGCCCAACAACCTCAACATGTCGTGGATTTGATGTTGATCAATCGGAACTATCGCTGGGTGAATGGAAGGCGACAATTGAAGTGGTCAGTGGTGACAGGGAAGGAACTGTTTCGCAAAACTTTACGGTACAATAAGATTATGGCTATACTAATAATGAATACCCAGAAAATGATTCATACACTTCTGTTAGTGTCGATATTTGTTATTGCGAGTATCCTTAGTGCGACGCTGATTTCAAAATCAACCCACGCAGCACCAGTGGTTGGATTTACCCCCGGCAATATTATCAGTGAAAACATATTTACTAACTCTCAGTCTATGACTGCTGCACAGATTCAGAGTTTCCTGAACAGCAAGGTAACGGCCTGTGACACAAATGGAACGCTTCGTGCAACTGAGTATGGCAGAAGTGATTTAACTCATGCACAGTACGCAGCGACTAGGGGGTGGTCTGCTCCACCATACACATGTTTGAAGGATTATTCTGACGGTGGAAGAGTTTCTGCACAAATTATTTACGATGCATCTCAAGAATTTAACATCAACCCGCAGGTATTAATTGTACTTTTACAGAAAGAACAATCACTCGTGACTGATACTTGGCCAATTTCGATCCAGTATCAATCCGCAACGGGTTATGGCTGCCCGGACTCAGCAGCTTGCGACTCGCAGTATTATGGATTAACCAATCAAATTAGGTGGGCGGCGCGTATGTTCCGTGCAATTATGAATAATTCACCAACTTGGTACACACCGTATGTATTAGGTAATAACTATATACAATACGGAGTGAGTCCAAGTTGTGGTGGAAGCACAGTCAATATCATTAACCGCTCAACCCAGGCGCTCTATAACTACACTCCGTACCAACCAAACCAAGATTCCTTGAATGCAGGATATGGTGATGCACCGGGCGATTGTGACACGCACGGTAACCGTAACTTCTTCCTTTATTTTAATGATTGGTTTGGATCGCCACTTTACGGTAATTTAGTAAGAACTATTGAGAATGCTTCGGTTTACCTTGTGTCGGGGAACGTAAAGTATCCAATTGCTGATATGAGTACCTTTGGTGCACTCTACCCAATGGGTGGCGTTACATTCGTTAACCAATCGTATCTTGATACCAAGACAACAAGCGCTGTCCTAGGTAGAATCATTCGCTCAAGCGACGGTACTGTCTACTTCTTTGATGCAGGCATAAAACTATCGTTTGGATCCTGTGCACAAGTTGAGGCTTATGGGTCGAGCTGTGGACAGGCACAGCTGCTGGATGATTCGCAAATTAACGCTCTGACGACTGGCCCTGGAATGACTAGTCTCTACGCTACCACTTCTGGAAAATTATTCTACATCACGGGCGGTGAAAAGCGTGAAGTATACGACAACACCGCATTGTCGCAAGCAGGACTGAGTGGGAGTGCCAATACTCTTAATGAACCAGCTATTGCCTATATCCCTTACGGGTCACCGGTTATCCGAGCCGATACGATCATTACGAGCCGTCAGGATGCAAACAAGCAGATTCTCAACAGCACACTAGCTTACCCCATAAGGTCGTCGCAATATACGGCGCAGGCGCTTACGGCTGTTACAGCGAAACAACTTGATGATCAGAGTATCGCCAAGCTAACACTGTCGACAAATTCGTTTGATGATAGTTTTGTTGATGGTTCGGGAAATATATATGTCCTGACAAGCGATGGTAAAAAGTTAGTACCGGACCCTTCATCGTTTCAGGTAACGCCAATCCAGCTTTCAACCGGTATCATTAATCTGATAAGTGGATCGGGTGCACTATCGAACCCTTCACTCCTTAAGACGACCGACAACGGAACAGTCTATGTAATCGTGAATGGTCAAAAGCGACCGCTCGTTGCCATGGAAGACCTGAAGTCTATTACAGGCGAGAATGTTCCATATATCGGATGGATGTCAGGAAGTTTGCTTGGTTCAATTCCGACCGGAAACATCATTGTTGGCGCGGGGCGTATGGTTAAGACAGCGTCTAGCGGCACAGTATATATGACAGATGGATATGACAAGATTATTACTATGACAAGCTTTGGCCCAACGGTTGACATGGGTATCATCCCTTATGTACGCACGATTAGCGACGAGATTCTTTCACGTTACACCGTTGATACATCAGGGCTATCATCGTATGTTTCCTGTAACGGCGTGAACTACATAGGGCTTAGTGGTATATTGTATCAACTCACAATTTCTGGGTTAACGGCAAGGGTATTGCAACCACAGTCTTGTAACGTCCTGACGAAACAGACAACACCTCCAAGGTTCCTCCTTGCGCCAAACGGAACGATTCACGAATTGAAATTAGGCGTCCTTCACCCCATTAGTAGCTGGTCAACATACCTTGCGCTGAGCTCAGGTGGTGGATCCATGGTGAGTGTTTCGTATGCGACAGCCTCGCTACTACCCAGTGGCGCGGCCCTCTAACAACACATGATATAGGCCGATAGTATATACTAAGGGGAATTCATGTTAAAAAATATGACTATAAAACGACTCAAGGAATACTTGTATAAGTGGGCCCATGCACCTGAGTATGTGTACCTCATCACTGCGTTGATTGGTGTCATTAGTTTTGCACTTATAACACCCCCATTCCAGGGCCCAGATGAAGAGGCACATTACGTGAGGGTCCAATATATTGCCCATGGCTATGTTATTCCTGTGTATGTCGATGATTCAAACGCCTCCTTGCCACAATCGCTTCAAAAAATCTTAAAGATAACTTTCTATACAGATGACCTAAGGGGCAAGACGGCGGATAAATATGAGCTGGCGAGAACGAAAGAAGCTTTGAATATACCAGGAGATGCCAGTGCTACATACAAGCCGCCAATGATTAACTACAGCGCACTCCCATACGCACCAGCAATCCCTGGAGTGGCCATTTCAAACCTCTTGAATCTCAGTCCGTTAATATCAATGTATATCGCGAGAGTATTCCTGGGTGTTGCATCAGTCATCATAATGTTCTTCGCGATAAAGTTGATCCCCCGCAAAAAGTATTTGTTTGCGGCCGTCGGTCTTATTCCGATGCTATTATTCCAACAAGCGATGGTTGCGATTGACGGGGTATCATACGCGCTCCTCGCATTGTTTATTGCATACGTGCTTTATCTGAATGAAAAGGTAACTATACGAAAGAAGCAGTGGCTCTTCCTCGGTCTCCTCTGTATCGCGCTTGTATTGGCAAAGCCACTAATTTGGTTGTTTATTCCTTTTATCTTCCTTTTGGCTAAAAGGAAACAGGCTCTCATCTGGATTGCGGGAATAGCAGTGGCTTGCGTCATTGCCTTTGCTGCCCTTACACTCGCAAGCAACATTAAGAGCCAACCTGACGCGGGGTCAACACTACCCGATAACGTCAACAGTACCTCACAGCTGGAGATGCTTTTATCAAATCCGAAGCGAGGACTTCGTGTTGCATGGAACTCTTACATGACGACATACGGTGATGAAGAGACAAGAGGTGTTATTGGTGTCTTTGGTGCCGCTGATACACTCCTGCCTGTTTGGATGTATTCGTTGTCGGTCATTGTACTCGGGTTACTCTGTGTTCTAAAGCTCGACGATAAGCGAACGAAGGAAATAACGCGGGGCTGGAAGATATTTACGATTACCCTGCTGCTCGCCTATTTTGGAGCGGTTAACCTCGCGATATATCTCAGCTATACCCCCGTAAACTTTGATATTATCTACGGTGTACAAGGAAGGTACCTGCTTCCTATGATTATTGTCGCTGCGGCACTTATATTTACGGGTGGAATCGTTGTTGGTAAAAAGGATGCTTCAAAGGTGAAGCTATACGTCGCCGTCGCCACGCTTTCTCTTGTGTTGCTGTCGCTTTTGATAGTACTTCAGCGGTACTATCTCTACACCCCGTAGGGAGACTCGGTCTTTTTGTTACTTGTGTTTAATGGAGCGTAGTTTGGTGGTCATAAATAGGCACATAATAATAATTTGTACGACAAGTGCGATGATTAAGATATCGTTTACACCATTAATACCGTATGACTCTATGAAGTATTTACTACCAAAAATACAGATAAGCACTGCGATGACAGAGGCAATAATCAATCCCTTAAATTCTCTGATGACGGTGAGCATGAGCCCAATGAACCACGATAAAGCTGTCAAAGATGATATGTATAAAATAGGAACAAATAGGTAGGTGTAACGTGCGATCTCATCACCAAACAAGAGAACAAGCCCAAAATGGCCGAACAGTATGCCGCCGATAATGACGATAACAGAGAACGAAACAATGTATCCGATTGTTTTAAAGAGCAGTTTGTAGAAGTGCTGAAAGTTTTTTTGATCAACATGTTCGGCAAATATCGTTAATACTGGTGAGAATATGAAACCAGCGACGACTTGAATGATTGCAGCCGGAATAGCAATCGATGCATAAATACCAAGTATTTCGCTGCCCTGCATTGCTTCAAGGTTTATTCTTGGTATCGACATAATGAGGTTTGATAGGAAGACGTATACCGCCAAGGGAAGGCACTCGATTAAGAGACTAGTGACGCTTTTGGTTGATACCGTACTCACCTTCTCGTAGAATGGCTGAACTTTTTTACGATCGTATACATAGATAAGAACGAATGATAATGCCGCCTGCAAGATAATCGCAAGTAGTAAGTCTTTTGTGATCAGCGCACAGACAATGAACAGGCTATTCGTTAGGACGCCCCGTAGGATGAGGGACTTACCAATAGAGTCCATCCTGCCGCCTCTTTGAATAATCCCGTGGTATACATCAGCATAGGCTTCAGATACCTTAAATAGCACGTAAGCAACGATACAGAGTATCGTGTAAAGGCTGTATCCAGAGATAGAGACGTAGACGATCACGCCGATTAGTGACAAGAGCGAGGTGACAAGGCGTGTGATTATGTAGGTCTTGTCGCTATACTTTTTTTGCATGTCGGATATTTGATATCCGCGCACACCGTAAAGTGCAAAAGCAAATGCGATACTTGCGATTGAAATTGCCAAAGAGAATACGCCGGCACTCTCAAAGCCAAGTAGAATAACGACCAGGTAGGTGACGAGCCATTGGAAAAAAAGATACACGAAACTACCAGATGAGTTCCAGGCGATATTTTTTTTCAGGCTTAGTTTTGCGGGCATGATTACTTCGTTATGTTCTGGACGACATTATTCATGTTGCTCAAGTATCTTTTTTGAGCGATCTTATGAAGTGGGATGTAGAGAGGGCGAGGAAGCAGTTCGTATAGTGCACGCTGCAACTTAAATATTGGCTTTCGATTTACTTTTACCTTTTGGAAATCTTTCCACGGAGAAATTTTAATATACCGATCGAATATTTCATTTTGCGGGTGGATGCTGTCTTGTTCCCATGGTCGGCCGGTCATTGCGCCCATACAGTGATGAATCGCGGGACGTTTCATAACTGAACGAACTTCCTTTTCGGTGCTATAGAATTCGGGCTTAAGGTCATACATCTTTAGTGACTCTTTGACGCCGTAAATGTAGAATCCACTATTAAAGTTATAAGTGAGGCTGAGGTACTTGATCTTGTCTCTGAATAGAACATTGATAATGTCCTGGTCGACCGTATAGTACCCGCTTCGGACATTCGATAACTGTTCGACGATTTTGTCTTGGCACTTGTTGTTAATCCACTCTTTTTGATTGATCAGAAGAACGCCACAGTTGTAGTACTTATCTGTGAGCGGAATATCTATCATTGCTTTGTAAGAGTTCATCGTGCAGTCGTAGGTTGCCGCGCATACGTAGCCCTCGAGGTCCATCGTACACAGATCTTTCAATGAGCCATTAATAACCGTATCACCGTCAAGTTGGAGGACGACACCATTTTTTATTGGAAGGTCGTTGAGGGCAAAGAGCTTGAAGTACGTGGTGTAGGTACCCTTAAATGGTGCAACCTTGAGTTCTTTCAGTCTTTTTAAGATCTTTTTTGTATCAATAAATGTCAGCGATCGACCATATTGTTTACAAGTAGCAGCCATCTTTTCTTTGTTGTCTTTGGTAATCTGGTCATCAAGGACGAAGAAGTTAATCTCATCGATGTCTGTGTTGTTATGCATCAAAGACGTCATCGAGACACCGGTGATTGGGCCGTAGTAGTCGTTTGTTTGGTAGAGAACATTAAGGGTCGTTTTCATATTATCTCGCTGTTCTTAGGGGGTTACGCCTAAACAGTAGAACACCCCAATTGAATTTACTATATATATTGATTAGGGAGATGATGAACGGATTATTGTAGATATCACTCATCCCAAGACCCTTTTTGACCGCACCGTAATCTACATCATTATATCCCTTTACACCAATTTCTGATATCACTGCAGCAATGCTCGCTTTTTTTAATTGTTTCTTTTGGCTATAGCCTAGTGTTTTGCACATTTCGATTGTTTGGTTAAAAGCACAGCGGATCGAGTCATCACACACAGACTGTTTCAGTGATTCAGAATCACCAACACCCTTATTTGTTAGCTTGATTGGTAAGAATGCCGTCTTGTAGTAATGTGCCATCTTCGCCGAGAAAGCAAAATCTGAAGAAGGGAAGTATGAATCATCGAGGCCGCCTATTTCGATCGCCCTGGCTTTATTAATGAACGTACTGTTCATGACATAGATATGTTTAATATTATCTTTGAGTGTGAGTGGTATCAGACTGCCTTTTCTAAGGCCTAGGAAGATACCGATAATTTGTTTGAAGAGATGCCTTGTGAGCGGATCCTTCTTTTCTGATGCACCTTCGCGTGTATCATTGACGTCAATATAGACACCCAGCAAACCAAGGTCATTCTCGC
>Ga0265297_10008878_pt1 | contig 13229 bp, 37 predicted proteins | sample Munlanlwell13791_FD_192502 | JGI IMG/M metagenome (GOLD analysis project Ga0265297, IMG submission 192502) | Leachate microbial communities from a municipal landfill in Southern Ontario, Canada - Leachate well 137-91 | ecosystem: Engineered > Solid waste > Landfill > Unclassified | place...
AGAATCATCAATCTGTATCATTTTTTATATCCTTTGGTAACAAACATTATACGGTTACATAAAGCATCCATTGCTTCTTTACCGCATTCACCCATCTGTTTATAAAATTCAACTAGATTATGAATATAAGTCATTCTTTCATAAACAGACATTTTCTCTATTCTTGCTAATTCTGACTTCAATTCATCTTCCATGATATTCTCCTTACCATTTTATCCCGTTGACTTTAAGCCAACCTGCCCAGTGACTTTCACTATTAAATACAAAAGTTAATCTATTCTTGACAAGGGGTCTGTTATTATCCCTTAGTTTATCTTCGTTATTTAATAACTCTTCTATCTCCCGTTTTTCATCTTCATCTGGCTCATAATACTCCCCAGCTTCTCCATACATATAACACCTCGTTGTTAATAATCTAGCGGATTCTCTTGAAAATCTTCTTGAAGATCACATTCTAAAGGATTATTACAATTATTTATATTAGATTCGTCGAACTCTCCGGCGCAATCAGGACAGATGAATCCATCTTCTGTCTCTATAAATTCCTCTTTTTCTTCAGGAATCCTACCACATACTATACAATTCTCTTCAGGTTTTTCCATTATCTTTTAGTCTTTACGACTACTCCTTGTTGAAGTAATGCAAAAATCCATCCAAGTATCATTAATGGCAGTGGTAACACATTCCTGAAATATATAGTTATCCATATCATTATAGTTAACCTGGGACAAAATAGGAATCCCAATGAGTACCAAACCCAATGATATGTATTTAAATTAAATAAACACATTATTTCATTCATTTTATTTCCCTCATTTAGAAAGGGGGAGCGTGCTTGTACTTACACTATATTACATCCAGCATCACACTGGAACTACTCTCCTCATTACTAATTACGCAGCGACTTCTTCTTTTTTAGAAGAGTCAACTAAACGTATAGAACCATTGAACACTTTGACTGTAGTGGCATATACTTTCTGCCCAGCTTTATCATAAGCGTCAGTACCAACTCTACCTTGGACTGAGATCTTCCTACCTTTTTTCAGATAAGCTTTGAACGACTCGCTTATACCGAAAGCAGTAATAGGAACGAATTCAACTCGCTGTTCTTTTTTCTCTGCATCATAACCAACATCAGTTGCTATATCAAACTTAGCAACAAATGTCTTATCATCCTGCGCAAAATATGCGGGATCCCTGGTTAGATTTCCGACTAGGTTAACACTGTTCATTTTCTCACCTCCCTTCGTTTCTTTTATTACATTAAGCCACGGTTGATTCCTTTTCGTGGTCTTCTTTGGCTTTCTTTGCCGCTTCGGCAGTAGCTTCAGCTGTGTATCTTGCAGTTCTTTCAGCTAAACTCTCTTTAGCGGAAAAAGCTTGGATAGCACCGGCCTTTATATGAAGCTCGCTAATTCCAGACTGAGCCATAACCTTGGCCAGCTCATTTAAGAAAGCTATATTCTTAAGATGAGGAATTAACTCCGTCATTATAATCGGCAGATCCTTTGCTACTACATCTCCGTGTCTCACGAAAGTAAGTGATTCATCTGGAAGTGAATAATCTTTTCCATCAGGAAGAGTAACAATAGACATATTATCCATAACCGATTTAACTTTACCTTCTAAATCACGGTACATTACCACATCGTTTACCTTGAACATTTTTTACCTCCTTTCCATCTTTATTTATCCCAATCAGTTAAAAGCATTTCAAAGCTCCATCCATCACCATCTGGTCTTAACTCCCAGTTAGTTATATTTCCTTTCATCCTACCATCAAGAACCTCGATCCTATAATTATGCCCAGGATCCAATACTTCTCTTATTACTATTCTAGAATTATTGAAATCCATATTGGCATGGGCACCAATTGCTATCATTTTTACCTGGTCACCAATATTTAAAAGTGGCAATTGTTTTATAGAAGGTCGAGAAAAGATATCACTAAATACATCGTAGTCTCTTCGCATACTCATTTAAATATCCCATTCTCCTATCAACTTAAATGCCCAACTAATTCCATCAATAGTCCAATCTGTGTAAGAACCTGGATTGGGCCCTTTAAGTATTAAAACATAAAATGTTCCTCCACCACGTCTTTCCTTAACTTCTACAATAGCATGATGATAATCAAAGTTAGCATCATTACCCACAGCTAGCATTTCTAGACAGTCTCCTACTTTTATTGATTCATATCCAGTTGGTGTTATAGGAGTATAAAATACTGCCGTAGAACTAGTTCCACTACTCATGTTAATTACCTCATATCATCTTTATAAAAGAAAACCATTGTTATCCACCTAGCCTCCGGTGGAAGATTATTATATCCTTGCTCTCTTAAATTATCTGCTGGAATAACAAGTAAATTCAAAGTTATTCCTTTATTAGTTCTAAATGTAGTTAATCCATCTATTAATCCACGCCGCAAAGAATAAGCACATTGCTCCCATGCATTCTTCCATTCATCTTTAGCATAGGCAGACCATAATATCTTTTGGTCTTCTTTAGATAACTTATTAAATCTATCTAGGTCATCTTCTGGTATGGTAACCTTTAGATTCTTTACCATCCATTCGAAGTCACCTTTTTTATTCCGGCGCTGCCAAATAGTCATCTTCCCAAGCTTGATAGTCTTAAGCCATTCTACTTGTTCTCTGCATTCAGTAGGAACATCTTCCATTGGATCAGTACCACCATCATATTCCTGATCATCATATAATCCCTTACGCGAATCATCATATCTTTCTCTCAGATGACGATCATCAGGAGGAAGTATTTCGTTCATAAGACTACATAAACCTTGCTCACAGGCATTTTCTATTAATTCTTTGGCAAAATAGTCATTAGGAGACTCGTATATTTCCACTCCCTGCATTCCACCTTCAACCAATCCTAGATCCTCTGGACTAAATCCTGCATCTAAAAGCAATGAAACATCTTTTCTTGCTATTAAGCTCACGATGGCCTCCTTAGGTTATACTATAAGATAATCTTTTTTAAGCATTTCACACAATATATTAGCAACATATCCAGAATCAAGAACTTTACCTGGCATGCTTCTAAATATTGTCATAATCTTGCTACGTAGATCTTTCTTTGGTTCGACAACCAGGATATATCCTTCGCTTACAAAAACATTAAACCCTATTCTTTTTCCTTCTTTCTCGCCATCAATATGTAGCCATACTTCCTCGTTATCTGATGGATAGCGATTGGCCTTTGTTAATGCCTGACCTACTGTAGTATATTTATCAACAGCTATAGTCTCTAATGGCTCATTTATCCTAGCTATCCTAAGACTTATCAAATTAATTAGTTTCTTTTGGATTAAGATAATATCATTATTAGCTAGTTTAAAACATCCTGCTCCTGATGTTCTTGGTGTTCCATTAAATACTATCTCTTCAGTATTATGGTCAACATCTAGACCCATATGTTTCATTACATCTGCGATTGAAACTCCTTCTTCTAGGCATAATTCTTGTATTCTACCTCCCATTCTGCCTATTTTAACAAATATAGTCTTCTTCTGATTAGAGTCCATATTTTTTCTTAAGCTCCTTGTTTGATTTGATCGTCCAAATAAATTTTTCCACCAGCCAACTACTCGATTGAGGTTTATCATATCCACCTACTCCAAATATCATTTCTATTCCTAATTTTTCGCATATATCCTTTTCTGGAATATTATCCAGCCTCCTATCTCCTCCTTTCAGGAACATATCTGGCTTAATTAATTCCAAAGTTTTACTGGATGTATAATCTTTATCTATACAATCTATAACTTCTTTAACTCCTTTAATACTTTGTAATACTTCTTTTCTTTCTTCAAAGGGCATAAAGACATAACCCTTCTTCATCATTAATTGAGGATCCGTGTTAAGAATAACAATAACATCCCCCAGTTTAGATGCTTCCTGGATATATCTTATATGCCCAGGATGAATTGGATCAAAGAAACCTGAAATACATACTCTTTTGCTCATTTATCCCACTCTCTTAATGTATTCACTAATGCTATCTCATCTTTATAATATCCCGCAGGAGATTTAATACCATCTCTCTCTAAGAAATATATATTTTTATCTTCTCCTTCTACATCTATTCTACAGATTAATAATTCTTTATTTCTGTTCTTCTCAGTAAAATCTTTGAAACTATCACCACAACTATCATCATCAAGAATATTCTGAATATCAGTTAAACGAACACAATCCCAAACTTTAAAGGATCTCATTTTTTATTTCCTCTTCACATCCATAAACGACATACATAGCATATCCATCTTTAGTAAACATAACGGATATTACCCTGTTATCTCTATTAGGTTTTCCTTCTTTCCAACCTTGTTGGACTAAAATATCTCTTATACTTAAATAATTACCAAAAAATTCTTTATCTGCTGAAAACTCCATCGATTCACCTCCTATCATAGTTGCTATCTGGATCCCACTTGGCATTTAACTTAGCTAAAGCAGCTCTCATCTTTTTTCTTTCTATACTAAGAGTTATTAACTTATTCTGCATCTTTATACCCCAATCTGTAAATTGAGTTATTCTATTTACAATATATATTACGATAAGAGCTATAAAGAATAAGGGTCCTAAAAAATTTTCCATTCCGCCAAATTCATGTCTATTTATAGGATGAGGAAAATCAAAATGATATACTTCCCATAATTCTCTAAGCATAAACCATCCTATCCTTCCACAGGCTACCCATAAAAGAGAAAATATGGACATAACAAATACTGCACATACATAATCATATAGTACTATGCCTTGAGTCATTCTATTTGACCCTTCCATATTTATCAGATATTCTTATAATATCAGAATCCAAATAGTGTTCAGATACTTCATCTATAACAGTAACCTGAACAGCAGTAATACTATGCTTAACTAATGGATCTATTACCCATACAGTCCCGGGTACTACAGGAGTATAGGTTTTACCATCTATAGTTAACTCACAGAATCCGCTCTTTATATGCCATATTTCTCTTCTTAACTTATGATATTGGTAACTTAAAGATTGATAAGGAAGGATAACAAGGATTTTATGAACAGTAAATAGCTCTTGTTTTGGTATTGCTCTTGAGGCGGTTAACTCCTTACTTACTATTAACTCATATCCCCAGGGCTTCTCTATATAGTTTTTATAACCTTTTTTAGCCATATTACTCTTTCTTTATTCCCTCAAACCCGCAACTCATTCTCTGATGTTTATATATCCTAGTTTTAGGATTAAACCATGTTTTTCTCTTACATGCTGGGCATTCTGGAACTTCATAAGATTTACAATAAGGACATGTATCTACTGGATACATATCTTCCCATATTCCTACTAAGGGCCTATTTTTCAATCTTTCCTTTTCGGCCCTTATTTTCTTCTGATCCAGCGGGAGTTTTTCTCCACAAAACGGGCATATAAGCCAAGAAAATACAAATTCTTTCTTTATTTTTTTCTTCTTCTTAGCTTTAGTATATTTTGGTTCTTCTGGGAATACATCTTTTGTAACCCTAATATGCTTTTCATCTTTAGATGGATGACCCCAGTTACCAGCTAATTTCTGCAATATCCTATTTGTTATTAGCATTCTTTTCCATTACTAAACCCAACTTCTTCTGTTGCTTAGCCCAATATCTATAGGAATTGTATATTTCTTCGAATGTAACTGGATGAAAATTCCAGACATCAACTCCTATATTTATAAGATCTATAGTTCTATCTAACCATGGGGAATAAACCCTTCTAAACTTCCATTTCTCATGGACATGACCTACAAAATTAATAGCAAAATTTGGATCATAGTTTTCTGGAACATGGGTTATATTCACATAATGAGGTCCATATTTTATAACTATTTTATCTATTATAGTCTTAACCGAGTTATTCCTATCATGATTTCCTTTTATAAATACGATATTACCATTTAATTTGCTACTATAATAGGTAGATTTGTGCACCATACCCTCTCCGGTTTTGCCACCGGCGGAATTCTTGAAGCAGAAATCACCATTATGAAATACAGTATCCCCTGGTTTTACCCTGTTATTCCAGTTTGTGATCAATACTTCATTCATTTCCTGCACATCCTTGAATGGTCTCTTGCAATAAGAAATTATATTATGGTGGCCACGTCAGAGGTGCAAATCAGCGGTAAAGAGATATTTCATTGGTCTTTACCCCCAACTTGCACACGGCTAACCTCCACAAGTAGCCTTTTTATGAATCTTTTATTCATTTTATATTCTCCTCTTTTAAAAAATATTATCTTATTTTCTAGTAAACATTTTACTAATCTAAATATACTTTTAGTACATTTTCCATGCTCCGAGATATTTCTATATAAATAAAGATTTATTCTTCTATTATCATCTCTAATAAAATTAATATGGTGGACTATTTCTCCTTTTCTAATAGGTCTTTTTATAATATTAGACATAGTCTTAATATGCTCAAAAACATCATTATGACTATTTTTATTAGGATGATTATAATCTTTAACTAGAATATAGCCATTAATAGATCTTTTTTTAAAACCCTGATGTTTTAATCTTATACTATTTAAAAAGTTCTCAGTGAATTTAGCACTGGATTTAATACCTATTAATTTCTTACTCTTATTTGAATGATGTTTACCCTTAAAAGCATTGTCCCATATAGACCTACATTTATAACATCTAATAGATCTATAGTCTATATTAGTTCCACAAGTTATGCATTTGTTTTTATATTCTGTAGCATACTTACCATGCTTCCAATTTGGATTATTTTTACCCCTATTATCCATTTGTGTTCTCCTTAGTTAAAGACCTACATTTAGGTCTATTCTAATTATACCACAAAGAGAATAATGTTTCAAATGTTAAAACAAATACAAATCGTAGATTTCAGGAGCAGGGCCAACAACCTTTATGTACCCTTTCTTTTCGAGTTCGGCTATAATTTTATCTTCGTTCCAGCCCTCATCTGTCTCTTGAAGATCTTCCTGAATCTTTTCGGCAACCTCTTCTAGCTCATCTTGGCTAAAATCAGTCTCTACGAAAATATTCTTATCATCTTCGACCTTTAGTATTACTTGTCTTGCCATTTAGTCCTCCCATTCTTTAACTACTATTGGTGCTCTTCCAAATAAATTCCTTCTCATCGTTTCATTTATATGAGGATCATTATGATTAAAAAGACCACAAATACCACCATATATAGCTTTAAGATATGGAGATAAATTTTCTGGGTTCCATGTATCCCTCAGTCTCCATCTAGTAGGTGGCGGAGTAATCAATATTATTGCAGGCCAACATTCTTGATGATGTGTACAATTAACACATGATCTTTCATTTGCATAGACTACCCTTAATGGCGGAGTTCCCGTAGGAATTGAATTAGATATGAATGGACGATGCATCATCTCTACTTCATTTATTAGTCTCATCATGTCATTGTCTATACTCATGTATGTCTCCTAGCTATTCTTGCTTGTCTTAATCTTTCGCGCCGCGCAATATAAATATCATTCATATTCTGTCCCACACTAGAAGCTGGTACTAGATTGCGTATAGCAAGAGACATCTCTCCAGATCTTAGTACTTGTACGTTTCTGGATCTGCAGCAATAACATCTAAATCTTTCATTAAGACTATATTTATATCCAAATGCACCGCAGTTATGACATACCCATATCATTCTATTAGCAGCCCATCGAGCCATAGGGGAACCAAATTCATCCTCTTCTTCCTGCGCAAACTTAGGAAAATGAGTTATAACTACTTCAGAAGATATAATTGGTATATCAATATATCCACGAGCAATTCTATTAGCTCTTCTATCTTCCTCTTCCTGCTGCCATAGCCTTTCCTGTTCCGCTCTTTCTATTCTATCAAGAGTTAGTTGTGATACTGATCCTTGGTTATAATCTTTATCCCATGTATCATCCATTTTAGTTTTAGGCTGTGCTAAATATAGAAGCTACTTTCAGATGCTTTCCAGTCATCTTCTTCTTCTCAATAAACTTATTACAGTCAAAGATACCAATTACCTTTGACTTTGATAATACAACTTTATACGGTGAACCTTTAATCTTTTTTACATCAATATCTAGTCCCATCCTGTTATCTCCTTATTGGGTGAACTGTGTCTTGATAAAAAGGGATTTGTAATACTACACAAATTCAAGTGTAAGGTTAATCTCTGCAATTTGAGAATCAAACTTCTAAAGAACTTTGATTCTCCTGGCTACGCTTTCAGCTCGCCAGTTTTGGAGGAAGGGCAAGATAAGGCATAAAATGCCAATATCTCACCCACTCTCTCCCCCTAAGCAATTACTTCTATTTGGCTAATTGCTCAGCTATTAACGGAAGTACATTATCGTTTAGCTCTTTCCTGAACTGGTTATACTTCTCCTGACTTTCAAACCGGATGTTATTATAATACTTAACACCTTCCACTGGAGCACCAATCTCTCCAGCTGCAGTACCTACGGTTTGTCTAGCAACTGTCTTTACGGCCCGGTTAGGAAGAGAAACGAACATACCCTTTTCTCCCTCCACTACCTTAAATCCCGCAAGTTCAATTGTACCAACACTTTCAGTTGGTATAAGTAAGCTAAAGAATGCTCTTACTTTGCCTTCTTTCTTTGCTTTTACTAGATTTCGATACCCGAATAATGGTTCTGACATGGTTCACCTCCTTTCATTTGATTTACTTAAATATCTTCTCTTATACTTCTAAGAGTAGATTTCATTAACCTTTTCATGCCGTATACACTAAGTCTCTCATTATCTCTTGCATGAGTTACTATTGCATCGGCCATAAGATGAGGAATATTATAGTACATCTTTTCAACATTACGTGTCTTCCTGAGCCCACTCTTGACCTTGTATTGATAAATCCAAGGACCATGTGATTCGGCTCCACGTTGTTGAGCTGTCATTCCTCTCTCTACAATTTCATCTCTAGATAATCTAACGCTCACTTTATTAACCTCCTTTCAAATATTTCCCATGCTCTTTAATTATTTCTATTCTTTTATTATGTATATATAATACTTTCATAGTAAGATAGCCAGTAACCATAGCTACAATATGTAGATTTGGATACTGACTACATAATTCTATCGAAGGATCTTTAAAATTAAGGTCAAGATTGTATTTATTTCCAGTTCCGGTCCAAGAACCACTAGTCATCAATATTACTTTAACTAATTTATATCTCTTAGCTAATCTTTCTACTTCATTCCTAAATGTAGAACCAATAACGGGTCCAACTTTAATTACTACGTCATTTAAGTATTGTACCCTTTCCCATAGTTCTGCTTTTTTAAATGCTTTATTCTCATTTACAGCAGATCCAATTTCGATGATCATCTTTTCTGATGTTCTATTCAATCTATCTGCTATCAATAAATTATCACAGATAATCTGATTGCTTTTATGTGTTTTTGGAGCAACACATAAAGGAGTGGGAGTTCCTATATATAAACTCATTCCTCCTATAGGTAATACATTATCTATAAGATTCATTATAATATCACAAGCATGTTGCTCTTTAGAAAGCATCTTTCTCACAAATCCATTCTTTCGGCAATACTCATGGATTTTAGTATCTTGCGAAGAATTATGCCTATAATAACGAACATCCTTAGAAACTTCTTTGACTAGCATTTAATTTTCTTACTAAAACCACCTACAGTGGTTATGTATCTTAATCCTGACATCTTCAGGGACGCTATACTCATCCATAATATCCTCAAAGGATTTCCTTGATTCTTCTTCGATTTCTCTCATGGCATGTTCATCGTCATGTTCGAAATCACTGCAAGAATGATCTCCGGATACTTCAGCAAAATCTAATTTACATATTCCTTCTTCGGAATCACAATTCTTGCAGACATTACATGTCTTACCTTCCAGGATATTCTGTTCTTTGATAAAATCAAATTCCATTTGTAAAGGCATTATATCACGCTCCTATGGGCTCTTTAGGCACACATTCTTCTACTAGTATGTCAAACCTATCTTTTTCTGTATCATCCATACTTTGATGTATATTATAGGCTTTAACAATACAGTTAACAGCTTCTTTTACTTTCGTACTTTCCTTAGTCCAGTCTATTTCCATAATATTCTCCTTTATATGTCCCAATCGGGACTATACTTCTTCCACTTATATTCACAGCTGCATCCGTTTCTCATTCCTTTATCTTTCCAAGCAAATAATCTATCTTCTTTAGGATAATATTCAAGTGTATGAACTTCACCAACTCGGATGTCTCCACATTCTTCTATAAATATTACTTTATCGCCTTCCTTAAATGCAGACATTTAAATTTCTCCTTATCAATATAAATCTACCAAATGAGGCATTCTATGATGCACTTTCATAACCTCTCCAATAGAAGGTTGTGTTACTATTCTTAACTCATTATTAACTATAACTGCATGGATTGCTTTATTGTCAGGAATAGAAAAAGGTTTAAGCTCCTTGGATCCTCCTATAGTATCTCTTTCTGAGAACTGCGAAGCTTCTATCTTTACATGTTTTTCTATTTTGCCATTCCAAACACTATCCAGATTCTCAATCCTGCAATGACCACCAAATAATCTTTTTTCATAGCCAGACGCTAAAGGCCAGGTATATACCCATCCTTGTCTTAATGTAACTAATCTTTTCATTTCGGCCGCTATTTGGGCGTCTTTAGCTCTTTTAGTCTTATCTGAATCTTTTAGTCCGCCGCACATAATTTTCCTATCCCATTAAAGGACTATTAATCCTTTTATGTAATAGCTTGCTATACAGAGCACGTTCAGCTCTACCGCGAGCTATCTCTTTTCCTTGCTCTGCATTGACTGCGTCTTCATCAGATCTTCGTGCTATACCTACCGCGCTATGACCCTTTGAATCTTTTAGTTCTACGACCGTAAATCTATCAAATTGATAAGTATCATTGCTGGAGATAGATATATTCGTTTTACTAAGTAAATTTTCTAGTTTCTTCATGGTTCACCTCCCTTCATTCATCAAATCCCGCTTCTCTTCTTCTTTTAGCCCTATCAGACTTTATTTTTTCATTTGATCTAATTAAAGTATGTCCTCCATAAATAGAATAAGAACTTGTAATAAAGAATATTACTCCAACAGGCCAAAAAATACATAAGAGAGTCCATCCAGTTGTTTCATTAAGAGTTAATCCATTATCTCTCCTAGCAAATCTTATAAGGATAAATTCTAAAATACAAGATATTAATAACCAGATATACAAAAATTTCATTTTTCCCCCAATCTACAGATTAATCTCTGCTAATCTTATTTTTATCCTTTTATCACTAGTATCAGTCCATTCCTTACTTAAGTGCCCACCCTGCTCTGCAAGACTTAGTTTATCAAGGATCTCAAACATACCTTCTATCAGATGATGATTGCAGTCTCCCGTACCATAAACCGATATTACCGGTTTCTTTCCGATAGAAGCATAATACTTAATTTGTATATCTACTTCTCCGTCCTGCATTCTTAGTTCTATCATCTTCTTTTCTTTCTCTTATGAATTTGGCTACTCTTTCCATATCTGCCGATAAAATATTTATCCCAGAATTTAGATAATACGAAAATAGGATCATATAATTTTTCACTAACTTTTATGAACCCATTTATCCTATTATCATAGTCACTTCCCTTTTTTCTGGTTAGTTGGCCACTAAGTGGATTAATATAAGTAAACTCCCAGAAATTAGATATTCTATCGTTTCTTATATAATCTCCGCCAGTTATAAGAACTAATTTATAATTAGTCTTATTTGTTCCACAATCACTGGTGTTATATAAATATAATTTGCCTTTTTCTATCATTTTCCCTTTCTAAGTCGCCAGAAACTGGCTGGATTTATACCAGCTATGCGTATTTGTGCATACAGTTTTTTGAATCAGTCTATCTATAGCTCTCGGCTCCGCATATCCTCAGCAATTGACTTTGACCGTTTCAGGAGATCTCCATTCCTAGAGATACATCCCCGTCCTCAACTCTCGGCACTTATAATAATGCCGAGAATCGTAACGAACATGGGAGCTCATATTCGCAGAGAGACTCCCGGATATATCTGCGCTCTAGTATTGGCAAGAACGGACTAGCAGTGGGTTCATCCCACCTCAGCTTCCGGCTTATTTCTTACACGAATACCCTTATAAACCAGTTTTTTAGACTGTTTACCATCTTTGTCTTTCTTAGTAAGTTGTTCCTGAAGCACTACTTTTAGTATGCCTTTTGAGCTAGTATCCATTTTTCCTCCCTATTCATCCCACTGACTTGGTTTAACTAAAACGCATATACAGCTTTTATTGTGCGCGCATCCAAATGTAACACTACAAGCACCATCGTCAGAATGATCTTTGGAGTGTTCACATACAGGTCTTTCTTTCCCTCTGTCACATATCTTAGCATAATTACATATAACTTTAGCCACGCTTCTTCACTCTGGATTTTCTTAGACTATTCTTATTAATAGCTATCTTAGTAGAATATTCTTTAGGAATAATTATTTCTTTAGGTCCTTTTTTCTCATCACGAAGAATTCCAATCCCTACACCAATGTATAATCCTACAAAGAACATACCAAGAGAAATTAAAAGTGCATCTACTGGATCTACTGATTTAATCATGATACTGAATTCCTTATTTTATAGAACTTTCTATATATGAGAGAACTTTTTAGAATTTTATCTATTATAAATTCTCGTTCTCTCTTACTTCTTATCCCTTTTACTATTAGGCCATTACCGGAACCTTCTAATCTAAGTACTTCGACATCTATTATTCTGCCCATACCCATCTCCAGAAATCAGATATTCTTTTCCATAATCTTATCTTTAATTTAGTTGCTTCTGAATATCGATATCCGTAAGGACCATACGGTTGATTTTTAGCCCGCCAATTAATACAATCAGTGCTCTTATTCTCATAGTCATAATTGTAATTATTTAACCGAGCATCAACTTCATCTTGAGATAATTCTTTACCGGATAAAGCATCACAAAGATGAGAAGTATTATTAAGTCTCATATCACGTACCTGAATTACTCCACAGTATTCTCCATCAATACTGGCAACCCATGGTAATCCACAATGATTAGGCTCAACAGTCCCTAAACCTTCTATAATATCACCTTCTTTATACATCAAACTACCTCACAGGAAATAAGTTTCATTAGCTCATCAGAGCTTTCTCTA
>Ga0265297_10008879_pt1 | contig 13228 bp, 8 predicted proteins | sample Munlanlwell13791_FD_192502 | JGI IMG/M metagenome (GOLD analysis project Ga0265297, IMG submission 192502) | Leachate microbial communities from a municipal landfill in Southern Ontario, Canada - Leachate well 137-91 | ecosystem: Engineered > Solid waste > Landfill > Unclassified | place...
ACAATGTTCACTGGCTGCCTCCTTTCCGTGAGGACGTTCATGGTTAGTACACACACCATTCTACCCCGGCGGGGGCAGCCTTTCATCACATTACAGTTGAGGCCAGAGGACAACAGCCCTCAACGACATCAGCAAAATGGTTCTGTAATGGCTTCTCGCCGCCGTTTCAGGCAAGGGCACGTTGCAACGTGCCCCTACGATCCCCAACTGCCAACAGCCCGGGCGGACACATGTGTACCTTCAGGGGCAGGCTGGGCCGGTATCGCACCTCCTCACCCGGGGACGGGCGGATCACGGTGAGCGTGACTACGTTGATGCCCCAATTCGCGTACATTGAGCCCTTTTCGTCTATGTCTCCTTCGCGCACTTGATGCCCTGGTGATTGGTTCTTATCCGTCTTTTCCGGAAGGGCCTCGAAAACAAAGAACTTGGCTGCCCTTCGCGACATCGCGCCTTCGCGTGACACCGGCCTTCGGCTGCTCTCCTGCGACAGACGACGGACGACAGACGACGGACTAATTGCGGTGCAATCCACGAATCACCCGGTTGTCGGTGTGGGCGTCGCAACGACGCACCACTCGTGGGCGAACACATCGGTATCGCCCCTACAGTTGAGGCCATTCTAAATCCTGTTTCCACCCGATGTTACGCTTTCCGTCCCCCCGCAAACCGCCTCTGACCTGCTTCTACGCGCAACGCAGGTAAATCCAATTGGCACTCCCTATTCGTTCAAATCGCTGCAAGGCCCTAAAACACTATCTCAGGGCGAATATCGCCCTCAGAAGTCCCGCATATATATAGAGCCCCACAAGGAGCAATCATGTCCGTTAACTTCGATTCCGCGTTCATGCGATCCAAGGCAATCGGCAAACTCAACAATGCCGAATTCCGGGTGTACTTTGTCCTCTCGCAGCATTGCGTCGAACTCCGCAGCTCCCGTATCGCCGCACCAAGCTTCACCCAACTCCACTCAGCAATAGCCCCCGAATGCGGCGGAATCAGCATCGGAATGTTCCGCAAATCTCTGCTCTCGCTGGAGTCTGCCGGTTTTCTAAAAATCAGCCCCAATGGCCGTGTGAAAATCTTCGACCTCCTCGGCGTCCGCGAATCCTACCCCGACGTCGCTTGGTTCGACCGTCCTGTCTTGATCTTGGAACCGGCTGTTGACTGTAGGCCGGAGGCCGTAGGGGTTTCATCCTCTCTACCGGCTCACGATTCATCAATCCGCAATCATCAATCATCATTGCTCGCCGCGCCGCCAGACGCCGGACGACAGACTAACATGGGAGAGGGATCGGTTGGGAATGCGCCCATCTTAGATCCATCCACGGATACCGTCTTGGTAGGGGTAACTCAAGAATTACCCTCTTCTCTGGAAGATGCCAGGCTGGAGCCATGGCGCTCCCAGGGTTCAGGTCTTCTCCATGCACGCGGCCACGATAATGTTATAGGTTCCTCTTCGAACTCTTCCGCCCAGGCAAATCCTACCTCTGCAACCACTGTCACCCTTCAGGGGGATACTGGGTACGTACTCTGCGGTGAAAATCCGTCTTCATCCTCTTCTTCCGCCTCGAAGGAAAACTCCGATCTTCCGGCCTCGCAAAATCCCTCTCTTCCACTGTCACCCTTCAGGGGGATACTGGGTACGACCTCTGTGGACCTCTGTGACCTCTGTGGTAAAACTCCACCTCTTGGCTCCCTCCCAATCATCAATCATCAATCCGCATTCATCAATGCTCGCAAGGCCTCCCTTCCCCTTGCCACCCAAAAAGCCCTCCTCGATGACCTCCGCAAAAGAACCGCTGCCGTCCTGGCTCGGGTCCACAGGGACTTCCCTCAATCCCGCCCGGTCCGCTGGGGCTCTCAAGACCCATCCTCTCCATTCGATGAAGAAAATGCCGATGCTCCTGGCTTGGCTTCAGATGCCTCTTGCCCGGAAACCCCCGATCTTTCGGCCTCGCAAAATGCCTCTCCTCCTCTGCGAACCTCTGTGGACCTCTGTGTCCTCCGTGGTAAAAATCCGTCTCTTGGCTTTTCCCCGGCCTCCAGCCGGGACGAAGCTCCAATCCTCGACCTCGCCACCGTCGATGCCGATCTCCTCGAAATCCCCACCGGCCAATACGCAATCCACCTCCGCAACTGCGGAAAACTCCCCCCGCTTTCTTCCTCGCCCACAAATCCCTCTTCGCTGGACTAATGCTGCAAAGAGGGCGTCCAACAGCCCTCAACTGCACCAACGGAGTGGTTATGGAATGGCTTACTACCGCCGTTTCAGGCAAGGGCATCCCCAGCAGGACGAACGCGCGGCGACGCGCTAACCACAGTTCGCCTGCGGGATGTCCTTGAATGTCCACGTGGCAACGCCTGCCCTCCGGAATTTCGTGAAGGAGGGTGCCCCTACGGAAACAAGCAGCCTTCGCGTGACACTCTCTTCGCACTCGGCTGTTTGCCTTGGCAAAATGTCATTAGCGTTCATTGGCGTGCATTAGCGGACACATTCTTTGGGCCTCGCAAATCAAGGTATTTCCTACCCTCTGTCACCCTTCAAGGGGATACTGGGTACGTACCTCTGCGAGCCTCTGTGGTAAAACCTTCTTCTCCTCGTCTTCTCCGCCTCTTTGGCCTCGCAAGGACCAGTCCGCGTTCGTGTAGTTCGTGTGTTTGGCTCGTGCCTAACGGCCTCGCCGCCGAAGCGGTCGTGGTAAAATGCCCTCCGTTCGACTTAGCTCACGGCCTATCGGTTCTTTGGTCTCAACCAAGATACATCCTCATTCGCGTTTATTCGCGTTAATTAGCGGACAAGATCTCCGTGGCTTCCGGGCTACTGCCTCCAGCCTGACTTCATGGATTGGTCTGTGGCTTTTACTTCAAATAGGCCGGAACGTCGAGCGGGGGAATCTCTTCGTAATTCATCCTCATCAAGACATCAGCAGTGTATAGCAGCCCCTCGGTATGGCTGAGGGTGTCCAGGATATTCCAGTAGCTGCCGAATGGAGCAAATTCGACCTGCCCGGCCAGAACCGGCGCGATGCCGTAGTTGCCGCCAGCGGTCAGAGAAAGCGGCAGAGATGGATACCTGTAGTAAATATCGGGCTTGGTAATCTCGTACGACGGGAAATCGAGTATCGCCCACTGTGAGCGCTGCGAGCCCGACAGGATCATCGTTCCCTCGACGAAGCCGCGCAACAAACTTTCCGCGGCGGCCGGGTCAATGTAGTTGCCTCCCCACAGATTGGCGGCGGTAAGGGCCTCGGAGATTGTGCCGATATCCTCGGCAGTGTAGCGGGGAAGGCTGGAGAAGTAGCCGTACGCCGGGTCGTATTCGTCAAGGAGAAGCACAAATGTCTTGCGCATCTCGACCGGGAATTCGCCGCCAGCGTTCATTCGCAGGGCGTCGGCCAGCATAAGCAGCAGGTCAGCCCGCTGCCTTGCATCCGTGGCGGCCGTATCGAGGGCCTTCTGGGCACAGGCCAGGACGATATTGCGCGCACCCAATGCCCGCTCGATTGTTGGAGCATGAAGGGCATAGAGGAAGACGCCGCGCTCGAACTTGCGCAGGTCGTCGAGCCTGTCGGGAAGATCGGATGATACGAGGAAGTCAAAGGTCGTCTCTATCTGGGCGTCGATGGCAGCAGCAAAGGTAGCATCGCGATAGACATTGGTTGCGCTTCCCGGCAGCGATACAGAGGACATCAGGGAGGAAGCCTCGCACATAGCCTCAACGAGAAGGGCTCGGCCCGGAACAGTGCGCGACATCGGGTAACTGCCTGCGAACAAGTCTTCCAACTGCCTGTGGATAGCGTAATAAAGCAGGAAGCCTTTCAGCCTTTCGTTCGAACCAAATGATGATGTGCCGGAAGCGCCGAAGTGCCGCTCGTCGGCAAAATGCCGTGCAAGCCGAACCTCCGCTGAAATGAGAGTGGCAAGAGCCGCTTCGGTCTTGTCGTTGCCAGCCGGAGTCCACCGGAAGTTGCCGTAGTCATAAGGATTGGCGTTGTATGGAGTGCGCCAGGCGGGACTTCCGAGGTCGTACGGTATCCGCAGCAGGGCGATATTGGTGGGAAGGATCGCGATGTCCCCGGTTGACGGAGTGCTGGATTTCGTGACGATGTCCACATTTACATCGGGGGTAAGGGAGAACGTATCTCCGACGCCCGCCCTGAGCGCGTATTCGATCAACGCGGTTCTGCCGGCGATGTAACCCTCGCTACGCGCAACGGGATACGAGAAGTCTGCCCTGCCGTAACGGAGCGCCCCGCTGACCCCGCTGTTGTAGTTGGGGTACAGATTGATCTCGTTCGGGCGAAGTCCGAGCAGTTCGATTGCAAGGTAGAGCGAGCCAACCGCATCGAACGATGTGTTTTCGACAACCCAGCCCAGCGAGTCCGGGCGCTTGACTACGCGCGTGGCGAAGTAGGGCGCAGTACCGTTCCCGCCCGTTTCACGATTGAGCGGAACATTCGGGAATGCGTAGTCGAGAGCGCGTGTTGGCCGTTCAAATGACGAGACAACCGATATCGGGAAAGTTGAACGATACATCCCGCCAAGGTAAAGCGTGGCGGCGCAGAGATCCGACAGGATGACCTGGGCGTATTCCGCATCGAGATATGTCGGCGCTATCGTGCTCGCGGCGTTCAGAGCACCGACGATCTTGGAAAGCTCGTAAGAAGTAAGGGAATCCCGGCCGACGAATAGTCCGGTCTCCGGAATGTAGCTTGCCTGGAAAGTCTTGAAAACGTCGCCAGCCGTGGACAGGTAGCTTTGGGCAAAGAGCAATCTGCCCGCTTCCACAAGTCCCCTGATACGACAGGCATTGTCGAAGGGATCGGTGGAGTCCAGAACGGTGAGTGCATCGGCATAGCTGCGTATCAACGTTGTTGCCTGGGTCCGGCGGAAGGCGTCGAGTGTGGTCGTAGCATACCAGCCAAGGGTGACAATCGCCTCGCTGAGGCCGTCGGCGGTTGAGGGCGCCGCGTCGGAAGTCTGCTCCTCAAACAGGAAATCCATCCATGCAAGCAACTGGCTGGCAAAGTTCACATCGCGATACCTGTTCCCTGAACCGCCGCCAATCGAGGTGTCGCGGAGCAACCGCGCCAACTGCGACAGGGAAGCGATCATCCGCAGGCGTCCGAGCGAACCGTCAACGAACAGCGACCGATTGTTCAGATAGTACATCGTCGAACGCTTCGCAAGTTCGGCCATAATCAGGCCTTGCAGGCGCTCGGTGGAACCGAAGGACGAGTTGTCGGGCGATCCGAACCGGTTGACCACCGCGAATTGCCGGGCCCACATGACATTCGCCGTGACATATGAAGCAACCGTTGACGTGTACCCCATCGAGCCGCCGTCCGCGGCTGACCACCGCTCGTCGCCAAAATCCATAAACGAATCGTCTGAAGGCAACGCGTAGGTGGGCATCCCATAGCGGATGGGAACTGTTACGTATGCGGCATTTGAGGGGACAATTGCGGGATTCGAGCCATTGGAGGGTTCTGCCAGATACCTGTACCAGTCCATCAGCGAGGATTCGATGGGCTCAGTCGTTCCGGCACCGCTCATCATTGAATACTGAAGCACCTGCCAGCGTGAACTCCAGAAGGAGACGCTTGCGCACACTGAGGGCTCGTAGCCGTCGGGGACACCGCCGACTATCGTCTTGGCCTTGCCCGGGCGGTTTGATCCGCCCCCGCCTCCACAGGCAAAGGCCGGGGCAAGAGCCAAGGCTGCGATCGCAGCGACCAGCAACCTCTTATGAAGACTCGAACCTCGATGCACCAAGACGATTCTCCCCGGGAAGCGCTGTACGCACTTCACCCTTACTATTTAGTATATCCCAGCCGTAGAGCGTTGCGTTTGTTCAGTCGAAGCGCTCTATTCCGTCGGGAGTGTGCATGGCGATGCTGTTTGCACTGTTGGGGGAAGCTTCACAGTGTCCGATGACCTGGCTGGCCACTCCGAAGCCCTCGGATATGGCTCGCACGGCCTCGGCCTTTTGTGGAGGAACAACGATCTCCAGCCGGTGGCCCATGTTGAATACTTCGTACATCTCCCTCCAGGGGATATGGGGCTGGACGCAGTCCCTGATGTACTTGAAAATGGCCGGTGCCGGGAACAGATTGTCCTTGACAAAGTGGATTCCGCGGCCGAACCGGATGCACTTCGTTTGACCTCCGCCGGTGCAATGAACAAGCCCGTGAACGTCGGGGCCAATCTCGTTGAGTACGGCCTTGATAACCGGCGAGTAAGTACGAGTGGGCGACAGCAGTGCCTGCCCAACAGTGAAGTTCGATCCGGGCAGCGGGGAGTCCAGAGAAAGCGCCCCGGCATACGACAACGCAGAAGGGGCCTCCGGATCGCAGATCTCCGGGAATCTGGCGGAATAGACCTTGGCAAGCACGCGGTTCCGGGCAAGAGAAAGCCCGTTGCAGCCGATGCCGGAGTTGGGGACAGAATCGTAACTTGCCGTGCCTTCGCTGGACAGACCGATGATCACGTCACCTGCGGCGATGCGGTCGTTGTCGATGACGTGGGCTCGCGGCATCCTGCAGGTAACAGTTGCCTCGATGCACAGTGTACGAACGCTGTCGCCCATGTCAGCCGTCTCGCCGCCAGCAAGGTGGACTACGATGCCGAGCTTCTCGATCATCGCGGCGAACTCAACATATCCCTCAACCAAAGCCCTGATGGCGTCCTCGCCTATGAGGTGCTTATTTCTCAAGATCGTGTTCGAGAGAACGAAGGGGCCACGAGCCCCCGCGCACATCATGTCATCCACGTTCATCACGACTGCATCTGTCGCCAGCCCCTTCATAGCGGAAGCATCGCCCTTTTCCCTGTAATAGAGGTAGGCGACGATGGGCTTTGTTCCGGCGCCGTCACAGTGCGAAATGACGCACATAGCGGGGTCGGCGGCGAACAGGTCGGGGAGGATCCGGCAGAATGCTCCCTCGTACAAGGATGGTGGAAGGGAAACGATCGCCCGATGGACCTCGCCCTTGCTGGCGGATGCCCCGAGACGCTCGTAGAAGCTTGAGTTACGCAGGCTTGATGCCATTGTCTTCTGCCCCTGGGAGGCGGGTTTTTACTTGCGGCGGGACGTGCAGCCACTATAATTCGCGGTTTCGTCCCTGAACAGGGAGTCCCTACTCGTTGCGATTCCCCTTCTTTAAGGGAGGGGGGAATACGCTTTCGTTTTATGTTAGGCCCTTTTCCCTTAATGTAAATGAAAAGCTGAGAACGGCTTGGAGGCTCGAATGGACGGATTCGCCACCAGCGATGTGCGCTCCTTGGTCTTGGTTGGCCACGGCGGAACGGGCAAGACCACTCTGTCGGAGATTATGCTCAATAAGTGCGGCATGACCGGTCGCCTGGGCAGGATTTCTGACCGTAACACTGTTTCCGACTACGACGTTGAGGAAAAAGATCGCCAGATCTCCATAGACCTTTCGGTCATGTACCTCGACAAGAACGGCAAGCGAATCTACCTGCTTGACGCGCCCGGGTACGCCGATTTCGTTGGCGGCGCCGTGTCGGGTCTCAATGCTGCCGACATCGCCCTCGTCGCAATCAACTGCGTAAACGGCATCGAAGTGGGAACCAAGAAGATATGGCAGCTTGCCAAGGAACTCGGCAGGCCGCGCGCCATCATCATCAACAAGGTTGACGCCGAACATACCCATCCCCTCGAGGTCCTTGCCGCGGTTCGGACCCTGTACGGCAAGCGGGCAGTCCCCGTGAACCTTCCTGATGACTCCGGCCCCGCCCTTACGAGGGTAATAAGCGTTCTCGACCCCGATGGCGACGCCGGATACAAGCAGGAACTGTACGAAGCAGTCGTGGAATCCGACGAAGCCCTGATGGAAAAATATCTGGAGACCGGAGAGGTCTCAGCCGAGGAGTTCAAGAAGGCGTTCCCGAAGGCAATGGTCGCCGGATCTGTATTCCCTGTGTTCTTCACGTCGTCCGAAAAAGTGGTTGGCGTCGAGGAACTGCTGAATTTCGTCACCGACTACTTCCCGGCCCCCTCCGACATTCCTCCCCGCAAGGGCATGGACCGGAACGAGCAGCCAGTTGAGCTCGCGGTTTCACCCGAGGGCCATTTCGCAGCGCAGGTCTTCCGCATCCAGACCGACCCGTTCGTAGGCAAGCTTGCATATTTCCGCATTATCCGCGGAAACGTCAAGACCGGCGATGTCGCAAACATCGCTGGCGGCCGCGACAACGTGAAGCTGATGCACCTTTACTTAGTTCAGGGCAAGGAGCAGAAGGAAGTCGATAAGGCAACCGCAGGCGACATAGTCGTGGTATCGCGCATTGACGGCCTGTACAACTGCGCCACCCTGTGCGATCCGAACAACACCGTCCAGCTTGCTCCGTTTGCCTATCCCACCCCGATGGTCAGCCGGGCGATCGAGCCCAAGGCCCGCGGTGACGAGCAGAAAATATCCAATGCAATTGCCAAGTCCACAGAAGAGGATCCGACCTTCAAGGCCGAGCGTACGGCTTCCACGAACGAACTCGTCATTTCCGGGCTGGGCGACCTCCATCTGGATGTCATTATCAGCAGAATGAAGCGGCGTTTCGACCTCGAAGTCAACCACAAGATGCCCAAGATCGCCTATCTTGAGACGATTACCGGCAAGTCCGACGGCCACTACAGGCATAAAAAGCAAACAGGCGGCGCAGGTCAGTTCGGCGAAGTATACTTAAAGGTGGAACCGAACGTGCGCGGCAAGGGACTCGAGTTCCTTGACGAGGTCGTTGGCGGCGTTATCCCGCGCCAATACATACCGGCCGTCGAGAAGGGCGTACGCGAGCAGATGGAACACGGCATCATCGCCGGATACCCGGTTGTAGACGTAACCGTGCGTCTGTACGACGGCAAGTATCACCCGGTGGATTCGAAGGAAATCGCGTTCAAGATTGCAGGCGCGCGCGCCTTCCAGGAGGCCTTTGTCGCCGCGAAGCCCATGCTCCTCGAGCCCATCATGAAGGTGAGCATTTACGTTCCGGATCGCGCACTCGGAGATATCACGGGCGACCTGACCTCGCGGCGCGGAAGGATCCTCGGAATGGACACCTTTGGCGACATGCAGGTGGTCAATGCCACTGTGCCGCTTGCCGAAATCCAGCGGTACTCGACCGAACTCCGCTCGACCACCCAGGGCGAAGGATTTTACGAGTCCGTGTTCTCACACTACGATGTGGTTCCGAACAGCATCGCGTCGGGAATCATCGAGCGTGCGAAGGTTGACCGCAGCAAAGAAGAAGAACAGTAAACCCGCCGGGAGGAAGGCCATACAGGCAATCCCTCCCAGCTTTTTCTGGAGTGCGTTATGAGAAAGAACATCCATCCCAAGTACGTCGACTGCAAGGTAAACTGCGGTTGCGGCAACAGCTTCACCACCCGTGCGACCGTCCCCGAGCTTTCGGTGGCGATCTGCTACAAGTGCCATCCGTATTACACCGGCACGCAGAAGCTTATTGACGCCACCGGCCGCGTTGAGCGCTTCCAGAAGCGCTTCAAATGGAGCGGGGCCGAGCAGGCTGAGGCGAAGACCGAGAAGGGCAAATAGCCCCGGACTTCCCTATGACCGGGGACTTCGACATTCTCCCCCTCACCGAGCCCGCGGCCGTACGGTTGCGCGAACTCGAACAAAGACTGGCATCGCCGGGCGTTTCCTCGTCGCCGGACTACGCAGGCCTGCTCAAGGAGCATGGCACGCTGCTGAAGATAGTCACCGCGCGAAACGAGGTGCTCGAACTGCGCAAGCAGATCGAGGAATGCACCCTGATGCTGGAGGGCGGCGACCCGGAGATGACCCTTCTTGCGAAGGAAGAACTCCCCGAACTCACCAAGCGGCAGGATAAGCTCATCGGCGAACTCGAAGAACGGATGATCCTTGGCGACGAAGACAGCGAGCGCAGCGTAATCGTTGAAATCCGCGCTGGCACGGGCGGAGAAGAAGCCGGATTGTTCGCCGGAGACCTGTTCCGGATGTACGTAAGATACGCGGAAAAGATGGGCTGGAAGACCGAGATCCTCGACGCTCACCGGACGGAACATGACGGTTTCCGCGAAGTCGTTTTCTCCATCCAGGGCGACGGAGTTTACAAGGCCCTTCGGTACGAAGGAGGCGGCCATCGCGTCCAGAGAGTACCGGAGACCGAGGCTTCGGGGCGCATCCATACCTCCGCGGCCACGGTTGCAATTTTGCCCGAAGTGGATGAAGTTGACATTAATATCCGCCCCGACGATCTTCGGATAGATACTTTCTCCGCAGGCGGGCCGGGCGGACAGCACGTAAACAAGACCCAGTCCGCGGTGCGCATCACACATATTCCATCGGGAACCGTAGTGGTTTGCCAGGATGAGCGCTCGCAGCATAAGAATAAGGCTCGCGCGATGCGAATTCTGCGCGCCCGGGTGTACGAGGCTCAGCGTGAAGCGCGGGACCGCGAACGCTCCGCCGCACGCAAGGAAATGATCGGCACCGGCGAGCGTAGCGACAGGGTCCGGACGTACAACTTCCCGCAGAACCGCGTCACGGATCATCGCGCTGAGATCACCCTCTACGCGCTTGACCGAGTCATGGGCGGCGAGATAGAGCCCCTGATTAGCGCCCTTCTTGAATACGACAAGCATCGCCGTATCGAGCGACTGACCAAAGATATGGCGCGAGATCCGAGCCTCCTGCTGAAGCGATGACGGAAAGCCCGGAAGTTTGGACCGTTCTGCGTGTGCTGCAGTGGTCCGAAGGCTTTCTGGCTCGGAAGGGGATTCAATCCCCCAGAACGGAAGTTGACCTGCTGCTCGCCGAGTCTCTGAAGGCCCGCAGGTTGGACCTGTACGTAAAGTTTGAAAGAGTTCTTTCGAAAGAGCAATTGGCCGGTTTCAGGGAGCTTCTCCTGCGACGGGCTGCCCGCGAGCCTTCCGCGTACATTCTCGGGCGGAGGGAATTCTACGGGATGCCTTTCAAGGTTGACCGGCGGGCACTGATACCGCGACCGGAGACGGAACACCTTGTGGATGCCGTTCTGGACGAGACGCGGGAGACAGACGCCCCCCGGATTCTCGATGTCGGCACCGGCTGCGGTTGTATCGCGGCAGCGCTTGCAACGAAGAGGAAAGAAGCCCATCTGACAGCAACGGACATCTCCGAGGATGCCCTGTCGCTGGCGAGAGAGAACTTTGCCGCTCTGGGCCTTTCCGGCAGGATTCGCGCAATTCGCAGCGACCTGTTTTCGGGGCTGAGTGCTTCGCTGAAGGGCACTTTTGACGGCGTGGCTTCGAACCCGCCATACGTGGCCGAAGCCGACCGGCCCTCCCTGCAGCCGGAAGTGATTTCCTACGAGCCCCTTGGCGCTCTGTTTGGTGGAGCAGACGGGCTTGACGTGATAAGAAGGCTCGTGGCCGAGTCGAAGGAATGGCTGAAACCGAATGGCCTGCTGGCGTTCGAAATCGGCGCGGGACAGGCCGCGGATGTTGGCGCGCTGCTCAAGAGCGGCGGGTTTGAAAGAGTTTCATTCCGTAAGGATTATGCAGGAATAGAACGCGTTGCGTGCGCGAGGTAGTGTATGGATAAGTTAGTTGTCCGCGGCGGAAAACCACTGTCGGGAACCGTGAAGGTTGGCGGCTCGAAGAATGCCGCCCTGCCCATCCTTGCTGCGACCATCCTCGCCCAGAAGGACTGCACCCTTCGCAACGTCCCGAACCTGACGGATATCAATACGATGCTGGAAGTGCTCAGGAAGCTTGGCGTCAACGCTGACTTCTCCGAGCCCGGCGTTGTCCGCACCCGCCTGGAGGACAACAGCCAGAACACCGCACCGTATTCACTCGTCAAGAAGATGCGTGCTTCGATCTCCGTGCTGGGCCCCCTGCTTGCCGCGCGCGGCTACGGCATCGTGTCGTACCCAGGCGGATGCAACATCGGAACACGGCCGATCGACCTGCACCTGAAGGGGCTCGCAGCCCTCGGCGCGCGGTTCAAGATCGAACACGGTTATATCATGGGCGAATGCGAACGCCTGCGCGGCACCGAGGTCTATCTCGGCGGTCACTTCGGCTCATCGGTTCTCGCCACGGCCAACGTAATGTGCGCCGCAGCCCTGGCCGACGGGGTAACGTCGATTACCCACGCTGCAGCCGAACCTGAGATAGAGGACCTTGCGAATTTCCTCAACGCCATGGGCGCTTCCATCGAGGGTGCCGGGTCGTCGAGGATTACCGTTCATGGCGTCCGGACGCTTTCCGGCGCCGATTACACGATCATACCCGACCGCATCGAGACGATAACCCTGATTGTGGCGGGCGCCATCACCCGGAGCCCCATCACGATCGAGGGCGCTGTGTACTCGCATATCAACGCGGTTGTTGACAAGCTTGCCGAGGTTGGCGTCGGCGTCCTGCGGACATCCAAGGGCGTGGAAGTTGTGCCTTCCGCGCAGTTCAGGCCCGTCGAAATTGTCACCCTGCCCTATCCGGGATTCCCCACGGACGGACAGGCGCAGGTGATGACACTGCTGACCATCGCCAACGGAACGAGCATGGTGACCGAGAACGTGTTCCCGGATCGCTTCATGCACGTCGCCGAACTGAACCGCCTTGGCGCTGACATCAAGAGGGCGGGCGAGACCGCAATCATCACGGGCGTGCCGAAACTATCCGGCGCACAGATCATGGCATCCGACCTGCGCGCCAGCGCAGCCCTTGTTCTTGCCGGCCTTGCGGCCGAAGGCGCCACGGAAGTGCTGCGCGTTTACCACATCGACCGCGGTTACGAGAAGTTTGACGAGAAACTCCGTGCGCTGGGCGCCGATATCGAGCGTCAGCCCTCGGAGGATGTGTACTAACTCCCAAGCGGAGCGTTGCCAGTGTTTGAGAACATCACGAAGCGAATGACGGATATCTTCGGTGGTATGCGGGGCAAATCCCGGCTTACCGAAGACAACATCCGCGAAGGGCTGCGTGAGGTTCGCAAGGCTCTGCTGGAGGCCGATGTCAGTTTCCGCGTGGTGAAGGACTTCGTCAACGCGGTAACGGAGAAGGCCGTCGGGCAGGATGTAATCAAGTCGGTCCAGCCCGCTCAGCAGATCGTGAAAATCGTCTACGACGAACTCGTCGTGGTGATGGGCGAAAGCGACACGAGCATCCCCTTCGCGGAGGACGGCCCGACAGTCATCATGATGGCCGGATTGCAGGGAAGCGGCAAGACGACAACCTGCG
>Ga0265297_10008880_pt1 | contig 13227 bp, 16 predicted proteins | sample Munlanlwell13791_FD_192502 | JGI IMG/M metagenome (GOLD analysis project Ga0265297, IMG submission 192502) | Leachate microbial communities from a municipal landfill in Southern Ontario, Canada - Leachate well 137-91 | ecosystem: Engineered > Solid waste > Landfill > Unclassified | place...
CCGATTCCGGGGAGTTCTAGTCCTGGTACCGCTGGACCGGTCGGAAGAGGATATCTTTTTAAGATCGCCCGCCCCAGATCGGAGGTGAGGACCCAGACAGTATCGGCGCGGGGTAAAAAGGCGAGGATATCCTCACCACTCAGCGCCAAGGAAGCCGCCTGCCCCGAGGTGTTCAGATAACCGATCGTCGCATCTTTGCTGTAATATAAACGGTCGTTTTGGTCATCGTAGAAGTTAATAGTCCCCGTTCCGATAAGAGGCTGATAGTCCGTAATCTTATCCTGCCCCGGGGCATACAGTTGGGAACCAGATAAGAGCTCTTCGGCGCCCTGGCGCCATCGGCCACCATTTCCCGGCGACAGAGTCGTTTCGCGGCCGGTGCGTAGAGCGACTATTTTGTGGCTGCCGCCGACGTAGAGGTAACGTCCAGTCGGACTCAGAGATAGCTCTCCTTCCGGGGCGGCGATGACCATCTCGGGCGTATCGGAGCGGAACAGGTTGATGTCGATCAGGGTGGTAGCTTGATTGGGATAGACGCTAATCTTTTTTTCCCAAGGCCAGTACCCTTCACGTTCCAGACGGATCATATATTCGCCTGGCGGAACATTACGGACCTTATTGGACGTCGTGATGTACTCGTCGCTCCAGGGGTTAAGGGAAAAAATAGCTTGTGGTTCGTTGTCTAGGTAGATGATTGCCCCTTCCGGGTGGCTGTCAACGATGATCATACCCGTCTTGATGAGCAGGCGGTTGAATTGCGGTGGCCAATTGAAGTTTATCTTATAGCCCGAAGCGTACAGCGAAACTAGAATCGTCCCGACCACAAAAAGCAGGATAAAAATTATAAAAAGCCAGGAACGGATTCTTTTTGACATACGATATTATGATTTAAGGACCGTGATCCTGGCGCCGATCGCGTTCAGGCGGTCATAGAGATTTTCGTAACCGCGATCGATAGAGTAGGAATTTCTCAGGATAGATTTGCCTTTGGCGGCCAGCATGCAGATCAGGATGTTGAGGGAGGGCCGGAGAGCCGGTGGGCAGACGATTTCGTTGGGTTTGAGCTCTGTCGGGCCGGTAACGGTGATACGGTGCGGATCATGGAGCATCATGTTGGCGCCGAGTCGGGTCAGTTCGGTGTAATAGATAGCCCGATTTTCATATATCCAATCATGGACCAGCGTCGAACCTTCGGCTTGGGTCAGGATAGGTACGAAGAGGGGAAGATTATCGATATTTAAGCCAGGATACGGCTGGGGGTGGAGCTTATCCGGCAGGGCCCTCAAGCGGCTAGGGATGATCGTGATGTCAACGAGTCGAAAGAGGCCGTTTTTAGATTGATATGGAAGGCTCAACTTGAATTTTTGACCCATGACCTTGAGTTTTTCGATTTCCAAGAGAAGGAAATCAATCGGGCAATGAGTGACTTTGAGAGCCGATTTGGTCGTGATTGCCAGAGAGATGAAGGCCATTGATTCGATCGGGTCAGGCATTATTGAATAGCTGTCTACCGGATGCAATTTATCGACACCGGTTATTTTCACTCTGATACCATCCCAGACGATCTTCGCTCCGGCTCGGTTCAGGAAGGCGACTAGATCGCGAACCATGTAATTAGCGGAAGCGAAGTTGATGGTGGTGGCGCCCGGGGTCAGGGTAGCTGCCATGATGGTATTTTCCGTGCCGGTATCGCTGGTCTCATACATAGTGAACTCTGCTGCCCTCTTGCGCTCGTAGGATATGTGATAGGCTTCGTCAGTCGTCTTGACCTTTATTCCCAGGTAGTTCAGGGCAATGGAGTAAGGGCTCACCGTTCGTTTCCCGAGCCGGCAGCCGCCGGATTTAGGTAGGGAAAATTTTTTCAGGTGGCCACTAAGCGCTCCCATGAGCAAGAGAGCGGAACGGGTCTTTAGGAAGGCTTCGCGATCGATCTTTTCCGGATGGAGATTCCCGGGGTTGGTGATTTCTAAATCGTGAGTGCCTGTCCAACTGAATTTAAGGCCTAAAGAACTGAGGATCTCGATGATGCGGTTAACTTCTTCGATGCGCGGGACGTCTTTTAGCTGGGTTTTTCCTTTTATCATGACTGTGGCACAGAGTATTGCCACCGCTGCATTCTTAGCCGAATTAGTCTGGATGGTGCCGCTCAGCCGGCGTCCGCCGTCAATTAGTAGGTTAGCCATAGATATTTTATGTAATTTTAGATTATTTTCTCCTGAGAAAGACTAACCCGGGTAGCGGATTCCAGTCTTTCCTAATGATAGATCATTTATTGACATTTTTCAAATATCTGCTACTATTGACTTAGCTCAGATTTGGTTCTGATTTTTTATTAATTTTTTTGAAGAATATGGCGAAGATCGCAGTTATCAAAACCGGCGGGAAACAGTATAAAGTATCGGCCGGAGAAACTATAAAAGTGGAAAAATTGGGTCTCGAACCCGGTCAGAACGTCAAATTCGATACCTTGCTGATCGCCGAGGGCGAGGCTTTAGAATTAGGCCAGCCGTCTCTGGGCGAAAAGGTTGAGGCGACGGTCGTCGAGAACGGTCGCCATCCAAAAGTAACGGTCGTCAAGTATAAGAGCAAGACCCGCTACAAGCGGACGATTGGTCATCGTCAGCATTTTACCGCCATCAAGATAAACAGTATCGCTTAAACCCGTTTTTAGAAGAAATAAAAAGTTAAGGACTCGTCCTTAACTTTTTTGTTTGCCTTTTATGTCGTTAGAGGCGACTTCGATTCTTCAGCGCACTGGCCAGCGTTAGTCCATCGGCATATTCCAGATCCGATCCGGCGGGCAGTCCCTTAGCTAGGCGGCTGATTTTTACCTGATCCTTTAGCAAGCGGGTCAGATACATGGCCGTGGTTTCGCCTTCCAGGGTAAAATTGAGGGCCAGAATCATTTCCTGGATATTTTCCGCCTTGATCCGCTTGGCCAGAACCGCGATCGGTAGGTCTTCGGGCCGGACTTCGTTGATCGTGTTGATTAGCCCGCCGAGAACGAAGTAGCGGCCGCGGAAACCGCCGGTCGATTCGATCGCCGCCAGGTCGCGGTTGTCTTCGACGACGCAGAGAAGGCCATTTTCACGGCTCTTGTCTGAGCAGATCGGACAAGGATCCATATCGGTGGTGGCCAGGCAGAGATGGCAGCGGGTGGTTTTTTCTTTAAGTTCCCGGATCGCGACGGCCAGGCCTTCCAGTTTCTCATCGGGCTGCTTGAGCAGATGGAAAGCATAACGCTCAGCCGTTTTCGGACCGACACTAGGCAGGGAAGAGAAACGGTCAATCAGATTTTGGATCGCTTGAGGATATTTCATGGCTGTGAGCCGCTGGTGGCGGCTTTAAGTTTAGGATAGGCCGGGAATGCCGCCCATATCTTGGAGTTTTTTAGCCATTAGTTTTTGGGCGCGCTTCAGGGCGTCGTTGAAGCAAGTTTTGAGGGCCGCTTCCTGGGCATCTTTGGCAAGCTCGGAATTAAGATGCAGCTCGATGACCTCCATGTTCCCGTTCAGAACAAGCTTCACGCCGTTTTTTTCTTCCGTGACGGTTTCCTGGGCGAGGGCGCTCTGCATGGTCTTAGCCTGAGTGCGCAGTTCCTTGAATTGCTTGAGTTTGTTGAACATATTCTGTCGTTAAGTATTAGTGAGATTAAAATTCGATGGAGGCCGGAGCGACCGGTGTATTTTCCATCATCTTTCTGGTCAGCGTCTTGAAGCTGACGGTATTTTCATCAAAGAAAAGATCCACCTTGCCGGTCGGGCCGTTACGATGTTTAGCAATATGGATCTCGGCGCGGTGGCGTTCCTCAAGCGGCAAGTCGTTGGGGTTATAACCGCGGTCGGCAGCTTTCCGATAGATGAACATGACGACGTCGGCGTCTTGTTCGATCGACCCGGAATCGCGCAGATGAGAGAGCTTCGGGATTGCCGGATGGGTGAGCTCCACGGCGCGGGACAGCTGGGCGAGAGCCAGGATCGGAATATTAAGTTCGCGGGCGATTGATTTCAGTCCGCGGCTGATTTCGGCGATTTCCTGCACACGATTATCTCCATATTTGCCGCGGCCTTCCATGAGCTGTAGGTAGTCGATAACGATCAACCCGAGACCCTTTTCCATCTGGAGGCGGCGCGCCTTGGCGCGGATTTCCATGATGGAGAGAGTGCCGGAATCGTCGATAAAGATCGGAGCTTCGGCCAGTTTACCCATGGCTTCGCCGATACGGGCGAAATCGTTATCTTCTTCTTTATCGGACAGGTTGCCGGTACGCATCTTCCAGAGACTGACATTCGCCTGGGCGCAGAGCATGCGGTCGACGAGTTGCTCTTTACTCATTTCTAAAGAGAAGATGCCGACCCCCTCCTTGCTCTTAATAGCGGCTTGGCGGGCGATATCCAGGGCAAAGGAGGTCTTACCGACCGATGGACGCGCCGCCAAAATTATCAGATCGGATTTTTGTAGTCCGGCTAAGAGATTGTCCAGATCGGGGAAGCCGGTCGAGAGGCCGCGCAGTTTGCCGCTGTATTTATGGAGCTCATCAATGCGGTCGAAGGCCTCAGCCAGGAGGTTATCGATCGGCAGGAAAGCGTTTTTGAGATATTTTCGGGAGACGCCGAACACTTTTTTTTCCGTCTCATCTAGTATCTCGTCAATCTCCCGCTCTTGGTCGAAGCTGAGGCTGGAAATTTCCGCGGCCGCTTGTTGTAAACGCCGCAGAGTGGCTTTCCGCTGGATGATATTGGCGTAATGGGAGATATTACCGGAGGTAGCGACCGATCCGGTCAATTGCGCCAGATAACTGCGTCCGCCGACAGTGGCTAACTGTTTCTTCTCGTCAAGACGGTTGGATAAGGTTACGATATCGAGCGGTTCCTGGTTGGCGTAGAGTTCTTTGACGGTTTCGAAGATGATCTTATGAGCGTCACGGTAAAAGTCCTGCGGCATGATCATGTCGGCGACCTTGATGATTGCATCTTTGTCGATAAGCAGGGAACCGAGGAAGGATTCCTCCGCTTCCAGGCTGTGGGGCGGGATTTTGGCGATTAAGTTCTGTTCGTCAGTAGCCATATATTTAGCAAGATTATGCCGTCTTTAGGTCCTTCTTATCTTAGCCAATCGCCGCCAATTATTCAAGCACAGGATTTACTCAACTTATACCCAGAAAAGCGTTATTTGACAAATACTTGTTAATATATTAGGGTAAGAGCAACTAAACGTTCTTTTTTAAAAAATATATTCGTCAGGAGGTTACCAATGACAAAATTGTATTTTACCCTGAAAGGAGCCGACCGAATAATGGCGCAAAAGCAGAAATTAATGGATGATCTCAAAGAGACGCAAGGTAAAAAAGCCGAGGCGGCCGAGGTCGGAGGAAACCAGTGGCACGACAATTTTGCCTTCGAACAGCTGATGCGCGATGAAGATTTCCTAAATGGGCAAATTAAAGCCATAAACCTGATTATCTCCCAGATGATTGTCATCAGCGAACCCACGTCTTCCGATACGAGCAAGCTCCGCATCGGCCACATCGCCGAACTTGATGTGGAAGGAGAACTTAGGACCTATCAGGTAGGCGGTTATGAGGACTCCGATAGCAGTACGGAGCCTCCGATGATCAGTTATCTAGCGCCCATCGTCTGTCAGTTTATTGGTCAGCGGCAGGGTCACTCTGAAAAGTTGTCTATATCCGGTCGGAAGAAGGTTGTCACTTTGAAAAAAATTTCGATTCCCGAAAGGAAGGAGGCTCTTAATGATAATCGTAGTTGAGGGGTGTGATTGTTCCGGCAAAGGATCAGTTTGTCCTGATTTAGCGGCTAGGTTGAGTGCGGTACTGTATAAAACGCCGCCCGAGTATATGAGGGCGGAGCAAGACCATATTAACGCCACCGCTTCTAACGAAGATCACTATCAATATTTTATAAAGGTGGTCCAAGAGGCATCTGCCGAGCTTGCTCTCCTGAAAGATCGGAATAACGTCATCGTAGATCGCTACTGGATGACCACGGTTGTTTATCACCGGGTGATGGGGATAGCGGCGAAGCTGGAAGATATGGGCGAAATCATCATGCCCGATCTGACGGTCTATCTGTCCGTCTCTCCCGAGATACAAGCCGCCCGCATGATTAGCCGGGGGATGTCTCCCGGTGATATCCGGATGTATGGCTGCCAGCATCTTCTTAGACAGGCCTATGAAGAGGTGATAGCAGGTCGGAGCGACGTGATAGTTATCGACACCAGTGCCTTGAGTGTAGATCAGGTCATCAGAAAGGTTCTTGATTTCGTCAAATTACCCTTAGTCCGTAGCGATTGAGGGTATTTTTATAAAAATGTTATAATTATGGCAAATATAAAATTATGTCTAACCAAGAGATTGAAGTGAGATTTTTAGAAATCGATGTAGCTAGTCTGGCGGAAAAATTGGCGGAGTCGGGCGCACTCGATAAAGGAGAGAACCTCCTGGAGGAGATCATATATTATGATCACGATCTGAACTGGCGCGATAGCGGGCGATTTGTCAGGCTCCGAAAGAGTAAGGGAAAAATTTCTCTGTCTTATAAACACCATCACAGCGAAGGAATGGACGGAGTGGAAGAGATAGAATTTTCGGTTGGTGATTGGGGTAAAGCTGCTCTTTTTCTGGAAAAGATTGGCTTGGTGCCCTTCCGGCGTCAACAGAAGAAACGCCATTCCTATGTCTTGGACGGCGTTTCCGTCGATATCGATACCTGGCCCCGGATCCCCACCTATGTCGAACTCGAGGGCGGATCGGAGGCGGCGATCAGAAGAGCCGCCGGCCGACTGGGGCTGAATTGGGAGGAGGCTGTTTTTGAAAGCGCTCGGACGATTATCGAAGAGCGTTATCATATACCGGTCGGAGCGATGAGCTGGTTCACTTTTGATAAATTTGAATAAAGTTATGTTCAACTTAAACAAGGAATCCGGAGATTATCTCAAGCAGATTCGAAACAATATCCCGGAGAAGATCAGCCTCTTAAAGCGCGCGCTTGATAGCGGGGAGTTACCCTGGACGGCGGATGGCAAGATGCGTATCGTCGAACTGGGTATCGGCGGCGGTGAATCTCTAAAAGAGCTCAGAGAGCAGACGGACGGACGGGAAGATGTTGAATTGTTGGCTGTTGACATAATGCCGAAGCTGGTCGCTTCGCTTAAGAACGAAACGGGTCTAGACGGCGTGGCCGCTGACGCCGGGGCCCTACCTTTTAAAGATGGTAGTGTTAGTGCCGTCAACGCTTCGGCCATCTTTCATGAAGTTAGTTCCTACGGCACCAGGCGCCGATCTTCCGGAATGGGGAAGACAGAAATTATCTTTGGCCGAGAGGCGGTCTTAAATACGCTTGAAGAGCTTAATCGGATACTAATCCCCGGCGGCCAGCTGGCTTATCGCGATGTGTTGGCGCCCTCCGGAGATCTGTCGCAACTGAAAACAGCCCGCTATTTCCACAAATCCTGGCGGTCATTTGCTGGTTGGTTTATGGAAGATTTTTTGCATTCAAATCTGCATTATCATGAAGAAAAAGAGGCCGTCTCTTCTGAGACAGTAGATGGATTATCTCTGACCGCTTCGGTGGGGTTGCAGAGGGAATTCCAGAGGCACTATCTAATGTTCCGGGATTTTTTGCGGAATTGCAGTCCTCAGGACTTCGGGGTCAGCATCCACCGCTCCGACTGGCTCGATATGAATAAAGGACTCAAAACTGTCACTTTTTCTTTGGACGAGCGTTTGGCGGCACATTTGGATCTCTCTAGTCTAGAAGGACATAATTCGGCGGAAGGACTAATTTACCGGAGTGACTCGGATAGATTTGATAAGATTTATGATGATATCATAGAGCATTATTTTTCCGAATTGAGGAGCGGTTCCGACATCGGTCAAAAATTCCGGAAGCTGATAGGGGACTGGAAAGAGCGGGAGGGACTGGAGCATTACATTTATGGGAACATCGGCGATATGTTGAATTTATCCTGCGACGCCTCTGATAGTACGGATTCTCACTGGATATTATTTCCGGAGTCTTCGAAGGATATCGTTGTGGCGCCGCGATTTTATTATAACCGTTATCTGAAGCAAGTTATCGATGAACCGGAAAAAGACGGTAAGCAGATGATCAGTTTTAAAAAAATGACTAGAGAGCAGGCTCGGCAGTCGCTGGAGGCGATTGGTTTTTCGTCGCTGGCTGAGAATGGCGGTTTGGACTCAGCAAAAGTGGAACAGTTGCGGAGAAGGACACAGGCGGCCGCGGAGTCCGTTTAAGTTGAGACGGACATTTTTCTGAAAGAAATAAAAACCGCTTTTAAGGGCGGTTTTTTGGTGCAGGGAGCCGACTGTCGGATTCGAACCGACGACCACCGCGTTACAAGTGCGGTGCTCTACCAGCTGAGCTAAGTCGGCAAATGGCCGCCACGGAGGCGGCCACCAGTCTGTGCGCCCAGCAGGACTCGAACCTGCGACCATTTGCTTAAAAGGCAATTGCTCTACCAACTGAGCTATAGGCGCATACTTACAACAGGATAATAACAGATGATTTTAGCCTTGACAAGTCCGGAAAATCACGGAAGTTAAGCCTTAAGAACCGCAGATTGTTGATAATATCGATAAATAATATGAAGTCAGGGAAAAACCTCGCTTTGACACTCCGGAGCAACCGATATTATAATTGATAAATAGTGAGTTAATAACCGGTTATGGTTATCTTTTTAGAAGTATTATTATTAGTCGTAATTACCCTGGTTTCTCTGGAATTTTTCAGCCTGATCTTTTTAGGTCGAGCGCCGTTTTTGTCGACTGATTGACACGCGCTGACCGCGATTATCGGGCAACTATCTCGCCCAGCTGGAACCGTGTACGAACTTGGTTGTGGCCGCGCCGGTTTTTTGCGGGCGGTAGAAAAAAAATGGCCGGAATCTAAATCGATCGGCCTGGAAGATCAATTTTTCCCCTACTTCCTAGCTAAGCTGTCGGCCTGGTTTTGGAGTAGCCGGGCGACCATTTTGAAAAATGATTTCTTTAAGGTAGACCTTAGAGAGGCTGGGCTCATCTATTGCTATTTGAATCCGGGTGCCATGAAGAAGCTGAGCGGGAAGCTTGCCCTTGAGTGCGCGCCAGGGACAGTTATTGTCAGTCGACGGTTTTCCTTGCCCGGCTTCAGGCCTTTTAAAACGATAAGCGATGGCCAAGGAGAGGTATTTTTTTATCGGTTTTAAAACACCTTCGAAGTAAAGAAGCTAACTGTTTAACGCGCCGAATATATTGGCGGGAAAAGGTCAGGGAAGAGTCTTCCTGACAGGAGTAGGCCGTCTATTGTGCAGCCATCACCCAGTGCCAGATATTCGATTTTAATGAAATATAAGATGAACAGGACGAGAAAGACCCAGAATGAGATAGATAATATTTTGGCAACGTGTTTTTTCTTAGGCGAGCGGACATGCAAGAAAAATTTCTTTTTTGCCAGGTAAGACGCTAAGCAGGCAATCCCGAATAAGAGCCCGAGCAGGCTGATATAGCCGTATAGCTGCTGTTCACAAACAGCCGCGCATTCCGTCTGGGTCGCCGGTTGGCTCGCTGGTTTAGATATATTGGTGGTGATATACATAAGCCCGGTATTTAGAAGTTTAGTATTAGGTGCCTAGTAGAATTATAGGGCGAAAATGAAATTTAGGCTATGGCCTTCGGCCTATCTCGCCCCTGGCTTCTTTGATTTGACTATAGTCATGAGCAGTAGTATCATATCAATATAAATTGATAATGATTTATTATATGAAAGCTAAATGTTGTACTAATAAGAAATTAACGGCGGAGTATCTCAACCTGGCTAAGTTCTTAAGAGTTATCGGTGATGATAATCGCTTGCGGATTTTATGCCTTCTTAGAGAGGGAGAGAAGTGCGTCTGCGAGATACACCCCAACTTGGACATGGCGCAAAATTTGGCTTCCAGCCATCTCAAAATATTACTTGATCTAGGCTTGATTAACGTGCGGCAGGATTGGAAAAGGAATTATTATTCTATTAATAAAAAAACCTTTAAAAAATACAACAATTTATTTACCAATTTTTTAAAAAACTATGAGTAGCCAGATTAATAGTATCCAGGTCTTGGGATCAGGCTGTCCAACTTGTGAGAAGCTTTTTGAATTAACGAAAGAAGCCGTCAGTCAGTTAAATCTCGGCGTTGAAGTAGAGCACATAAGCGATATTCAAAAGATAATCGAGCTGGGCGTCATGTCTAGTCCGGTTTTGACTATCAATGGCAAAGTAGCTTTAGTTGGCCAATTACCCAGTCTAGATAAAGTAAAAGAAATTATTTCTTCCTGCGGACAAGGTAATACCGATCAATCAACTGGCGGCTGTTCTTGCGGTGGGAAATGTTAAACTAATATGGATATTTTTTACCCCTTGAAGTTTATTGCCGATCAGCTTTCCTACGGTCTCTTCGGACTAGCCAAAGGTTCTCATCTAGGCGACGCCATAGATTTTTTTATTTATGATTCACTGAAAATATTAATTCTGCTTTTGGTTATCAATTATTTCATGGCAATCCTGCGCTACTATCTGCCGATTGAAAAATTGCGTGACTTCTTAGCTTCTCGAAAATGGTACGGTTTTGATTATTTCTTAGCCGCCATATTTGGGACGATAACGCCATTTTGCTCCTGTTCATCAATCCCGTTGTTTATCGGTTTTTTAGAGGCCGGCATTCCTCTGGGCGTAACCCTGTCATTCTTAATTGTTTCCCCCTTAGTCAACCAGGTGGCGGTAGTGCTGTTTGCCGGGCTGTTTGGTTGGAAAATTACAATTTTATACGTAGTATCGGCGGTATTACTAGGGATGGCTGGTGGTTTTATATTGAGCAAACTTAAATTAGAAAAATATGTCGCTGACTATGTTTGGAAAATAAAAAGTCAAAAGTTTGAAATACAAAATATCAAAATACCCTTTAAAAAATTATTGAAAAATTTTTGGGATGAAGGTTTCACTTTGACGAAAAAAATTACCGTCTATGTTTTACTGGGGATTGCTTTAGGGGCGGCCATCCACGGTTTCGTACCGGCGGGGTTTTTTGAAAAATACATAACAGCTGATAATCTATTTGCCGTTCCGATTGCCGCCATCGTGGCCGTGCCGCTGTATGCTAATGCCGTTGGCGTAATCCCCATCATGCAGTCGCTAGTAGAAAAAGGGATTCCCTTGGGGACAGCGATGGCTTTTATGATGGCGGTTGTCGGCTTATCTTTACCGGAAGCTCTGATTTTAAAAAGAGTAATGAAGCTGAAGTTGTTAGTTTATTTTTTCGCAGTTACTACGATTAATATAATAATTATCGGGTATTTATTTAATATCTTTGTGAAATAAAACTATGAACAAAAAGTTAGCTATTTTCGGTGTACTTATTTTAGGATTAGTAGTTTTATCTGGTTGTAGTCAAAATAGTAGTAGTTCTGATAAATCAGGTTCTCAAGCGTCAACTGAAAGCTTAAAACCGAAAGCTGAAAAAATAGAAGTGATTAATTTCCATGCGACGCAAAGATGTGTTTCTTGTAGTACTTTGGGCGATTATAGCGAGGCCACAATTTATGAATTTTTCCAGCCAGAACTTAGAGATGGGGTTATCAGTTTTCAATCAATTAATGTTGATTTGCCGGAAAATAGGGAAATAGCCACAAAATACCAGGCCGCAGGCTCATCTTTATTCATCAATGTTATTTATGACGGCCAGGATCATATTGAAGAAGACGTAAGGGTTTGGCGTCTTTTAAATAGCGAGCAGCAGTTCAAAAGCTATCTAAAAAACAAAATAAACGGCTTGCTAAATAAATAAAATATGGAACTCATTAATTTGTTAATTGATAATTATAATATTCCTGTTTTATCGGCCTTTCTTTTGGGTATTTTGACTTCAATCAGCCCTTGCCCTTTAGCTACTAACATCACGGCTATTGCTTTTATATCTAGAGATATTAAGACGCCGAAATATACGATCCTATCTGGCCTATTTTATACTTTAGGCCGAGGCGTCAGTTATATGCTTTTAGCAACCTTAATTTACTTCGGTATTTCCTCTTTTTCTATTTCCAGTATTTTTCAGGGCTGGGGCGATAAAGTTCTAGGACCGATTTTGATCACTATCGGCCTAGTCATGTTTGGAGTAATAAAAATAAATTATCAGGGCAGTAATGAGAAAATTGAAAAAATAAAAGTTTGGCTGGCTGGCAAGGGCTATTTTGGGTCACTGGCCCTTGGGATGTTGTTTGCTTTTGCCTTCTGCCCTTATAGCGGAGTTATGTTCTTCGGTATTTTGATCCCGATGGTTGTGGGGTCAACCAGCGGTTTGTTATTGCCGCCGCTATTTGCGCTTGGCACCGGTCTGCCGGTGATAATTTTCTCCGTTCTTATCGCATTAAGCATGCAAGCGGTTAGTAAAACTTTCAGTGCTGTCCAGAAAATCGAAAAGTGGCTGCGATATGGCGTGGCCTCCATCTTTGTAATCGCTGGCATATATTATCTTCAACATTTGATAAAGTATTTGATAAACTCATAGCCTAAAAAAGGCAAGACGCGCACTCTCTCTAGTTGCGAATATAAATTAAAAAAGATTCTGCATGAGCGGGATCTTTTTGATTAGTAGTCCCTAGAGGAATCGAACCCCTATTACCAAGATGAGAACCCCCTCTAGGGTAAAATTTAAAGCGAGGATAAGCTCTTTAATTTTTTCTACCTTTATTTTATTAAGTAATTTTTGAATATTTAAATCTTCCAGTTGAACCGGGGGTTAAGCCTTACCATTTATAATAACTGGACAATGCGGCCCTAGCGACTTGGACGCTTCGATTATCCCGATTTAATACATAACACGTCCGTGAACCGCGTTTTCCTTTTGATAAAATCTGGTTGGACTCTAATATTTTGAGCTGTCTATGGCCCGCCAGTTCAGAAACATCAAGAAGCTTGTGGATATCTTGCGCCATTATTTCGCCATGCTTAACTAGGGTGCAAAAAATACGAAAACGGTTAATATTGCCCAACAGATTAAAAACATCTTTTAAATCAGGGGTCCGGCTTTTATTTGAGATAGTGCGCTTGGTCTTGTTTTAGGCACACACATATTGCACTCTAGCTAAAGCCTCATTCGGGCTGAGACCATCTAGAGAGCAATGTTCTAAATTATTATAGTAATCGTTCCATCTCCTGATCTTCTTCTTTAAACCTAACA
>Ga0265297_10008881_pt1 | contig 13226 bp, 25 predicted proteins | sample Munlanlwell13791_FD_192502 | JGI IMG/M metagenome (GOLD analysis project Ga0265297, IMG submission 192502) | Leachate microbial communities from a municipal landfill in Southern Ontario, Canada - Leachate well 137-91 | ecosystem: Engineered > Solid waste > Landfill > Unclassified | place...
AAAGCCGTCCGGCTGGTCTTTCCAGTACTTGCAGCCTGGCATCTCAGACCACCGCCCTGATCTGATCAGGATCAACCGGCCCATTCGCACCGCCGGGCCACTTGCCCTCCGGCCTGATGGAGTCATTCGTAGAGACCGGCTTCGAGGCCTCAACTTGTGGAAAATATTTTCGTTGATGTTTGCATGGGCCACGGTGATAGCTCGCGGCAGGGCAACTGCAAGCTTTCTGCGTGACCACATAATAGGCATCTCGTTTGTTGCTGAGGACCAGCACCAAGCGACCATTGTCTAGGGTCACATCGCTTGGCATTGGATCGCTTGCTCTTCCTACGAAAGCTAACAGGGTCTTAACTGCATCGCAGCTTTGCGTTACTGGCCCGGATCGAACCTTATCTAAGAGATTTCCAGACATTACACGTCACCAATGAGTAATAGCCACTTATCTTATTTAAGGATTATCCTTTAAGTGGCTAAAGAGATAAGATTTATAAAGGAATAATGACTTATCCAGTATCCATGTCAAAGATTAACGTTGAGGTGCCTGATCCTGTGGTTCTTGCACTGCGAAAACATGTAGTCGATAAATATGGAAGTATGCGCGGCATGGGCAAGGTTGTGGAAGAAGCCCTCAGGGATTATCTCACAAAAAGCAATGTTCCCATCGAAGCATGAAGAGCGAGCCGAGGCCCGCCCACGTCAATGCCGTTGGTGACGTGCAATGACAGATAATAATAACATCCTTTCAGGATATAGCCATTGCCAGGCATAGCTTTAATAATAATTTGAATAATCCAGATCAATAATAGTAGAAATAAAAAACTGGTTTCCAGCCAGGGTGCTCGTAACACCCTGACAGGAGAAAACTCCACTTGCAAGGAGAATACGTATGTCTAACGTAGCCTTAGCGCCCATAAATAGCTTTGCATCACAAGCGATGAAAGCCGATATTGTACCGCCAGATGATCCCATTCTTGAAATTCCACTTTCTGAGCTGCAGGCCCTCTCTAATTCCTCTGTGGCCTTGTTCAATGACATCTTGGACATTGCCAGAGAGGAGCGGCTAATAGACAAGAAGGAGTCAGCCGAATTACTGATAAATGCCCAAAACACTATCAAGAATGAGAAAAGCCCTATTCAGAAGCTTATTTTGCTCAATGCTTACATAAGAAAAGCTTTCAGGCCCATCAGAGAGGCCATAAGCCGGAGGCCCGCCGCCAATGCGGCAGAAAGGATAATTCAGGCTTCCACAAAGATCAAACTTCGCGCCGTGATGCTATATGAGCATGTAAAGACCATCGCGAAGGGAGAGAATAGAAAGAAAGATTTTGCTTTTAGCTCTCCAGACGTTCGCACTTTCTTAGCTGGTAAGGAAGGCCAGGCCCCTAGCCGCCGGGATGCAATCCGGGCAATGGAGAGAGCAGAACATCTCTTCCCGGCTTTGAAATGTGAGCACACTCCCAACGATGGGAGAGCCACAATGCGCCTTATCGCCAGGATCGAAGAATTAGATTATTGCAATTATATAAAAGAAGACCGCGAACGTGACAATTGGCAACGGTTCAAAATGGGCGAAGTACTGCCATTTATGAATTGAGGTTATAAAGTAAAATATTAAAATTTATCGTAAATCTATAAATCCGAGAAGGATAATAACCATTTACCGTCTATCCTAGTTTATCGGCTAATACCGTTTCGGTATCGTTTCTATTATAATAGCAAGTGAATATTATTCTTGATGCAAGATAGATATTCAAAGCTGATCGTTGCCAATTGCAACGTTTGAGGCATAATCATTTAGCGATTAATATATATATGACAGATCATTATATATGCACTACAGGTAACAATATCATATGGTTAACCTAAAAATAGCCAATGTAAAAGCTCAGCTTAAATCCTGGGCTATAATAATAGGATTTTTGATAGCTGCTGCCATTTTTGGTGCCATCCAGGGATTAATTATCAGGTGGCTTGGCTATGAAGGGATGATGCCATGATATGCTATATGGCCTCTTAGCTACTCATCCTTGCCCGAGATCGTTGATTCTAGGGCATTGGTATCGGTAGATCTGAACCAAATCTCAAGCGGCAACCTATTATTAACATGAGATACAGAATAAAATAAACCACAATTCCTTCTAAATCTTTATCCATTTCGAATTCCTTTATGGGTTCTATCTCTATAAAGTCTTTGTCTTTCGTTCCCGCCCGGCTTCTTCCTCATAATGCAAATCTGCATTATCCATATGTTGACGTAGTTTTATAGATCCGGCTAGGAGATCGTTGATTATAGGGGCATTTTGTGGGTGTATTTCGCTCGACGCTTTTAATTTCTTAATTACATCTAAACACAGTGGCTCTATAGTATCCAATCTGTCTGGCAATGTCGACTTTCTGTCCAGCTTCTCATAGCTTCTAGGCGATTTCGAGGCAGGTTTTATATCTCTTTAATGTGGTGAGCCTTTACTCCACGTATAGTTCCTTTATCTTTGAATTCTTTTAAATATAAGCCTTTGAATTGATAACATAGATAATATATTCCAGGTAAAAACGCTAAGCATATCTCTAACGGGCCGAACGAATAGAAGAACTCTGATCCAAATACCCAACCTAATAACATGCAAACGAGTCCGAAACCGATCATAAACAGAGATAGATTTTTGAAGGTTCGACTGTATTGTTCGTTGGCCCATATCGCACACTCAAGGTGGTCGCATTCTTCATTTATAGGTGGCTCACCCTTCCATTCTCGTCCGCATTTGCTTTTATAGTCGCCTACCTCATATACAGGCTCCACAGAGTCTAAGCCAAAAGAAGTACGATATGTTTTTACCACGCCTTTCTCCGTTTCCAATCTCACGGCCATATCTTATCCCTTTACCTTCATGCATTGTCTAGTCAGTTCACTGTTTTCAAGCTATCTGTAGGTAGATCTTTCTGTTAAGCCTGGTGATCTTGGCCTTAAAGGTCATTTTGCTGGCTTATGTCTAAGATCTGGACTCATATCCTTGATTTGCACATTTGTATCTTATTCATACTTTCTATTATGTAAAAATGGTTTACTGATATTGTTTTCCTGCCAAACTATTTAACCTTGCACGCAGAATAAGCTCTTCATGGCAGGAGTCCATGAGCAGCTATTCAGACCACAGAAGAAGGTAATGAGTCAGAAGGCTATGGAGCTGGAAGCCGCCAGGGAGATCCTGGCGGAGGTCTTCAGGATCAGGCTCTCGGAGGTTGACGAGATGATCCAGAGCCGGTTTGAAGCTGTAGGTAATGACGATGTGGGCTCTAAAGAAAATGGGCGGTGGCCTGCAGAGTTCTGGCTGGAAGGATGAGGCTATCTATCTTGTAAGCTTATCATATTCCCTGCATCTATCCTGATCTTTCCTGCCCTGACCAGCTCCCCGAGGATGGAGTCCAGGTCCGCAAGTTTCATCCCGGCGCACCTTCTCAATCTGCTCCGCTCCATCCTTCCGCCGCCGTTGATGAGTATCCAAAGGATACGATCACGAGGAGATTGTGGGGACGTATCATTTCCAGAACCGATTCCACCCTCTTTTATGACTCTTCATGAATTCTTTATGATCTCTTTCTTTTATTTTTGCTAATTTTTTTGCAAACTCTGGCAGTCTATCGTTGAGTAACCTCAGGTCTTCTAATCTTAAACTTGAACATAACATGTTATCTCCACTCCCGGGCCCTTTGCCGTCAATTTCTGTAGCAACGTATATTGTTTCTACATGGTTTCTTTCTGCAGCAAGGTAAAGTTTTCTCTTAAAACCACCATACATTTTTCCTGATGCAAATGGTTTTGAGTCGATTATTCCGTTGCATATATATTCATAACAATTACGTATCTCGAATAGCGCAGAGACTAGCATTCTTATTCTTGAATAAATTTGCTCGCGTTCTTCTTTTTCTACGGCCGCAAGTTTTAAATCTTCAAAATTATTTTTTCCAGACAATTTTTTTCTTCACGACTTAATGCTTTCATTTTGTTGATGATATCGTTTAGATCACTCATAATATCCTATAGGATATCAAGTTAGAAAAGCTAACGCCAGAACCGCCACCAGCCTTTTTTCCTTATCTCTTCATCCCCTGGCTTCAATGATGGCTGGCTGATGCTTTGGCAAGACTCGTGAAAATAGTAAATATGCCTTCTAAATGCCGCGTTTGGTGCAATACTCATCAAGGCTGATAAATTCGCCCTTTTCGCGTTCTATTAGTGCATGTAGTTCTTCAGCCGTGGACTCATCGTCTTCATCAAGTGCTGCGAACTCATCAAAGGTCACATCACTCGCGACCACAACTTTGCTTCTAGCAGCCATTAGATAACATTCTCCTCTATTGGTATATCGATTTATCTGTAGTCCGATTTTCTTTTCTTCTGGAATATTTTTGCTATTTTTATAGTATTCTCTGAACTGCATACTTCATACTCGACTCGGAGCTTCCCAACTCTCAGTCTGTACAGGGTCTCACTACCTCCGACAGGTACGATGTCTGCTTTGGGCCGTGGGCGGTATGGATCTATCTTGAGCTCTTCCAGGTGGGCAAAGATCTTCTTGACGGCAGTAATTGGAAGCTTATCAAGGGCCTTTTGTGCCGTGCGGGATAGCTGTATAGTGAACATTCCTATTCCAGCTCTCTCTTCTCCTTCAGCCTCTTGATATTATCGCTTATGGTGCTCTTGGAATAGCCGGTTTCCTTTGCCATTGCCGTGAGTGTTGGTCGTGGTGACTGTGACCACATCTCCTTTATCTTTGCCAGGGCTATAGGGTCCTCAGAGAGCTTCTTCCTTTTGGCCTTTGGGCCTTTTGGCCCTTCGGCCCTTGTGACATCTGGTCCTTTGGCCGTGGTAACGTCGGGTCCTTGTGTTATTGTGTCATTGGGCCATTGGGCCATTGGGCCCTCTGTCTTTTGGGCTATAGGGACATTGGGTTCTTGGGTCGTTATGTCCTTGTGCTCTTTGGCGGGGCGGGCCATAATGTCCAAGATCTCTTTGCACTTCGGACAGGCTGCCTTCAGGATGAGTTTGGAAGCGGTATCTTTCAGGCTATCGCCGTGCAGCATGGCCTCAACTTCTAGGGCCTTGAAAGCTTCGGGGCTCAAGGTCACTTTGTCCCTTGTGTCTTTGGGCATAAGGGCTAAAGGGCCCTCTGACTATTTGGCCTTTATGTCATACGGCACTTTGACCACAGAATGATAGCTGATTGGCCCTTGCAATTGGTGATGAGAAGAAAGACAGATTGCAAGTGCGTCGTTATCTGACTTCGCGTCAGACGACGGTGTTTGCAATTGGCAATACGATCTAGGATGGATTGCAACCAGGTGCAGATTATCTGTACGTGGTCTTGCAATTGGCATCCCATCTCATGGTGGGTTGCAACGGCAAAGTTCTATGTCATTCTCATCAATTCCAAGCCAAAATTTCTTTAGACCGTGACCATTGTACTAAATTCCGTGACATATTCACAAAACCAGCATCAAGCAAATTGTTATCATGGAGTGTAACAATCGACACATGGACAGAACCAGGAAAACGGGCTTTTTGTTCTCATAAAGTATGGAACGAGCCATTTCGCAAAGCTCTTTTGCAATCGCTACCTGTGGCAAAAATCGAATGTTATAATCATGCCACAAAATCGCTATGCTCTGGCATTGACATTAATTCACACATTATTATGAATATGTTTCTGGCTCGATATGTAAGATGGTGCGCTATAGGTTTTTGCAGCTATCGGTTTTTAGGCTGATTTCATCGGAGTTAGACAGTGTGAATTAATTTTGAAAAAGAATTTAATAAAAATCTACGCATTGAGCGAATCGGACCAATTGGTTAAGTGCGTCTATCTGCTCATTCTCCTTCATAGTCTGTAACCCTTGCGACTTGCTTTGGTATCCGCATCAACGCCAGGATACCAGCAGATGAGACTTTATCCTTATATGGTCATACTGTCGTCACAGACTGTCAGACGCTTAGTAGCACCAAATACAATTTGGATACCATAAAATCTCTTTGGCACAAGTGGGCGAATTCGATCTTCAATCTCTTTGCGCTCGCTGTTCAGACCTTCCAATTGGTCTTCAAACTTTTTTTGTTCATTTTTCTTTTGAATATATCTCCTGCCTTCACTAAAATACTCATTCCATCCATCACGATATGAGGCTTCGAAATCAATTGATGAGGGTCTTATAGGCTGGTGCGATTGTTTTATCTCTTCGATTTTTCTTAAAATTTGAGTAATTTCATCTTTTTTATCTGTTAATTCCTCTACTAATTTAATCAATTCGGCCTTATTCGAAAAAAGTGTTGCTTTGTCTCTTTCATATTCTGTTATGATTTCTTCTGTTATGATTTCTTCAGTCATGCCAAAAACATTGCACATTGTGGTATTAATATTATTGCTCGTTATGCCAAAAAAAATAATACTCAAAAAAGTGATTATAGGCTTCCACAAGCAAATTGCCGAAGCATACGCAAAAAACGATAAAAATGATTATCTGCTTCACGCCGCCCCCTCACCCCTGGTACTTTTCGGTTATAGATCTGATCTTCTCCAGCTTGCCCCACAGCGCCTCGATTTGTGGCGTAAGCTCTGCTCGGAGTGCATCGGCTTTGGCATAAGCCTCTTGAACTTCGGGGAGCGCGGCTATTTCCTCGGGCCTTGGTGGGGTCTTGGTTCGACCATGGCCAGCGTATGCTCGCTTTGCCAGGGTGGCCGCGTTGTTCTCTGCGAACTTGACACGTTTGATAAGCTGCTCGTGCTCCGACTGCAAATTCAGCATGGTAGGCGCGCCCGCTAACGTGCAGACCTCCTCAATGTCGTTGCATATCGCTTTTAGCTTCTTGTTGGTGGTGTCGATGTCGCTTGATAAGGTTGCAATGACATCAGTCTTGCCCTCATCAAAGACCGGCATCCAACGGCCCTGCGAGTCTTTGCCAGGAACAATGTAGAGCCGTCCCTGCGATTTCAGGTCGTCTAAATCGGCTTCGGTTGCCCTATATACATGATAGAGCGCTTGGACCGGGTCAGCATCGGCTGAGTGAGGCGGTTTATGCCAGTAGTCCAAAAAAGATTTGAGAAGAGACATGTTTAGTCTCTCCTCTTGAAAAGGGCAGCATCGGCTCTGGCTTTCGCAGATTCCACGCTGTCGCCTGCCAGCAGCCTGATTTGATCGGCCTTCTTAGCGTCACGCTCGATCATGGCCATTGTGACAGGATGCACACCACTGTTGGCCTTTTTGCCGCTTTCGCCGTTAGCTGCTATTGCATGGGCCAATTTTGCCATTTTGTCAGCGGCGTCTACAAAATCCTTGGTTTTCTGCTTTTCAGCATCCGGCACCGGATAGCCGTTGCCATCTACTACCATTCGTGTATACGATTCATGCAAGGACGCATAAAGCATCCCAAATTCTCTGTGCTGTTCAACAGTTGTAATCATTTCAATAACCTCTTTTTAATTTATATCACACAAATAACCAGTCTCGCTTATGGTGCTCCGGCGTCTCACAAATCCACTTTCAAAGGCGGCATTATCCGACATTATCTCGCGTCGCCACCCCCGGCCATCATTGCACCGGTAAAAATCACATGATAATCTTCTTTGCCAGCTCGCTAGTCATCGCTACCAGTGGACTGATTTTTTCAGGATTCTCTAAGATAGCAAACTGCCGCCACAATTCCCGCTGGTCCTCAGGGAGTTCTGATAAATCCGGCTCCCTGCCGTTGTCTCGTTCAAATTTCAAGACCGTCCTCATTAGCTTGAAACACCACGCGGTTTTTAAGTAAGTCCCATCGGGTAGCTTATGCTCGAATTGGTGCCTTAGGCCTTCAAGCTCCAGCACTCTCTTTTCAATCGCTGTCAGACTCATTTAATTCCTCAAAATATCTATCATGTTCTGCAAGCCTGGTCCTTTCTTCAGCGCTCAACACGCCCGGCTCACCTGCGAAATAGCGTTCATAGCGCTCCAGCCTGTCCCACAGATTACATGCTGGCATTGGCTTAACCCTGGACTCCAGCCGGGCCAATCGCTCAGAAAGCCCCATAGCGGGCCTCCAGATCATCCAGAAAACTCTGCTCTTCAGGAGTCGGGAACGAACCGGCCTCGGATCTCTCTGTAATTTCGCAGAGCCGCCTTAATTCATCAATGGTCAACTTCTCCAAGAAGGCTCGCGTCTTTTTTGACTCATCATCCGCTAGATCTGCCCGAGAACGGCCCTCCAGCGCGCTAACTCTTTTGTTCAAAACATCCGTCTTCATTGCACTTCACCAAGAAATTGAAAACCAACCTTTCCGCGTCGTTCATCGCTGGCGGTTTCCGGTCACCGATTATTTTCAAGAAGGCGCGGGCCATGTTCTTAAAATCCACATCATCGACGTTCATTTCTTCTCCTCCAGTGCTGTCAGTCTCTTTTCTATGTCTTCTAATCGCTCCATTTCATAGCTTTTTAGCCATACATTGAGCATTTGGACAATCACACCGCCGTCTTTCTCAAAAGGAAGCTTCCCGGTATCTGCAACGTCCTTAAGCCACGATTTAATGAGGTTTCTGACATCTCCGGGATCGTTTAATTTTAATCGCTTGGTAATGATTATCACCTCTTTATATAATCGGACCTGGGGAGGGTGTCGCAGTAATGCCGGACATCCGCCTCATTCATCTGTCTCAATTCTTGCAGATCATTCACAAGGTTAGCCGATTCGGGAAATCGGTAACTACGTGGTCGTCTTTGCGGTGCATCGGGGTCAATGCCATCGAGAAGATGGCTATGGCTATCGTTTATCTCATTCATCTAAAAACTCCTTAAATTAGTTCTGCTTCAAAAGTTCGTCAATCTCTGCAATTTCGTTAGCTGCAAGTGCTATTGATTCAATCAGATAAGCTCTGATCTTCTGCAATTGCTGGTTATGTGGTTCTGTCATACTTCTCAACTGGTCGCTTGCTAGCGTTTCGGTATTCGTCATTGACCAAATATGTTCATCATAGTACATATTTGTACATCGTGTTTATCTCGTTTTAAACAACAATAAATGTGGCGCTGCATGTTTTTATATAGGTTTATCTATTTATGTGCTTACCTCCAAATGGAGTGGATCGCCGATGCTTGCCGGCTGGGGAAGTCTCATACCACATCACCTAACCGTGATTGAGCATCTGTCTTTTCCGGCTCTGGTGGCGGGCCGTGCATCATACATGTGGTGCATTCATAACCGCTCTTATCGCCGTTTGAATGCCATGTCAGATCATAGGGGAAAGTTCGACCACACAAGCAGCATTGTCGCTTCTTCATGCCTGCCTTGAACTTCTGGAAGCCAGGATCATCTTTTGGCTTTGACGGTGTCGGTTCATCTTTCCTGGGGTGCGGGCCTGATGTTAGCGGCGTGTCCTCTTCCTCTGTCGCCACAATGGGCAAAATATCCAAAGTAGCCAAAGTATCCAAAGTATCCAAAATCGATGGGCTCTCTATTGGGCTCGTCTCAGGAGTAAAGGGGATTTTGGATATTTTGGATATTTTAGATATCTTAGATACTTCGGAGATTTTGAACTCATTGATATCGTTCTCCAAGAATAGCCATTGAGTGTCCCTTCCTTTGCCCTTCGCATGGTATATCTCAATCCTAACCATGTGACACTCTAGCATGGTAGAGATGTATTCATTTAACTCTTTAGATTTTATCTTAAGTGTCTTCATGATCTGGTTCTTTGTAGCTCTACCATCATGCAGCTTGAGAAATTCCACCACGCGATCTATTACAGCTTTATCTGCATTGGTGCCGACGATGTCATATACTGTCCGGGTGGTTTGCAAGAAGTAGCTATCCATTAGTCGGCAAGCTTCATAAACAAATTCCGCACGTATCGGTCTTTTCGGATCAAAACCAGGCTGTCCAAGTTCAAAGAGCATGGCATACTTCAAGGCGGTAGGCAACAATCTACCCATGATCTGACTTGAATATCCATCCTTGAGTGATGCCATTTCCTTCTCTCGGATCTCGCACCATCTTTCAAAGTAATCTGCACCTTCAGGACACATGCTCATATCTTCGCAGCCAACCACCTTATCCATCTGTGCAGCGATTCCCTTAAGCTGCTTGATGCATATCTCCTCAAGCTCAGAGTGTACCGCTGTGCCCTTCCGTAGTGGCATATATGTTTCCTTCTCGCCCTGGGGATATGCAAAATTGAACCTAGCCATGAATCCGCTCATGGTGTCGATGATATCCGTATTGGCTCCGAGTGCTGCACCTGTCGAAGCAAAGAACACGTTAAGGTAAGGATCAGCTACATTGAATCTGGTTTTCTCAGCCTTCCTCTGTGATGTCCGCAGCATCCTTGTTATTTTAGTGCAGTCGTAAAGCTGCATAAGCGTATCCTTGAACGTGCGCATATAATCTTTTTTCATCAGCGCCAGCACGCCCGCCGCCTCATCCCTGAGCCACGGCGCATGGTTGAACTCATCCATATGCTCAATAAAAGCCTCGGGTGAGAACTCGTTAGGAACTCGCGCGTTTTCGATTCTTTCCCCAAACACGGCGACAAGTAACTCCCATAACTTCTTTACCGCGGTGGTCTTTCTCGCGAGGGTGGAATCACCTAAGATATATATGTAGAGATTAGTATAAATTTTATCCATCGACAACGAGAAGAATATTTTTTTATCTGCCGCCACTGCCAAAGCGTACATCGCCGCCATGAACCAGTAAACGGCGTATGCGTCACTGATGGCTACACCGTATCCCATCATGCGGGATACGAAGTTATCAGGCGGTAGATTGATGCTGAATTTCGGTCCGCGCTCAAGGCGGTAGGCATTGAATTCGGCCTCAGTTAATTCTCTGACTTGCGCTCCACAATCCATTATCGCGTCGAGCTTCTTGTCTTCCTCAGACCGGGGCGGAATCTTACGCGGCTTACCGGCTGTCTTTTTCAGGCCGTTGGTGATAGACTTATTTGCCTCTTTAGGTGACAATCCGCACAAGCCGGACGCGATCATTAGCCTATGACTAACTTCCTCTGTCGTTAGGAGGTTGGCGGCAACAAACTCGCCCATATTACAGGCGGATGCATATGCCTGATCATACCGTGTTCCGGGTCGAGCCCGTGAGAGCTTCGTATATTCATCTTCTAAGGCTCCAATGGCATATGCCTTATCCCTGGCCGTGTCGTCGACTACGGCCTTAATGGCCTCAGTGGTCATTGTGACCATTGGACAAGTTGCCGTATCTGATTTTGCGTCTTGCTTGAATGTTATACCTACAGCGAACATTTCTTGAATCAGTTGCACGCCACTTATCTTGAGGGGCGGCATGTCATTCAAGAGTTTATAGTCTACTCGCTGTCCCTCACCCGGTGGCATATCATCGCCTGTCGTCGGATCAATCCACTTATGAGATGCTGGAATGACTTGGTAGCATCTTTCAAGCTTCAGCTCTCCGACTGCTTGCCCATCCTTATAAAGCTTGAACTGAGAATGGTTGGGCTCTTTGCCGAAGCTGACCAGTAGTTCCGATGTGATGTCATCGCACCGATACCACATTCCAAGTCTACCGGGCCGGGTTTCCCACGTTGTAGTGGTTGGCGCTAAGTTGTTATTTCCCGGACCACCTATGAAGGCCGCAGGCACATCTTGATCCAATCCAATGTATCCCTGATATCGATCGACTCTTAATCCCACGTTGCCGCGATGCTTGCAGGCCTCCTCATATGAATGCCCTTTCTCAGGTAATTGCCAACCACTTTCAATGGGAGGAAACTTAATACCTTCTGGCAATAGAACGAAAGTAACATTCTCTCGGTCAAAAACTTTAGGGACTTCCATTTCAGGCCCCCCGGCTGCGCACTGGTGAGATTAGAACAACTTCATCAATCCGAATGATAGTGTTCCTGCCGTCCATGTGGATCAATTCGATGAATCTATCTGTAAGGACTGCAAGCCTTCCTGTTATGCCTTTAGGGTCGTCTTTGACCTTGATTCTAACCACTTTGCCGATGTATTTCTCGAAGGGCTGGTAATCCAAACCCTTAAATGATGGTACCGTGTATTCTGTCATATAGAAACAAACCTTTTCAAACCAATTTTCCGGCTCGCTGGTAACGGGCCGGGGCATCAATGCCGGTGATGCCAGCCGTGTCCAATTCTACTATACAATAATAATCAAGACCGCCCCGCCCATTGGCGTGAGCTTATCCGGCAGGGCTTCTTTCGTGGGATTGATGAAATAGGCTCCTCGTCCAGCAGGCCATTTGGGCCTACATGGAATTTAGCGAGGCCATTATAGAGCCCGAAATTCTGCCATTGTTGCCAGGTCGTCTCTCGGCGTTGCGTTCCGAAAACAAATGCGGGTCTCGGCCCGAACATGGCCAGCCAGCCCGCTGCCACCACAGAAAGATAGCTCTCGCCTGCTTTTGCACTCCAGGGAGTGCCGATAGTCCGGTGATCAGGCAAGGCTACCACGTCCTCTATGGGAAAGTTTATATCTAAAAACGTCCTTTATGTACATGCATTTTGCTCCTGTTGGAGGGAGTTATCTGACGGGCCGGTCCTGCCAGGGACTTGCCCTTTTACATTCTTCATTCACGCATTCGCCTCCGTTTTTGACAGGAAGTTTTCAAGTAAATCCCGAACCAACGTGCTCTGTGAAATGCGATTCTGCCAGCAATAGGTGTCCACCGCAATTTTTTGCCGTTTTGTGACACAGCTCACGACGAACGAATCCCGTGTTTCAGTCATTTCGTCTCCTTACAACCTATATGTTTGTAAGCTTCTGTGTGTTTCCCTGGCTTATCTTCTTTTCGCTCTTTTGAGAATCAAATCGCAATTATAAATGTTATTTATACCAGTTGCTACATGAAATCACCACAAAGAACGAAAAGATGTCTAAAAGTTTTCAGTGATCTCTGCGTTGCAATCCGTTTAGACAACGGTCATCTCGTCGCGCACAAAACGATTTTTACAAAATGGGGCTGCTATAGTTTTTATAGTTTTTATATGAAAACTAGAGATAACTGAAGATAACTGGACATAACTGAAGATAACTGAATACTCCACAATGGAAGGAAAAGTAGGGACGTTATTTCCCGTCCCTGAGGTCACATGGCAATTGGCATTCGTTGCAAAGCCCCTTATCGGCCTGATCCTGGCATTGAAGTGCATCAGGATCTTCCTCTTCTCGGAGCACGCACTGGTCCTTAGTATTCAGGACACACGAAGCTCA
>Ga0265297_10008882_pt1 | contig 13226 bp, 15 predicted proteins | sample Munlanlwell13791_FD_192502 | JGI IMG/M metagenome (GOLD analysis project Ga0265297, IMG submission 192502) | Leachate microbial communities from a municipal landfill in Southern Ontario, Canada - Leachate well 137-91 | ecosystem: Engineered > Solid waste > Landfill > Unclassified | place...
AGACAATCATTTCCTTTGTTAACGAGCTTTTTAAGTGTTCCCAAACTGTCTTTTAGTGGTTTCAAAATCAAAACCTCCTCATCTAACTTACCCTATTAACCCCAATAAAGTCAAATATTCGCATCAAATCATCTAAAATAATAAAGTATGGATAGATTAACACCATAAATACAAAAATATGTACACATTACAAATTGCCTTTAATCCATAAAAGAAACAAAATTACAAACACCTTAAAATGCTTTCGGTAGCCATTTTTATCTACTTTAAGAAGCTACGTTAAATCAATAAAAAATATTTAAGAGGAATTTTAACAGAGTTATACTCTTCTGAATGCTCCAACTCATCGTTAGAAATAACTAGGCCATATTTTGAATTTATCCTTCTCGCTGTTTTCAAGATTTGCCCATATCCTTTTTTCCCAGTTCCCACCTCCATAACTATCTTCTTATTTCCAAAAGATATAATAAAATCAGCTCCCCCTTCAGACACATCATATGTCAATGAAGATTCTCCAAGCTTCGGCAATATTCTATTTAAATACATCCCAACAGTGTCCTCCAAAAGACTTCCCTTATAATTCTCGAACAATTTAATACTTTCCCTTGATGATAAGTATGAATACCTCAGCGAAGGAGTAGCAAAAAGATACTTTGAAGACTTTTTAATTTGTTTAAAGTGGGCTCCACTGGGAGCAATCCTAAAAAGTAATCCCGAGCTTTCAAAGGATTTTAAGATAAGATGCAAGGTTTCTGGATTCATCTCTATCGTTCCGCTTAGCTTATTCACGCTTACACCTAAAGTATCGGAAATTAAATATAGTATTTTGTCCATCTTATTGATAGTCTCTGTATCAAATTTGTAAAACTGAGGGATGTCAGCATATATAACCTTGCTAATAATCTGAGAAACAAAACTAACCGCTAAAACTTCATTTTGCAATTTCAAAGAAAAAGGAAATGTTCCTGTTTTTATGTACCTTTCAACCTCTAATCTATCTATGTCCATCCAGTAATTATTAATCTTATTTTCTTCTTTTTTAAGCCTATCAAAAACTTCTTTAGCATTATCAGAGAAAAGGATTGTGTCTCTTACAAGCTTGCCAGCATCCTCAATGGAAGGCTTATTGTATTTAAAAAGCATGTATTCAGGAAAAGAAACTGGATCAATATCAACAAAAAAGACTCTTCTCGCCGTATCAGCATTTATCTGTTCCCGTAAAAGCAAGGCAGAAGAACCGGTACAAAAAATCATAACTTTTTTTGATTTGTCATACATCGTCTTTAAAAACATAGCCCATTTCTTATCGTAATGAATCTCATCAAGAAAAAGAAAAAGAGGTGAATCAAAATCTTCTATGTGCTTACCTATTATATCTTCATAGCTCTCGATTATATCCCAAAGATCAACATCAAACCTCTTTATCGCCTCTTCCGTAGAAAGATACATCTTAGTGATGTTATCGCCTGACAAAGACAAAAAGAGCTGAGCCAGTAAAGTTGTTTTTCCAGTTCCCCGAAGTCCCGGCATCACAATTATTCTCGGCTCACTGCTATTCTTCAAAAAATCATCAGCATACTTATATAGATCAGAAAACACTTTTCTTTTAAAAAGTGGATTTCCATCTACATCATCAGCCAGACCTTTCAGCCTTTTCGGTGATTGAACAATTTGTGATTGTATATATTCCTGTAGCTCTTTATTTTTCATATTGCTATACTACCACGGTAAGTAAGTATTTGTCAATACTTTACTACTACAGCATAGAAGAGATAAAGCATCTAAATCTAAAAAGTGAGCTACCCCTTACTAGTTCTGTGGACAAAACCGTTGACAAAAACTACCCTATAGGTTAAGATATGCTTATTCCTGCTGAGCAGGATTTTATATTATGCTTAATAAGCAAAACTTCACAATTATACTTTTCGCGGTTATCGTTTTCTCTTTCTCGGCACTAATATTAACTATTGACGCCAAATCAGATAATACTAACTTGGCCCAAGGTTACTTATTAGAAAAGAGTTATTCCTTAGAAAGCAATACTTTAGCGGTATTCTCTAACAAGGAAGACAGAGACGAGGATGTTAACCAACCAAAGCGTAAGAAGATAAAAGTTATTATTACAGCCTATTCTTCTACCACATGGCAAACCGATGATACCCCTTTCACCACCGCTAATGGTTCAACAGTGAGAGACGGTATAGTAGCAAATAACATGCTACCGTTCGGAACCGAATTAAGAATACCTGAGCTTTATGGAAACAAGGTATTTACAGTAGAAGACCGAATGCACCCTAGAATAAGCAACTACCAGTTTGATATCTGGTTCCCTACTCTAGAACAAGCACAAGAATTCGGAATTAAAGAAACATATATTGAAGTATTCGAGATATAAAAATACACTGAGAAATCAGTGTATTTTTGTTTAATTAATTTTTATATTTTTTCTTTACGTAAAACCAATACTATAAATAATTAAAATAATTACCAATATTAATATTATTAAAAGAGGCTTGCGGATAACTAGCTTTCCAATCTTTTGGAATAATAATACTCTTTTCTTTTATTTTACATTCATAAGCATAAAGTTTTCCTTCTTTTTCCTCGATAAGATCTATTTCTTGCTGATCATAGGTTCTCCAAAAATAAAAATTAGGAAAATTCCTTTCATTTTTCTCTGCCTTTATCTTTTCAACAATAAACCAATTTTCAAAGATATCTCCAGCATCTCCTCTTATTTTTAAGTTGTTAAAATTACGAATTATAGCATTTCTAACTCCTACATCATAAAAATAATACTTTGACATTTTTGATATTTCTTTTCTTAGATTTCTACTAAATCCCCTCAAGTTAAAAATAACAAACATTTTTTCAAGAATATCTAAATAGTTTTCTACTGTTTTTTGACTAATCGAGAGATTACTAGCTAACTCTGGTATCTTTACCTCTTTTCCTGATTGTAGAGCAAGAAGAGTGAGTAAATCTAATATCTTCTTAGGCTTTTTAACCTTTCCAAAAACAAGAATATCTTTATATAAATAATTACTTATATATTCTATAAGGTAATCTTGTTTTTCTTTTTCTCCCTTTAAATTATGCACAGCTGGAAACATCCCAAATCTTAAAAATTCTTCCATCAAAGACTCGTTTAAAACCGAGGAATAATCATTCTTTATTTCCCTATATGAAAAAGGATATAAATAAAAAGTTTTTGTTCTTCCCGTTAAAGGCTCATTTATTTTATTAGCTAGATCAAAAGAAGCCGAACCAGAAACAATAACTTTTACTTTTAAATTATCGATAATTAGTTTTAAAGTAAGACCAATATTTTCTATTCTTTGAGCTTCATCGATCACTAAAAGCTCTATTCCCTCAAGAGCTCTCTTGAGGGAAGAAAGTTCGTTCTTACTAAACAAATCCTGAGCAAAAAGATCATCACCAGTAAATTTTTGTATCTTTTCTTTTCTTTCTAAAAGTATTGATTCTATGAGCGTTGTCTTGCCGGCCTGCCTAGGACCATAAACAATAATTACGTTCTTACTTAGAGAATCAATCTCTTCTACTATTTGATCCTTAATTGTTCTTGCTTTAATCATATAAATTAAACAATGTATAGTTATATCAATTTCGATAAATTAATAGTAGTACAGTTTCATCAATTTGTCAAGAGTTTAAGACAAAAATCATTAAAAACAGTATTATTGTGAGCTTGTAAGATATCTAATTATTACAATACCCGAACCTCCATTACCGCCACGATACAAGGAACCTGAAAAATAACCACCTCCCCCTCCTCCTCCGCCAGTATTTACTACGCCTGGATCACCAACTGTCGTACCTTTCCCATCACCGCCACCACCAAGACCACCATCAACAGTAACTACCGTAGTGTGAACTCCTCCTCCGCCACCGCCTGCAAGATAATATTTGCCTCCGGATAATTCACCGTTATTTGAAAAAGTATTTTCAATGCCGGCACCACCAAAACCACCACTACCATTACCACCAGCTACACCTGATCCAAACCCGCCTCCACCACCGCCACCACGACAATTTTGACCATTACCGCCACCATTACCACCAGCAAATCCCTGACTACCAGTACCGTTAGCGCCCAATCCAGAATCCCAAGCGCCGCCGCCTCCAGATCCACCAATCACTCCATTTTTTATAGCTGGTACAACAGAATACCATGAACCGCCGCCACCACCACCCTTAGCAAGTTGAGCAACACCGCCACCAAATGAAGAATCCAATCCATTACCTCCAGTTGCTGGTGGATAATTACCATTTCCACCTGCACCAACCGTAATAGTCATGAATCCATCGCTTACCGCAACACTTCCTTGCTGAACTCCCCCTGCACCTCCGCCACCTCCAAGCCCTCCTCCTCCGCCACCACCTGCAACAACAAGATATTGAACAGTTCCTGATCGAATAAAATTAATAGATCCACTAGAAGTAAAAGTATGTACTGTGTAACCTCCAGAATATGGAGTTGATCTAGGATTGAGTCCCGAGGAATCGGTATAAGTTATAGTTCCTCCAGATGGTGTAGAATTAAAGCCTGACAATGAAGAATAATTATAGTTTTCATTAGAGAGAACTGCTGTAATAATAAAGTCAGTTCCAGTAGAAGAATATTTGTAATATGTGCCATTAGGATCATTGGGAAATTTGGGGAGCAATTCCGAAAGATTATTAAGACTAGCACAATAATTAGGTCCAGCTGGAGAAACACCAATATCACAATTTGTTCCAATTGGATAAACTCCCCCATTTAAAGTTCCGTAAATTATTAAAGCTTTTCTAATCGTATCAACTCCTGCCTTTCTCTTAGCATCATTAGCTGAATTTGTTGCATTATTCATCGAAATCACAATTAAACCAGACAAAATTCCGACTATTGCAATCACCACCAATAATTCAATCAATGTAAAAGCTATTTTGTTTAATTTTAGCTTCTTATATTTTTTAAAACAAAAAAACCTGAACTTCTTTGTTTGTAAACCAAAAACCATTAATGATGTTATATCAGAGAGAGAGAGAGAGAGGATTTAATTTGATGTTTTTATTCATTGTTAAAATTATAACAAGCTATAGAAAATATATCAATGTGCCTCGGGTGGGACTTGAACCCACAAGGGTAATAACCCGCAGCATTTTAAGTGCTGTATGTTTGCCAATTTCATCACCGAGGCATGTCGTACGTGAGGCGTGGGTGGGAATTGCACCCACGTATAAGAGTTTTGCAGACTCTTGCCTTACTGCTTGGCCACCACGCCCTAGCCACAAAGAAACAATACCAAAATTATTCGTTTTTTTCAATATCCTCTTTTTTAATCTTTGCCAATAGTTCTTCTATTCTACTTGCTTCCTTTGTTTTCGTTTCTTTTAAAAACTCTATTTTAGGAACTGGTCTCATCTTCAACTTCTTATTCAATATTTGCTGTATATCATAGATATGTCTATTAAGTAAAGATAAAACATTATCAAAGTTATCTTCAGGAATGACCGAGATAAAAACCTTGCAATGGAAAAGACTGCCTGAACACTCTACTCTAGTAATAGTCAAAAGTGTTCCTGGAAAAACATCGACTTCTTTTAAAAAGATATTTCCCAGCTCGTGCTGTATTAAGCTGTTAACTTTTTCTAATCTGAACATACTATAATTCTTCTTGTCTATACTCTTCTCTAAAAACAACCAACTCATCTCCCTCTTTTATTCTCTCCCCTCCTTGATAAAGAATTCCACATTCCTTTCCTTTTTTAACAACATCAAAATCTTTTTTACTTGATTGCAATTCAATTATTTTTCCATGTCCAATCTTTTGTCCCTCTCTAAATATTTCCAAAGATGCGCCCTTCTGTACTTCTCCTTCTATAACATTGCCTCCAACTATTTGCCGATTCTTCTCGGTTCTAAAAATAGCCAATACTTCAATTTTTCCCAATTCAATTCTTTCTTTTTCTTTAGTTAACTTCCTTTCCATCAATTCTCTTACCTTTTGAGCTAACTCATAAATAATCGTGAAATCATAAACTTTAACCTTATTGTTCTCGGCACTAATCTCGGCCACTTTATCTTTCTTGACTCTAAAAGCAATCACAATCGCCGTACTTGTTTTTGCCATTCTAATATCCTGTTCTGTTATATCCCCCACTTCACTCCTAATCACGCGAATGCAAACATTATCCTGAGGTAAAATTTTTAACACTTCTTCAATCCCTTCAAGCGAACCTTGCGCATCTCCTTTAATTATTAAATTTAAATACTTCTTACAAGGATCAAATTCAAAAATATTCTGCTTTATTTCTTTTACTTTTAAATTAGATTTGGCTTCTTCATATGATTTAAAAGAATGAAACTTTTCTCCTACTACGGGAACATTCTCAAATCCAATAATTACAGCTGGATCAGAAGGGTTAGCTTCCTCCATTTCTTTTTGTAAGAAATCTCCCAAATTCTTTACCTTACCAACAACTGAATCAGTTCCGATAAAATCTCCTTGATTTAAAGTTCCATTCTCTATTAGCACAGTTGTGGTAGGACCCTTCTTTGGATCGAGATAGGCCTCAATGATTGTTCCTTCAGCTAGAACTCCCGTTTCTGCCTTTAAATCTGCCACTTCAGCCACTAATTGAATCATGTCTAATAAGTCGGTTATCCCTTTCCCGGTCTTAGCTGATAACTCAACTGAAGGAACCTGTCCTCCCCATGATTCAACCAAAATATCTTCTTTAGATAATTGTTGCTTAACCATTTCCGGATTAGCTCCTGGTTTATCCATTTTATTCAAAGCAACGATAGTTGTTAATCCAGCATTCTTAATATGCGTAATTGCTTCTTTAGTTTGCTTTTTAATTCCTTCACTAGCATCAATTACCAAAACTGCAATATCCGCTATCCTAGAACCTCTTCCTCTAATTGCAGAAAAAGACTCATGCCCAGGAGTATCAATAAAGGTAATCTTTTTTTGATTATGCTCAATTTGATAAGCCCCAACATGCTGAGTAATACCTCCTGATTCCTTTTCCAAAACATTAAACTCCCTAATTGCCATAAGTAATGAGGTTTTACCATGATCAATATGTCCTAAAACAACCACCACTGGCGGTCTTGAAATTACATCAGGTTGTTTAAAGTTTGCTATCATAGTTTTAATTCTTAACGCGGAGAGAGTGAGATTCGAACTCACGGTAGGAATTACCCCACAATGGTTTTCGAAACCATCCCCTTAAGCCGCTCAGGCATCTCTCCTAAATATGTTTAAAGACTATCACTTTTTCGCTTTAAAAGCAATTTGAAAGAAGGAAAATCATTATCATATTCCATCTCCTTAGGAATCATATTAGTAAATACTTTTCCTACTGTTTGAACGAGATAATTAGATATTTGACCTTTTAGTATCTTAAACCAAAAAAACTTAATTGTTTCTTTTTTGTATTTTTTAAAATCCGGAAATGTTTTAATCAAGATATCAGCCGCATGAAGTCCCCAAATTATCCCTCCCCCACTCCAAGGTTTAGTCAATCCCATTGCATCACCACAAAGAGTAATATTTTTTTCTTTAGGAAAGATTAATCCCGCATCAAGCAATGGAAATCCCGGACATGGCACCGCAGCCGCTAAAAAAGAATCCTTCTCCACTTCTTTAATTTCAAGTATCTTATTTATTTTCTTTTTAACTTCTGCCTGATTTCCTAGAACACCATACTCAATCTTATCTCCTTTGGGAATTTTCCAACAAAAACCAAATATATCTTTCGAAGTAAATGTTTCCGTAATATGTGAATTACTTTTTACTAATGAATAGGCCTGAACTCCATTCTTAATTTTTGGATCGGCTAAGCCTAAACTTCTCCTAATAACAGAAAAGGCGCCATCACATCCAATAACTCTATCAAATCCTTGTGGCACCTTTTTAATTTCTTGACCTAAAATAATCCTCGTTCCTACTTTTTTATTTAAATTCAAAAGAATGTCTATTAATTTTTCTCGATTAAGAGCCAGATGTTGGGGATTAAAATTAAGCTTAACTTTTCCCTTAGGAAAATTAATAATGCAGGTTGATATCGTATTCTCTATGCATTCTTCAGTTAGAGGAATAAATTGCTTAATTCTTTCCGATACTAAAGCTGAACAGCATTTTTTCCTTATTGTATCCTCCTTTTTCTTATCGAAAAGGGAGACATCATGTCCCGCTTCCGATAATTTCCAGGAGATATATAAACCCATCACTCCCCCGCCAACTACGGCCACTTTTATTTTTTTGTTATCCATTTTATTTTAAAGAGAAAATATGGAGCGAGTGAAGGGAATCGAACCCTCATGTACAGCTTGGAAGGCTGTCGCTCTACCATTGAGCTACACTCGCACTAACCATTCGGGGTACTGAGATTCGAACTCAGAACAAATCCTCCCAAAGGACTCGTGATAGCCGTTTCACTATACCCCGTAGCTACCTCCTTTTTATATCATCTTTCTGTTTTAGAGTCAAAAAATATTCCTTGCCTTTTATTGATATTTTTGGTATGAATTATATATCACGTCCTCGTAGCTCAATAGGACAGAGCGACGGACTTCTAATCCGTAGGTTGTGCGTTCGATTCGCACCGAGGACACATTTTACACGACATGGGTAGCACTAAAGTTTGTACAAGCTTGCACGTTGACATTATTAATATTCTGCTTTAAAATTAAAGCAATGCCTATTGTTCAATGTAAAATTTGCAATAAAGACTTTTACGCGAAACCGAACTGGATACTGAAGGGATGGGGCAAGTACTGCTCCCCTGCTTGCCAACATCAAGCTCAACGCAAAGGAATGATTGTATCTTGCGAAGTTTGCGGAAAAGAAGTATGGCGAATGCCACAAAAAATAGAACACTCAAAGAGTGGCAAATATTTTTGTTGCAAGGCACATCAAACTCTTTGGAGAAACCAATTATTTTCAGGCGAAAAACATTGGAATTGGAAAAATGGCGAAAATGTAAAATACAAATCGATATTATTAAAAAATAAAATCAAACCAATTTGTAAGCTATGCAAATGCGAAGATATAAGAATCCTTGCCGTGCATCATTTAGATAAAAACCACAAAAACAACGATGTTGATAATTTGGTGTTCTTATGCCACAATTGTCATCATTTAGTTCATCATCACAAAATTAAAATTTTATAGTATTCATGGTGGCTATGGTGTAACAGTAGCACAATACCCTGTGGAGGTATTTGTACGAGTGCAAATCTCGTTAGTCACCCCAAGAGAGAACAAGTTGAGCAAACCGCTCATTTCTTGTTGCAGTATCAAGGGTTTTATCCAGTTCCAGCCGATTATATTCTGCTTCTAATGCAGGGTATGCTTTTTCTATTGGAACGAACCATTCGTTCGGTACTATATGGACTTTTTTGTCTTTTACTAAAAAGTTCTGACCAAGTGCCGAGAATAGCTCTCTTTTCCTATTAAGATCACCAAGGATAAACTCTTTACGAGCATAGCGAGCAAAATTAAATGTTTTTTCTGTTAATTCCAACCACTTATCTGCCCTGCTCTCTGTTTCTCTTAAGTTATTTGTAAGCTTAGCTATTTTTGTTTTAAGCTCATCTCTTTCTTTGATAAAAGTTTCATCATCAATAAGTTCTCTGTATCTCATCTTTGTAAGTGAATCTAGCTCCTTCTGTGTCTCAATAAGGGACTTATGCTGATTTTCATATACCTTAGTCCTATCTTCAATTTCTTTATCGTTGTTTCGATTAAGTATTTCCAAAGCCCACTGTTGAAACTTTGGAAGAATAGTATGTCTCTCAAGCTCAATATCAATCTGATCTTCAAGCTCCTTAAGCGTCATTGATTCTCTTTGATTGCAATTTACTTCTTTCTTTTTTCTCGTGCAAGAATAATACACATATGTTTTTAATTCCCCAGTGCCTTTCACTATTTTTGTTTTCTCAACTCCTGTATACATTGAACCGCAAACCTCGCATCGCATCAATCCCGTATAGGCGAAATCGTGTGTCTTTGCTCTCGGCTTACCATTTCTTCCTAAGATAATCTGTACCCTATCATATTCCTCAAGAGTAATCATTGGCTTATGATTGCCATTATATACTCTATCAGTCCATTCAAACATTCCAGTATAGAAAATATTGGTAAATAATTTGTAGATAACGCTATTCGCTATTCCAACACCACCACTTCTTTTTGTTTTTACTGTACGAAACCCCCACTCATTATTTACAATCTCTCTTATTTGCGGAGGAGTATAATTTCCAGTAAGCATCATATCCCACATTTTCCTTACCAAAATAAATCTTTCGGGGTCTTCAACAATAGTATGTTCAAGCAACTCATTCCTATATCCCAAAGGAGCACGAGAAGGGAGCCATCCCCTATCTGCTTTTCCCTCCATACCTCTTTTACTATTCTTGCGGAGATCAATAATAAATTGATTTGCCATTCCACTCTCAACACTAAAAAGAAGAACGTTATCGTCTGGGAGATATTGGCGGTCTATACTTTGAATACATTTCAATGCACCTTGTTGAAGCATCCAGCTAATTGCTCCACTATCAATAGGATTTCTTGAAAGACGATTTATTTGCCAACAAAGAATACCTTGAGCTTCTCCCTTTTCAATCCTCTCAAGCATACTCGTAAACACAGGACGATTATTTGGTTTCTTTGCTGACTTCGCCTCGGTAAGAATTTCTTTGATTGTAATGCCAAGATTGCTCGCCAATTCTTTCAAACGATTTACTTGATCATCAATAGATTGAACCTGTCTATCTTCGCTCTCTGATGATTTGCGAGCGTAAAGAAAATATATAATTTTGTTTGTTTCTTGTTTCATATTTTTGTATATAAAAACCCGAAAGGGACGATCTGGTTAACCCAGCTATGTATGTATAATCACAAGGATTAGGCAAAATAGTCGGCAAATCGCCCCTTTCGGGCTCTATTTGCACCTAATAAAAAACCTTGTAAAAACATACAACTTATAACTGGGTTAACATATTCATCATAGCATATTTTTGCCGTTGAGTGAAGTAAAATTTTCATAATGTTCATAGTTTTCTCCTGCCATTCTATAAAGCTTTTTAAGTTGCCTCTGTTTTCGGGTTGGCCTACCTCGATAATAAGGATGTTTTATTTGCTTATAAAGTTCCTTAATTTTATTTTTCAATGAGAAAACATTAAATAAATGAAACATTTTATATCTACGATTAACCTTTCTCGAATCATAAGTGAGATCATAGCAATGACGACAAGCAAAGTAATCACCATCCTTATAAAGAGTTCCGACTCTCTTCCCGTAATATATGCCATTTTTACACCACGGACAGATAAACCAGTATCTTTTGCCTCCAAATCGGCAAGGAGTAGTAGTAAGCGGTATCTTGTAATCAAAATCCTTTTTCTCTCCCGAGTAATTATCGGTTTGAGTATAGTAGATACGTAAGTAATCATTACCATTAAGAGTCGAGACCTCTATTCCCACACTGCTCTTATGCTCATCATACCCTCTCGTCCAAATCATAGTGCCCGAACGCCGGCCGTTAAAATAACCATTTCTTTTAAGAAAACTTACTGATATTTTCTTTAAACCGTCTGCTTCGCTTTTACTCATAAGGTTGCCGAAATCATTTGAGAATGTTCGAATTATTATTTACTATTTATTTTCTCCATTCTATATCTTTATCAATTGAACCAGCAAACTCTAACCACTCTCCCCCATCATTAGGAATAACCCACCATCTACCTTTACTGAATCTCATTTCTTCTCCCTGATAAAATGGCTTCTCTTCCAATCTTTTTCCTGATTCATAATCAGAAGCCCTATCTTTTGTTAAATTATTTATTGTACTCTTATTTATTGTATATAAATTATGTTTACTACCGACTAGTAAAGAATTTTTACCAAGCTGGTAATTTTCTTTTACTACTAATTTATAAATATTGGTTTTTTTAGTGCTAACCTTTTTTATAAAACCTTTGGTTATTAGTCCTTTAATTGCTTTAATGATAGATGGCCGAGTAAGACCTGTTCCCTTGTCTAATTTTCCAGCTCCGTGTTCTAATTGCGTTAAACTAATTTGATCTGTATCTTTTCCAAAACCCCAAGTATGACGGAGAATGAAGTCTAAAACCTTTTGTTCAGACCCATTTAGATATTGCCAATAATTATCCATTACTCTTGGATACATCCAAAATTCTCCTTTTTTCGGTTTTGAAGAAAATCCAATAAATTTTTCTGTAAACTTTTTCATTTAGAGTAATACAATTTTAATGGTAATTAAGATATATTGAAAATCCAAAGGTGTAGAACATCAATCTTCCTATAAAGATGCCTATAAAGAGCAGTTTACCTCCTTTTTATGCCCTCCTCGGATGGATTAGAAAGATCGTACAGGTATCTCAATAAGACATTTTTTTCATTCTTAATATAATCATCTTTATCAACTAATTTCTGGAACCAGCGATTGATTACTTGTTTACTAAACCGTTGCCCTTTTATAGCTTTAGTAAAACAAAGATAAGAACTAAAGCTTGGGTTTCTTTCTACGATATTATTAAACCTTCTTTCAAGTGATTTCATATTGTTATATGTTATTTTTTAATAATAGGAGCGTATCTTTGCGATGCTTCTGTATAAACTTGTATTCCTCCTCTGTCATTGGCTTATAGACTGCAGACATCAATCCCAAAAGCTTGATACCTTTTTCGTAAGCATCCTCTCGGCTGATATCCATTCCAAACTCACTTTTATAAAGGGCTTGAAACTTCAAAATGTCTTCGTCTGATAAAACCATAACTATTCTGAATACAATTTATTCTTAAGGGCTTTTATAGTGTCAAAAAACTTTCTTGCTTTAATTTCTAGCTTGTCAGAAAAATATTGATTTGCTACTTTTTCAATTCCGCTTATCTTTTGAAAAATAAACAATGCCTTTCGTGGATTTTCTTTATCTATCGAAATAAGCTCGAAACCAGCACATAAAAGTGCCGTTGAAACGCCAAGATCATAAGTTGTAAATACGGCCGACGGATCATTGATTGGAATATATACCACCTCCCCTTTTACCGGTAACTTTTTTGTTTTATTGTTTGTCATAGTAATTTATTTATTAGTAATTTGTTTTCGACCCTCTACTTATAGATGGCGAATTTCACGCTAAAGGAATAAAAAACAAAAAACTCCTTACAATCAAGGAGTTTTTGGAT
>Ga0265297_10008883_pt1 | contig 13226 bp, 14 predicted proteins | sample Munlanlwell13791_FD_192502 | JGI IMG/M metagenome (GOLD analysis project Ga0265297, IMG submission 192502) | Leachate microbial communities from a municipal landfill in Southern Ontario, Canada - Leachate well 137-91 | ecosystem: Engineered > Solid waste > Landfill > Unclassified | place...
TTCCAGCATTTGTAGATATTCATCCAAATCTTTTTTATCAGCAAAAGCAGCGCCGTAGATGCGAGTCAGCATGGGTTTCTTTTCATCGCCGCGCCAGTAAGCGCCAGCCAGATGGGTGAGCTTAAACGCGTCAGGGTTCAGCTCTTTGGTAGATGCGACATGAGGCCCGGCGCACATATCACTGAACACTTGTTTGCCGCCTACCTCGTTCACATAGAAGCTAGCCTGCTTGTCTGCTAGCTCGCCCAAAAGATCCAGCTTATAAGGCTCATCTTTCAGCAATTTCTTCGCTTCTTTTTTGTCGACCAGTTTTTGCTGCCACGACTGATTTTGTTTGATCAGGTGCTTCATCTTCTTTTCAATCTGCAATAGGTCTTCTTCGGACAATTTGATATCGCCAAAATCAAAGTCGTAATAAAAGCCGTTTTCGATGGCAGGGCCAATGCCCAACTTCACGCTGGGGTAAAGCTCTTTGATAGCTTGTGCCAGGATGTGAGATAGGCTATGGCGGATGATTTCTAGATTGGGTTCGGACATAGTTTTAAAAGGTTAAGTTTATAAACGGATTTCTTTTTCCAGCCAAGGCAAGGCTTTGCCCTGTTTTCTTTGCCAGAAAATATCTTCAAAGATCAAATGAGAAGCTAGCATTTTGTATTGGCCCCAGCGCTTATCCACCTCTTTCAGTATTTTTTCCGGAGATACAATATCTTTGCCGAAGAGCAGGCGGGAATAAATCTTTTGTTCCCAAGGGGAGACGGTCTCAAAAGCATCGTAGTGGTGGAAATGTTCGAAGAGCAAATACCAGACTGATTGTTTGCCAACTCCATAGATTTTTAGCAGTTCCTTTTTGCAATCATCTCTGCCCAGTTTTCTTAATTTATCTTCTTGGATCGGCTTGCCGATAAAATCTTCACTCATCCTTTTGATGGTTTTGGCGCGGTAGCCGAGTTTGAGATCGCGCAAATCTTGTTCAGATACTTCCGTCATTTTCTCTGGCGGCCAGATGACATATATTTTCTTTCCAGCAAATTCTATTTGGGTGCCGTATTTTTGTAGCAGGTTATCCATCATCTGCACTGTTCTTTTGACGACGGTATTTTGCAACAAAATTGTGATAATCAGAAATTCATACAGAGAGCCGCTGCTGGCTGCCCGGGCGCCGCGATACTTTTTCGAAATTGGGGCGAGGATTTTGTCTTTGGCAAACCCGTTATAAAACTCGGACAAGTCGCTTTCTAAATCAAAGCGGCCGGTGACTGCCTGCCGGATGTCAGACAGGTCGGCAGGCTTTAAGCTGCTCTTAGCGTAAAGTGCCAAATCAATCGCTGGTTTTTCCGTTGATCCGCGGTTTATCATCTCTACACCGATGATCTGGGAGCGGAGGCGCAAAGAGAATAGATAGCGGCCTTGCTCATAGTATTCCACCGGAGCGGGGAAGTGAGATGGCTTATGGACAGTGGCGTTAAAATTGAATGGGGCCACTGGTTTCAGCGATAATTTGTGTTGATAAGCTAGCTTCATGTTAAAGATCTAATAGATTAAGGCCGATTTCACTATCGGCGTAACGTTTGATTTCTCCTTCCCACGCGGTCAGGACCACCTCGCAAGTCGCAGATACCACTCCTTGTTTCAGGTGGCCCGCCATAGTTCGGATAGCAGGTGGCAATGTGCCAAGTGTAGCGTGAGTGTGCAAAACCAGATCGTTTTCAAATGTGCTGATGTCACCGAACATTTGAGCGATCTCACATGGTTCATTGATTTCCTGTTGTAAATACTCTTTTTTGTTCAGATCATAGCTGACCAACACGGCGGAGGACAGCGCCCCTATGCCTAAGAAATAGCCAGCCTTGATACCGCTTTGTTCACAAAAAATCTTGATCGTTTGGTTGATTTCTTCGCCGCGCTCTAGGCGGAGTAAGTATTTGTTATCAGCTACTTTCTTGCTTTGCATCTTTGGGTGGTTTAGATTTTAGGCGGGAAAATATCTTGATAAAAAGCAGAGCTGCTAACCCGATTTGGCCATACATTTTTATTCGCCTTTTGGTGCCTTCGCTGATACCCATTTTCTTTTCTTTCACATATTGGGAAACGCCAGTCAGGTTGATTGTTAGCGGCTTTTTGATCATCTTGGTTTTTTCCATCATAGTCAGCAATATCTCTAGCCCATAGCCCTGATCATCGATTTTTAGCTCATCAAGCTTTTGTAATACCTCTTTTTTCATGCACCGCTGCCCAGAGAGAAATGGCATAGTTTGCTGGGCAAATTGAGTCCATTCGCTATTGTTCTGATTTTTCTTCAGTACGCCGATGGTCATGTCGGTCAAGTCTTTTTGCACAGGTTCAACCAGTTTCTTCAGGTGGTTTTTGGTCAGGTTCTTCAGGTCGCCGTCCAGAAGTAAGAGCAAAGGATGTTTGGCTTTTTTGGCTCCGCGCAGCACTGCTTTGGTTTTGCCGATATTATTTTTCAAGTGCAGGTAATAGCTGTTTTTCTTGTCGAACAAAGCGGCCTTATAGATATCATCGAAGCGCTGGTCTGACCCATCATTGACCAAGATAATCTCATCGATCAAGCCAGAGCTGTCGACCACATCCAAAACTTCGCTGATGTTTTCTTCATTTAGAACCGGTATGATGCAGGAGATTTTTTTCATATTGGGAAAAGAAAATAACCAAGACTCATTTGTCTTGGGGTTCGCTGGGTGCGAACGGTTCCACCCAAGTTTCCGCCTCGTGCCTCTGTCAGAGGCAGACAAGAGAGGCAGATGAGCCTTTGGCTCAAGAAGCGGACACTTATTTGGTTAGCTATATATTGTCGGTGGTATGTTCAAGTCTTTACCGGGAAGGGATTGCAGCCTATGTCCCTTCTTCTCTGACGGTTATGGCCATGAACACATGTCCGACTAGCTAAAAGTTATTTTAATAGATATAAGTAACAAAATCTGGAAGGGTCGAAGCAGGAGAAGTATTGATATCTTCTCTCTGCTTGATTTAGGCGGCGATAGCCTCTTTTCTTGGTGCCATGTAAGTAGCGGTTTTGGACCCTTGATCAATTGCGTCCATTGTTGCGGTTGAGTCCCAGCCGCATACGGGGCAGCGAACTGATTCGCCTACGCCCGGCTCATAATGCGTTTCCAACCGGCCTGGGCAGCCGTCTACCGGGCAATGCATGATTAGAGCCACTTCGGCACCTCCTCCTTGTTTATTAAAATCATTTTAACACAAGCGGATCATTTTCTGCAAGGGGACTTTGCTCTTCTGCCACGGAAAAAGTCTTTCAACAGCTGGTGGCACTCGTCTTGTAGGACACCGCTCACGACCTCATAGCGATGGTTGAGGCGCTTATCTGTGTTCAACTGGTAGAGGCTGCCTAGGGCGCCTGATTTGGGGTCTGGGAGGCCGTAGACGACGCGACTTATGCGGCACTGCCAAAGTAGCCCGGTGCACATCAGGCACGGCTCTAGCGTGACATAGAGGGTGCATTTATCGAGATACCAGCTGCCGAGTTTCTTGGCAGCCTTTTGAATGGCGATGACTTCAGCGTGGGCGAGCGGGGATTTCTTTGTTTCTTTTTGGTTATACCCGCGACCGATTACTTTCCCATCGCAAACAACGACACCACCGATCGGCACCTCATTTTTCGCTAGAGCTTTCTTGGCTTCGGTTATGGCTTGTTTCATCCATTGTTCGTCTGTATTCATCTTAAAAATCCTTTTACTTCTCCGGCGGATATATTTTCACGAAGCGGTCTTGGCCTTCATCGGCGCTCTCGGTCTTTAACTTGGGGTAGTTCTTGGCGATGTATGTGTGTACTAGACGGCGTTTGTCAGCTTCCATTGGCGGTAAGATGACTGGTTTACCAGTCTTGATAACTCTTTTGGCCATTTCGTCGGCCATCTTCTGCACATTCTCTTCTTGGCTTTTGCGATAATAGTTAATATCCAGCACGACGATTGGGGTCTCATCACTAATGCTTTTCCAGAGAGCGACCCGCAACAGATATTGCAAAGAAAACAGACCCTCTTTTTCGTGGCCTAGAAGCAGGCTGGCTTCGGGAGTGTCCAAATTGACGCGCAGCACATTGGCCTCTATTGGTTCGACGCGAACCCTTTCATATTCTAAACCCATACCGATGACCAGCTTCTCTAGGGTTTCAGCAATTATTCTTTCTCTGCTATCTGCTTTTTTGGGAGGCATGGGCGAATTGTTTATTAACGATTAATTGTTGGACAAGGGTGAATAGGGTGGTGGTGGCCCAGTAGAGGCCTAAACCGGCGGAAAAGTTGCGGGCGATCATGGCGATGAAAATCGGCATGGCATAGTTGAGGATTTTGGGCATCTCGCCGGGAGCCGGTTTTTTATCTTCTTTTTTGGTTTTATCTTCTTGATTAGTTTTCTTTTTCTTTGTCTGGAGGGTAACCATCTGTAGATATTGTAGAACACCAATAGTGATTGGTAAATAGGTAGTTTCTGGTTTGGTCAGATTAAGGAAGCCAAAAAAGTAAATATTGATGTGTTCGAGGGAAAAGCTGCGCAAAAATGGATAGACAATATTGATTTTGTCAGGATTGAGCCCATCACGCAGGACATAAAAAAGCGCAAACAAAATAGGAATCTGGATTAAGGTGGTTAAGCAGCTAGTAAAAGGATTGACCTTATATTCCTTCCAGATCTTCATAGTCTCTTCAGCAATTTTTTGTTGGTTCCCTTCGTGTTTCTTTTTCAGCTCGTCGATGTGGGGCTGGATCTCCTGCAGGCGCTTCTGAGCTTTAAGTGCTCGCTGAGAAGGCACCAGCAGGATGAACTTGATAATCAAAGTTAGCAAAATAATCGCTGTCCCCAAGTCGTGGAAGGGCAGGACAATAGTCAGAACAATTAGGGAGTTGTAAATTGGCTGATATAGGATATAAAAGGCCAGTGCTTTCATAGATTTTTTAGAAACTGCTTAATTTGTTTTTCGATCTCCTCATAGGTGAGCTGCTCGAGCTTTCTGTAAGATCTTAATGTGATGATAGCAGATACTGATTTTTTAGCCAAACTAAGATTATTCTTTAATGCCTCATAAGTGCGGCGGCGGATCAAGTTGCGGGCTATCGCCCGCTTGTCGAAGCGGGTTGAGACCACGACAGCGAATTGGGGTTTATCTGCCGGTAGATAAGTAAAGCCAAAAAAAGGAGAACTTTTTCTTAAGCCTCGCCGCTTAATTTTTTCCAAGAAATCGCTTCCTTGAATACGCTGAGATCTGGGGAGCATCTTAGACGGTTAGTTTTTTTCTGCCTCTGCTGCGGCGTCTGCTTAGAACTTTGCTGCCATCTTGGGTAGAGCTGCGTTTTAAGAAGCCATGGACTCTTTTACGTTTGCGGGTTTTAGCTTTGGATAACATATGAGATAGTTAATTAGATGTAGTACATATTATAAAGCCTGTAGAGTGGTTTTGTCCATCTACTAATTATTTTGTCGTGGCTGATCAGGAATGGCATGAAAATTATACTCTTTATTCTTCTTGTTTCTCGCCCCAGCCGCCGAGCAGATGGAGGTGGAGATGGGGGACCATTTGTCCGCCAATTTCCCCAACATTGAAGATTAGTTTGTAGCCGGGCAGGTTTTTTTCTGCGGCTAGATCGCGGGCGACGCCAAACATTTTACCAATCAGTGGCTCGTCTTCTGGCACAAGATCTTTGATGGAAGGAATATGTTTCTTGGTGATAATCAGGATATGAGTCGGCGCTTTAGGGTGGATATCGTTGATCGCGATAAAGTTTTCATCTTCATAGATAAATTCGGTAGGAATTTCCGTGCTGACGATTTGGCAGAATAGGCAAGACATAACAGTTAATAGTAAATAATTAATAGTTAATAAAAGTAGACTTTGGGTAACAGATTAACAAATATGTTGTTATATAGCCTTACGGGGCAGCAACACTATTTATTATTAATTATGCATTATTTACTAAACACGGGGCGGCCGTTTTCTTCGTTTTCGTTTAAGCGCTTGAATAATACTTTCTGCACATATTCGGCGAGAGTAGGGTCAGACGCCATCATTTCCATGGCCTCTTTTTTGTTCAGGCTAAGCAAGGTGGTATCAGAGATGGTGCGGACAGAAGCGCTACGCGGAGCATCATTGAATAAAGCCATTTCACCGAAAATCTCGCCGCGGCCCAAAGTCTTGATCACCCCTTGATCGTCATAAACTTCGGCTTTACCGTCAGCAATGATATAGATATTGTTTTTTTGCTGGCCTGCGACGATGATATTTTCGCCGGCTTTGAACTCTACTTTTTGCAGGTGTTTGGCTACTTTCTCTAGCATTTCTTCGTTGGCGTCGTAGAGATAGGGAAGGTCTTTGAGGATGGCGAGGATTTCTTCAGACATGGGCTTAAATGTTAATGGTTGTTTGACTGCTTTTAGGCAGCTTCAAGCCTAGATGTTGATAGGCTTTTTCTGTGGCAACTCTACCACGTGCAGTCCTTTTCAGCAAGCCCATTTGGATCAAATAAGGTTCATAAACATCTTCGATGGTGCTTTGTTCTTCGGCGGTGGCGGCGGCTAAGGTGTTTAGTCCCACTGGCCCGCCAGCAAATTGTTCGATCAGAGTTTTCAACAAAGTAATATCAGTATGGTCGAGGCCCAAGGTATCGATCCGCAGTTTTTCCATACCCTCCTTAGCTATTTTTTCAGTGATTGTTCCATCGTATTTGACTTGGGCATAATCTCTTAGCCTTCTAAGCAGGCGGTTGGCGATGCGGGGAGTGCGGCGTGCTCTTTGGGAAATCTGCTTAGCGCCATTTGGCTCCAGGTCTAATTTGAGGATTTTGGCACTGCGCATCAGGATTTTTTCTATTTCTTCCTCGTTATAAAAATCCAGATGGAAAATACTGTGGAAGCGGTCGCGCAGTGGAGCGGACAGAGAAGATATTTTGGTAGTGGCGCCGATGAAAGTGAAGTGGGGGATCTTGAGCTGCATAGTTTTGGCGGAAGGACCTTTGCCGAGCATGATGTCGATCCGGTAATCTTCCATGGCGCTATAAAGAATTTCCTCAATTTGAGGGCGCAAGCGGTGGATCTCGTCAATGAAAAATATTTCGTTTTCTTCCAGATTGGTCAGCAGGGCAGCCAGATCGCCAGCTTTTTCGATCACAGGGCCAGATGTGGCGGTCAGTTTTGTCCCCATCTCGTTGGCGATCACATGGGCAAGGGTGGTTTTACCCAAGCCGGGCGGGCCGTAAAGCAGCACATGCTCCAGGCATTCGTTGCGGTTTTGGGCGGCTTCGATGGCTACTTCTAGGTTCTCTTTGTTTTGAGTTTGGCCGATGAAGTCAGCTAGGCTTTTTGGGCGCAGAAAAATGTCGGAGGTTTTGATCTCTTCTTCAGTGGCTTGGCCGCTAAGTATCTGGTTGTTTTCTTCTTTGATAGATGTGAGCATATCGACAGTATACAGTAAACAGGCAACGGGTGACAGGTTACGGGTAACAGATATAAATGGGCAGAATAAAGAGGTGGGCAGTGATTGTAGGCGCGGTTGCGTAACCGCGCAGCCGAAGGCTTCTCGAGGGTTGGCAGCAAACGGTGATAACGGGGTATGAGAGAAAGATTTCTAGGATAAAGCTTGGTTGAAAGCGTCCGCTGTGGTGAATTGAGTTATTTGTCGAAGAAGGCGGGAATTCGAATTCCCGCCTTCGCCCTGATTCGTCACGGCGAATCGGGCGGATGAATAGATGTAAGAAGAAGCACTGTCTGTCATTGACAGGGCGGTGGTGTTTGATATAGTTGGTTTATAAAAGGAGGATGTTGATTAAAAATCAAGGGGATTTAAGGGCGGCGGTTTGTTTCTATAGTCATGGGGGTAAGCTGCTGTCCTTAAAACCGCATAGCGGCAAAGGGGAGTCAGGCTATGAGCAATGGCCTGAATCTGCATGGAAAGGGGCTATGAACAATGGCCGAGAAAAATGAGACAAGGAGATTGCTGAATGAGCTTTTGGGCGATGTGAAAGTGGGCGACATAAACGGGATGGAAATTATTACCGCTTTGCTGCAGGGAATGGTCGCCCAAAAAGAAGGCGATCGACGCGAAATTGAGCTGCTGGAGAAGCGGCAACGAGCAACCAAATTGCTGACTCAAATCCTCCACGATACCCTGGTGGAGAAGAAGCATAATGCTGATACTGTGATCAGGGTTTTGGGGTCCATATCGAAGCAGCAGAAGAAGAGAGAGGCTTTCTCCTCCAGTGAGTTGGTGGTAGTAAATGACCCGCTGACGGGGACAAATAAACTGAAAGCTAGCAAAGCGCTGGCGGTTGTGCTTTCGTGGCATGTAGACAAAGAGTCGGTGGAAGGGAAGTTAGTGTGGGGCACCTCGCCTTTAGTGGATGGAAAAGCTGCCAGCAGCACTGGGGAGTGGGGATTGGCTGAGCTGGGATTAAGCATACTCAACCAAAGCATCGTGCAAGACTTGCATGACCCAGAAACTTTTGCAGAGTCTCTTGCGCAGTTGTTGCAAGATCTGCTGGAGAAGAAGCCATTCTTCCTATTGGACGATGTTGATTACCTTCGGCCTGACGGGGGAATCGAAATCAAGAGTAGCAGTATGGTTCGGGCGTTAAGGGAGGCTGGCGTCATATTCTTCGAGCCGGACCCATCCGAACCGGAAATGGTCCGTCACTGGGAAGAGGAAATACCGGCGCTGGCCAACGGGTTGTTGATGGCGATCGTAAGCGGCCAAACCACGGCGGCCAAGCTAGCCAAAGCTGGGGCGTATATCGCTGCGGTGCCGGCAACCTCGCTACAGGAGCTAAAAGAGCGCTACTCTTATCCGAATGGGCTGGCCACACCTGCCATACCTTTTAAGCTGCATTTCCCGGTCGAAAAGAAGATGTCAGCTGCGATCGTATTCGGATTTTTGCGACCGCCTCATCTTAATGAGGACCCATGCTCTTCCAGGATAGAATATCTGGTGGAGCAGCGGAGCCATGACTGGGGCGTGGATGTCCAGATTCTTCCGTTGATATACGACGTTTATTGTCGGATAAAGATGCGGGAGTTGAGCGAGTCAGTGTCGGAAGCAGAAAAGCCCTATTATGTGGCCGAGTCGTTTGCGGGAGGTGGTTATATGGTCTATACAACTTACGGAGTATGTATAGATCAAGGTAGCGATCCCACTATCCCGGATCCTTATTACCAGGCCTCGTGGGGTGTGGTCATCCCGCTTTCGTAAGTAGTCTCCCTTGATATTGTTTTATGATCCCGGTCGGACCTCCACGGCCGGGATTTTTTTGGTTAGCAGTCGAACAAAGTGTTTCGTCATCCTCGATTTAGTCGAGGATCTGTGAACTTGGGACAACGCTAATTCTTGGTTTCCCGCCGAACTAAGCCCTGTCCCAAAACTCCCAAAAATCTCAATCATCCCAAATATCCCACCCCTTGTGTCATCCCCGCGAAGCTTGTCCTCGCGAAAGCGGGGAGCGGGGGTCTTAGAACGTGGTATTAAGCTGATTCTTGGTTTGTCGCTGAATAATGTCATTTTCCTAAAAATCTCAAAAATCCCAATTATCCCAAAAATCTTTCTCTTGGCTTCATGCGATTTTTTCTTCCAGCTTGGATATTGCTTCATTGAGATTTTCTCTAGTGCCCATCAGGATCAGCCGGTCGCCGGATTCAAATAAGCGGCTTTGGTCGGGGCTAGGGATGGCTTCGCCAGAGAGCTTGAAAATGGCCAAAACAGACACACCATTTTTATCCACATCAAAATAAGTATTGACCGGTTTGCCGATGACAGAATAGTCGGGTTTGATCTCGATTTCTTCCACATGGAAGCTGTTATTTTCACTGTCGGCTAGTAAATTGATAAAATCAGTGACGGTGGGATGAGTGGCCATAGTAGCCATGTGATAGCCAGAAATTTTATGAGAAAGAGAAACGCGATTGGCGCCTGCTTGTTTGAGTTTCGGAATAGATTCTTCGGTCTCGGCATGGGTGACGATGAAGATGTTGGGGCTGAGGGCGCGGGCAGTAAGGATGATAAAAACATCGTTAGCATCATCGCCGACCACCGAAATCAAAGAACTAGCTCTTTCAATTCCAGCGGTCTTTAGCACTTCTTCATCAGATCCGTCACCGATAATAATCGGCCAGTCTTCTTTTAGGGCTATTTCTTGTTTCTCCTCATCTTTTTCAATGATACAAAAACCGATTTTTAAGCGGGAAAATTCATAAGCGATCTGGGCTCCGGTGCTGCCCAATCCGCAAATAATAACATGGTCTTGGAGCTGATTTATTCTTTTTTGCATATAGCGTTTGGTTAAAAGGCGTTGAAGATGGCCCTCTATAAGATAATTGATGCCGATGGCGATGGTATAGGTGAGAAAACCAATGCCGAAGATAATCAAGAAGCTGGTAAAAATTCGACCGACGAGAGAAAGCTCGTGTACTTCACCATAGCCGACGGTGGCCAGTGTGATCACCACCATATAGAAAGAGTCAAAAAAGCTCCAGCCTTCCAGAATCATATAGCCCAAAATACCGCCGAAAAATAGAATGAGCAGGGCAATAATAATGCGGGTGAAATAATGCAGATGATGGCGAGGTGGGTGAGGCAAAGGAGATAGTTAATAATAAATAGTGAATAATAAATAGTGTTGTGAATCGTTGGGTTTAATTATTTTCTTGAGGGCGTGGCTTAACTAAATTACATTCTTAGACTAAGCGGTAAAACGGTTGGCAGGAGGTAGTATAGCAGGAAACGGTTGGCAGTGAACAGTGAGACGGGTTACCGGGTCTTCTGGTTGTCTGGTAATCCACCGTGGCGGATTCAGTTACAAACCGAAAACAACGGATAGATGGGTTAACAGTCAAGATTATTATCTAACCCCAATCTAACGGTTAGAAACACTATTTATTATGTATTATTAATTATTTATTATATAATGTTTCTGCTAAACTATAGCAAGCATTTAACCAAAATGACTATGGCAAAGAGTAAAAGCAAAAAACTTTTTTTGAATGTTTTCTTCTATATCGCTGTTTTCCTGCTAATTGTTTTGATGGTTAGCTTGGGCCTGTTCTGGTGGCGGTTTGGTAACTCTCTTTATCAGGGCGAGCCGTTTCGCTGCCGTGGCAAAAGCTGGGTTGGCCTAGATATGCCGATTTTTCAAGTGTCTCTGCTTAATGACAAAGACTGCGGGATTACCTGTGGTGTTGCCGATATCGAAAAGCAGCTGCAAGGTATCTTTGGCCCAGCATTGAAGTTTTCCGAAGTGGATCTAAAAAGCAAAGAAGGCCAGCAATGGCAGAAAGATTTTACTTTGCCGGGTGTGCCAGCGGTGATTTTCGACCAAAGCATTAAGAGTTTCCAGTATTTTGCCGATGTTCAACGGATAGCCAGCGAAAAGAACGGCTATTATTATTTGCCGAGCAAAGAGCTCCGACTGCCTCTTGGTAAAGTGAGCCAGGCGCCGACAGCCGGCGACGATCCTGCTTTTGGTCCAGAGAATGCTAAAGTGAAAGTGATAGAGTTCACTGATTACGAATGTCCCTATTGCGGCAAGTATTCGCGGGAGACTTTCGACAAGATCAAAGAGAATTACGGAGACAAGATCAGATATGTTTTGAAAGACTTCCCTCTGGATTTCCATGCTAATGCTAGACTAGCGGCGACTTCGGCTAACTGTGCCGAGAAGCAAGGCAAGTATTGGGAGATGCATCATGAGTTATTCGCTGATCAGGATGCTTGGGCGCAAGCAGAAAAACCAGACGAGAAAATAAAAGAAATAGCGGGAAAAGTAGGGCTGGACGCTAAGCAGTTTGATGCTTGCCTGCAGGATGACGCCATTGCTCAAGAGATCAATGAGGATGTGGAATATGGCGGCCAATTGGGAGTAAGCGGCACACCAGCATTCTTCGTCAACGATAAAACCTTCAGCGGTTTCAAATCTTATGAGGATTTCAAGGCGATCATTGACCAAGAACTAAACAGATAAATGCTTTTTCTGCCGACGATCCAACAGATTGATTTAGGGTTTGTCACTATTCAGTGGTGGGGTCTTTGGGCGGCGCTGGGGTTTTTGGCTGGCATAGCTTTGGCTATGCTGGAAGCCAAGCGCAAGAAGTTCAACAAGGACCAAGCCTTTAATATCTATGTGCTTTCGGCCATAGCCGCCGTTTTGGGTGCTAAGATTTCTTCGGCTATTTTAATGCATTACGGGGAGGGGATGAGCTGGCGGGAGATCTGGTCGCGGCCGGGTGAGGGCTTTATGCTATTTGGCGGGCTGGTTTTGGGAGTGGCTGTTATGTGGCTACTAGCTAAGGCCTATAAGAAGCGGTTTTGGCTGACTGGTGACCTGCTAGCGCCAGCAGTAGCCGCTAATTTGGCTTTTGTCAGGGTCGGGTGCATGCTGATCCATGACCACCCGGGTAAATTGGGTAGTTTCTTGGGGCTAATCGGGTACAAACCAACAAATTTTTCGGCGGTGCGGCATGAGCCGGCGCTTTACCATTTTGTACTTAATCTGCTGATCTTTGTGGCGATTTGGGCTTTGCGCAAGAGGATAAAGCGGGAAGGCAATTTGCTTTTGCTTCTGGCTTTTCTCTACGGCATCGGGCGGTTTATCGCTGATTTTGCGCGGGTGGATCCAAAAATATGGCTGCTGACACCGATGCAATGGATCAGTTTAGTTTTGGTGGTGGGGTCAGCAGGATGGTATCTGAAGACAATGAACGGTAAAGAGACAAAATAATAAAACCCTATCGACGCCTATTCCGTGGCTTGTAGAAAAGAATAAGAAGGATGCGAAAGATAAGAAAGATAAGAAGGATTTTATGGGCAATTTTTGGCTGATATAAGCCATAAGGTCTTCTGAAAATGATGTTTTTGGCTTGGGCAAGCAGAATAGTCCCAAGTTTTCGCCGAAAAATGCACGACACTTTCGTTTTGGTGAAAATCAGGGCGAAAAACAGGGAGTTTAGCGCGTGTGTAAGCCAAAAAGCCATATTTCAGTAACGATTATCGCTATAGCAAGCCAGATAGTCGGTGTTTTGGGTGGCGAATTTCAGGTTTAGTGCAAATTATAATCATGTCTTGGGACATGATTTTCAAGTGATTTTTAGAAAAATCCTTCGTGCTGTCGGATTCTATTATCCGACAGCAGCTACCAGGTAAGAGAACCTGACAGCACAAAAAACAGCTTCTGCAAGCCGTAAACGGTGCTTTTTGGCCGTTTTTGCGCCAAAAAAAC
>Ga0265297_10008884_pt1 | contig 13226 bp, 15 predicted proteins | sample Munlanlwell13791_FD_192502 | JGI IMG/M metagenome (GOLD analysis project Ga0265297, IMG submission 192502) | Leachate microbial communities from a municipal landfill in Southern Ontario, Canada - Leachate well 137-91 | ecosystem: Engineered > Solid waste > Landfill > Unclassified | place...
CGACCTGGCGCTGGTCTGGCTGAAGGCGCATCTGCCGGCGGCGCCGGCCGTGCCGCGCCTGGTGCATGGCGATTTCCGGAACGGCAATCTGATCGTCGGACCGGACGGTATCCGTGCCGTGCTGGACTGGGAACTGGCCCATCTGGGCGATCCGCTCGAAGACCTCGGCTGGCTCTGCGTGCCGTCCTGGCGTTTCGGAGGTGTTGCGCCTGTGGGCGGCTTCGGCACGCGGGACGATCTTTTCGCGGCCTATGAGGCGGCGAGCGGCACCCCGGTCGATGCCGGCGCGGTGCGCTTCTGGGAAGTGCTGGGCACGCTCCGCTGGGGCCTGATCTGCGCCGAGAGCGCCAATCGCTTTCTCACCGGGGGCGATCGTTCGGTCGAACGCGCGGTGATCGCCCGCCGTGCTTCCGAGACCGAGATCGACCTCCTCGACCTGCTGACCACCGAAGGGATGTGACCATGCAGGACAGACCCGATCCCGCCGAGATCCTTGCCGCCGTCGCCGATTTCCTGCGCGGCGAGGTCTTGCCGGCATTGGACGGCCGGCTCGCCTTCGACCTCCGGGTCTCGATCGGCGCCCTCGAACTGGCTGGCCGGCAACTCGCATTGGCACCGGCTTCGGACGCGGCGGAGGCGGCCCGGCTCGACGCCCTGCTCGGTCCTGGCGGCACGCTCGAAACCGGCAACCGGGACCTTGCGGCCGCCATCGCCGAGGGCCGGCTGGGGCTCGACACGCCGGGCCTGATCGACCATCTGCGCCGCACCGCGATCGAGAAGCTGGCGGTCGACCAGCCGAGATATGCCGGCCTGCACCGCGCGCTGAACCAAGGGGCCTGAGATGGATTTCGACCTGCCGGCCGACCTCACCGCCTATCTGGCCGAACTCGACGCCTTCATCGAAGCCGAGATCGCCCCCTTGGAAGCGGTGGACGACAATATCCGCTTCTTCGACCATCGCCGCGAATGGGCACGCACCGATTGGGAGGCGGGCGGCCTGCCCCGCCACGAATGGGAAGCCCTGCTGGCCACCGTGCGCCGCAAGGCCGATGCCGCCGGGTACCTCCGCTTCGCCCTGCCGCGCGAGTATGGCGGGCGCGACGGCTCCAACCTCTGGATGGCGGTCATTCGCGAGCATCTGGCGGCCAAGGGCCTGGGCCTGCACAACGACCTGCAGAACGAACATTCGATCGTCGCCAACAATCCCTTCGTGCTCATGTTCCGCGACTTCGGCACGGCGGCGCAGCAGGCCGAATTCATCCCCGGCATGCTGGCCGAGACCCACCGCCTGGCCTTCGGCCTGACCGAGCCGGAGCATGGTTCCGACGCCACCCATATGGAGACCGTGGCGGTGCCGGAGACGCGCGGCAGCCTGCCCGGCTACCGGATCGACGGCGAGAAAATGTGGACCACGGGGATGCATATGGCGAGCCACTGCCTGACCTTCGCCCGCACCTCGGGCGAGCCGGGCGATGCTGCCGGCATCACCGCCTTCCTGGTGCCGGCCAAGGCGCCCGGGGTCACGATCGAAGAATATCTCTGGACCTTCAACATGCCGACGGACCACCCGCGGGTCTCGTTCCGCGACGTCTTCGTGCCCGATTCGGCAATCCTCGGAAAACTCGGCCACGGCCTCGCCCTCGCCCAGCATTTCGTGCACGAGAACCGGATCCGCCAGGCGGCATCCAGCCTCGGCGCCGCCACCTATTGCATCGAGGAAGCGGTGCGCTACGCCCGCCGGCGCAAGCCCTTCGGCGAAGAACTGGCGAAGAACCAAGGCATCCAGTTCCCCCTGGTCGAATTGGCGACCCAGGCCGAGATGCTGCGCCTGCTGATCCGCAAGACCGCGTGGCAGATGGACCAGATGCCGAAGCCTGAAGTCGAGCGCCGCCTCTCCGACAAAGTGTCCATGTGCAACTATTGGGCGAACCGTCTAGTCTGCGAGGCTGCGGATAGGGCGATGCAGGTACACGGCGGATTAGGCTATTCCCGCCACAAGCCCTTCGAGCATATATATCGCCACCATCGGCGCTATCGGATCACCGAAGGCGCCGAAGAAATTCAGATGAGAAAGGTGGCGGCCCATCTTTTCGGTTATATGGGGCCACGCCGCCAGGAGCTAGAGAAGTCGCTGAGCGCTGGAAGCGACGAGAGGAGAGAAGGGTGACGGAGCAGGCATTGGGCGCCGACGCGCGCGTGGTCATCATCGGGGCGGGCCACGCCGGCGGTTCGGCCGTGGCGTTTCTGCGCCAGTTCGGTTTCGCCGGCCCGATCGTGCTGATCGGCGACGAGCCCACGCCGCCCTATCAGCGTCCTCCGCTCTCCAAGGCCTGGCTGAAGGGCGAGGCCGACGCGGCCAGCCTGATGCTGAAGCCCGAGAGCTTCTATGTCGAACAGGGGATCGACCTGCGCCTGTCCAGCAAGGCCGTGGCGATCGATCGCGCCGCCAAGACCGTGACGCTGGACAGCGGCACCGTGGCCTATGACGTGCTGATCATCGCGACCGGGGCCAGGGCGCGCCGCCTGCCCCTGCCGGGTGCCGATCTCTACGGCGTGCTCGAACTCCGTAACGCCGCCGATGCCGAAAAGCTGAAAACCGCGATCGGTCCGGGCAAGCGCCTCGCCGTCGTCGGCGGCGGCTATGTCGGGCTCGAGGTCGCGGCCTCGGCCCGGGCGCTGGGCGCCGACGCCGTGGTGATCGAGCGCGAATCCCGCGTGCTCGCCCGCGTCGCCTGTCCCGAGCTTTCGGCCTTTTTCCAATCCTATCACGGCGCCAAGGGTGTCGCCTTCGAACTCGATGCCGGGGTCGAGGGCTTCGAGGGCGCCAATGGTCACATCACCGGGGTTCGCCTGTCGGGCGGTCGCATCGTGCCCTGCGATGCCGCGGTGGTCGGCGTCGGCGCCGTGCCGAACGACGAACTGGCGGCGGCGGCGGGCCTTGCGATCGACAACGGCATCGTGGTCGACGGCGAGGCGCGCACCTCCGATCCCGCCATCTTCGCGATCGGTGACGTTACGCGCCGGCCGCTGCCGCTCTATGGCAGGATGCACCGGCTCGAATCCGTGCCGAACGCCCTCGAACAGGCGAAGCAGGTGGCGAGTGCCCTGACCGGGCGCAAGCAGCCGGCGCCCGAAGTGCCCTGGTTCTGGTCCGACCAATACGACCTGAAGCTCCAGATCGCCGGGATTCCCTTCGATGCCGACCGCATCGTCGTGCGCGGCCATGTCGAGGCCGCCAAATTCGCCGTCTTCCACCTCAAGGGCGACCGCATCGTCGCCGTGGAGGCGGTGAACGCACCGCCGGAATTCATGGCCGGCAAACTGCTGATCGGCCAGGCCAAGCCGATCGACATCGCGAAACTTTCCAACGACAGTGTTTCAATGAAGGAGGTCGCGGCCTGAAGGGCTGCGTCGGGGACAGGCGAAATGGCGAAGATCATCTACATCGAGCATAACGGCACCCGTCACGAAGTGGACGTGAAGACCGGCCTTTCCGTGATGGAAGGCGCCGTGAAGAACAATATCCCCGGCATCGATGGTGATTGCGGCGGCGCCTGCGCCTGTGCCACCTGCCACGTCTATGTCCAGCCGGAATGGCAGGCCAAGCTGAACCCGCCCGAAGACCTCGAAACCTCGATGCTCGAATTCGCCGAGAACGTGCAGGCGAATTCGCGCCTGTCGTGCCAGATCCCGGTCTCGGACGCGCTGGACGGCCTGACCGTCCACATGCCCGAGAGCCAGCACTAAGCCCGGGACGCTGCCTGCGCCGTCATTTCCGCGATGGCGCAGGTGATGTGGTAGAGGCTGCTGGTGCGGGCGGGTTCGGCCAGCGGCTTGCCGTCGAGCCCCAGATGCTCGTACCAGGAACCCGCCACCGGATGCTCGAAATAGCGGCGCAGGCCCCGTGCCGCCTGGGCGGCCAGCGCCGCTTGCGTATCGGACTCCGCCGCCGTCGGCGCGGTTGCCGCGACGATCGCATGAACCTTGATGCGTTCCGTCTGCGGCCACAGCCGGCAAAGCCCGTCGCGCAGCGAGAGATCGACGTTCAGCTCGTTGACGGCGAGGCCGCGCGTGGGGTCGACCCCCGCACCCTCGCCGATGGCGATCAGCCGCGCGGCCGCGGCGAGGGCATCCTTCCGCCCGCGCATCCGGCCCCAGCGGGTGAGCAGCCAGGCCCATTCGAACTGATGCCCGGGTTCGACCACGCTGTTCGCCGCATCGTCGACCAGGCGCCAGTCGCCGTCGAAATATTCGCGGAGTGCCCCGGTCGCGGGATCGAGGAAACGCGCCAGACAGAGTTCGACGATCTCGTCCGCCAGCGCGGGCCAGCCCGGATCGGCCGAAACCTCGGCCCAGGCGAGGCTCGCCTCCAGCATGTGCATATGGGGATTGGCCTTGAGCGGCAGGCGACGCGGCTTGGCTTCCTCGAAACCGGCTACCGGATGGCCGAAGCCCGCCTTCATGGCCTGGCGAAGCGCGATCGCCCGGCGTTCCAGCCGGCCCTTCTGCTCGCCGACCGAGGCCGCGGCCGCCATGCCGAAGAGCACGAAGGCGTGATCGTAGAGGTCGAAATCCGCCGCCAGGACCTTGCCCGCCCGGTCGACGGTCGAGATCACCAGTCCCGCCGGCCCCAGGTAATGGGTTTCGAGATTGGTCAGGGCGTAACGCAGCAAGGTGCGCGCCGGGCCGACCCAGCCGAGCTTCTCCGCCATGGCGAAGGAATAGATCTGGCGCCCGGTGACGCGGGCGCGGCGCGGCTCCTCGATCGGATGACCGGCCGGGGTCAGCTTCTCGAAGAAGCCGCCGCCGGCACGATCGACGCCGACCGTCGACCATAGCGGCAGCGCCTGCTCGAACAGCCACTGCCGCAACTTTCCGAGTTCCAGCGCGAAAGCGGTCCAGCCGGCGCTCATGGCGTCTCTCCGAGCAGGGGGGCGAGGAAGGCGTCGAGGTCGCCGCCGGGGAAGAGATGGCCGCGGATGCCGGCCGCCGCCGCCGCCGCGAGGTCGCTCTCGTTGTCGCCGATCATCAGACTGCGCGCGGCATCGACCGGCCAGCGCCGCATCAGGTCGAGCAACATGCCGGGTCCGGGCTTGCGCCAGTCCGAGCTGCCGCGATAGGCGTCGACGTTGGCCTCCGGATGATAGGGACAGAAGCGCTCGTCGTCGACATGGGCGCCCACCTCGGCCAGGCCGGCACGGACATGGGCCTTGATCTGCCGATAGTCACCCTCGTCGTAGTAACCCTTGGCGATCCCGGCCTGGTTGGTCACGACGAAGACATAATAGCCGGCCCGATTGGCCCGGCGGATCGCCGCCTTGGCGCCCGCCACCCAATGGAAGCGTTCGACCGTGCCGACATGGCCGAGGTCCTCGTTGATCACGCCGTCGCGGTCGAGGAAGAGGGCGGGCTTGCGCCGCCGGGCCGGGATCTCGTCCTGCGCCCGGGCATAGTCGGCCGGAATGCCGATGTCGAGGAAATAGCCGTCGCGCGGCAGGCCGCGCAGCCGCCCCGCCCGGGCGAGGCCGGGCAGCACGTCCTGCTCGAGCGAGCAATTGGGCGCGAGCGCCTCGACCAGGCTGCGGCGGAACAGATAGACGCCGGCATTGACCAGGGCCGGGCCGCCTTCGGGCGGCGCCGCGGCGGCGAATTGGTCGATCACGTCACCGTCCAGGGTGACGACGCCGTAGCGCCCGGCCTCCGGCAGGCGGCGAAGGGCCAGGACGCCGATCGCCTCCCCCGACGCCGGCAGGGCCAGGGCCAGGTCGGCCAGAGGAATGTCGAACCAGGAATCACCGTTGAAGAGGTAAAAGACTTCGTCCAGCCGGTCGCGCGCGTGATAGAGGGCGCCGCCGGTCCCGGCCCGGTCCGGCTCGACCGCGATCTCGACTGAAATGTCGAGGCCGAGCGTCGCCGGCAGGGCGGCGGCAAAGGCGCGCACCTGGTCGGAGGCGAAGGCCGCCAGCAGCAGGAAGCGGCTGATGCCCTGGCGCGCGATCTCTTCGATCAGGATTTCGAGGAAGGGCCGGCCGCCGACCGGCAGCAGGGGTTTCGGCGTCTCCGCCGTGAGCGCGCCGAGCCGGCTGCCCAGCCCGCCACAGAGGATGACCGCCTGGGCCACATTCGCCGGCATGTTCTCGCTCACAGATGCCAGGTCTCGCTACCGCGGTTGACGAATTTCACCGGCGTCGCCTGACCGCCCGCCTCGTTCAGCGCGTGCATCAAGGTGTAGCGGTTCTCGGGCGTCACGATGAAGAACATGAAGCCGCCGCCGCCGGCGCCGGAGACCTTGCCCGACTGGGCGCCGCTGCGCATCGCGACATCGAACAATTCGTCGATGCGGGCGGTCGAGACGCCGGTCGCCGTGGCCTGCTTGGACTTCCAGGAATCGTTCATGATCTCGGCCATGCGCGTGATGCTGCCGACCAACAGGGCGCGCTTCATCTCGATGGCGTCGTATTTCAGGCGGTCCATGGCCTCGACCGTGCGGGCATCGGCTGTCTTCAGGCCCATTGTCTGGCGGTCGATGATCTCTGCCGACTGGCGCGAACGGCCGGAGAAGCAGGTGACCAGCGAACATTCGAATTCGTTGGAGATGGCATCGGAGACGCGGAGCGGGTTCACGATCACCCGGTCCTCGCGCAGGAATTCGATGAAGTTGAGGCCGCCGAAGGCCGCCGCATATTGGTCCTGGCGCCCGCCCGAGAGGGCGAGGTCGATCCGTTCGATCTCGAAGGCGAGACGCGCCACGTCATAGGGACCGAGAGGGGCACCGAGCACGACACGAAGGGCATCGACCAGGGCGACGACGAGAGCGGAGGACGAGCCGAGGCCGGAGCCCGCCGGGGCGTCCACCGTCGTCCGAACGGTCATGGGCTCGCGCTTGCCGCCGTTGAAATCGGCCATCATGCGCTGGTAGACGCCGCGGTGGAGCAGCAGCTTGGCGGCGCTCAGCGGCTCGTCGACCTCGAAACTCTCTTCGACGCCGGTATCGTCCGAAATGAAGCAGACGCGACCGTCGCTCCGCGGAATGATGGAGGCGAAGGCATAACGGTCGATGGTGACGTTCAGCACGGCACCGCCGAACTGGTCGCAATAGGGGGAAAGATCGGTGCCACCGCCCGCGAGGCCCAGGCGAAGCGGTGCCCGTGCCCTGGTTTTCCGGAAGATCAATCCCGCCATGTCTGCTCCCCGCGCATCGGAATCGCCTGTCTTTCCGCCATGCTACAGGAGTTCCCGAGACTGAACAGCGGCGACGCGGGCCTGCCGCCACAGGCCGAATCATGCTAGCTGCGGGTCATGACGATCGCGGCCCATTTCGATTCGAGCTTCACCCTGCTCGCCCTCGCCCTGGCGCTCGAAGCGGCCCTCGGCTATCCGCAGGCGCTGGTCGCCCGCATCGGCCATCCGGTCATGTGGATCGGCGCCCTGATCGCCTGGCTCGACCGGAGCCAGAACAAGCCCGAGCTGCCGGATCTGCTGCGCCGGCTGAACGGCATCGCCGCCCTCGCGCTGGTGCTGGCGGTCGCGGTGCTGCCCGCCGCCCTGCTCTCCGACCTCGCGGCTCGCTTCCTGCCGCCTCTGGCCGCCCTGGCGGGCCTCGGCCTGCTGGCTTCCACCCTGCTGGCGCAGCGAAGCCTCCACACCCATGTCGCGGCGGTCGCCGCAGCGCTGGAGAACGGCGGGCTAGAGGCGGGTCGGCAGGCGGTTTCCATGATCGTCGGCCGCAATACCAAGACGCTCGACGAGGCGGGCGTCGCCCGCGCCGCGATCGAGAGCCTGGCCGAAAATTTCTCGGACGGAATCGTCTCGCCCGCGCTCTGGTGCGGCGCAGCCGGCCTGCCCGGCATCGCCGCCTACAAGGCGATCAACACCGCCGACAGCATGATCGGCCATCGGACGGAGCGCCACGCCGCCTTCGGCTGGGCCGCGGCCCGGATCGACGACCTGGTCAACCTGCCGGGGGCGCGCCTCTCCGCCCTCTGGCTGGCGCTCGCCTGCTTCGCGCTGCCGGGATCTTCGGCCCGCGGCGCCCTGCGGGCCGTCTTCCGCGACGCGCGGCGCCACCGCTCGCCCAACGGCGGCTATCCGGAGGCGGCCATGGCCGGCGCCCTGGGGCTTCGCCTGAACGGACCCAAGGTCTACGGCGAGCGCCTGTCCGACGACGCCTGGATGGGCGATGGAAGGGCCGAGGCGGGTGCCGCCGACATCCGCCGCGCCCTCGCCCTCTATGTCCGCGCCTGCCTCGTTCAATGGGCCGCCGTCGCCCTGGCCGCGATCTGGATTCATTACAGTTGACAGCAGGCATCGCCATTCGTTGTATTATTACAGACGAAGGCGATATCCGACTGGGAACGTAATATGTCCTCGGCACCCAAGCCGAAAAATCTGATCCTCGAATTCCTCCTGGCGGCCGACGGCCATGTCCTGTCGGCCCAGGCGGCGATCCGCGGCTGCGCCCTGTTCGAGATCGCCGAATCCGCCGCCCGCGTCGCCCTGGTCCGTCTCGCCGCCGCCGGCATGATCGAGGGGGCGGGACGCGGCGCCTATCGCCTCGGCCCGGCCGCAGCGGAACTGGCGGGCGACCTCGCCACCTGGCGCAGCGCCGACCGGCGCCTGGTGCCCTGGAGCGGCGCCTATGTCGCGGTCCATTGCGGCGCGCTGGGACGGAGCGACCGGGCCGCCCTCCGTGCGCGCGACCGGGCGCTCCATCTGCTCGGCTTCGCCGAGGCGGAACGGGGGCTGTACCTCCGGCCCGACAATCTGGACGGCGGTGTCGCCGGGGTGCGCCAGCGCCTGCACGCCCTCGGCCTGGAGCGGGCGGCCACGGTCTTCGCCGCCGCCGGTTTCGAGCCGGCGCGGGACGCGGCGATCCGCACCCTGTGGGACGGGGCGGCGCTCGATGCCGGCTATCGCCGCACGAAGGCGGCGCTCGAGGCCTGGCTCGCCCGGGCGGACGGGCTCGACGTCGAGGTGGCGGCACGCGAAGCCTTCCTGCTGGGCGGCAAGGCGATCCGCCAATGGGTGTTCGACCCGCTGCTGCCCGAACCCCTGGTCGACGCCGGCGCGAGGGCCGATTTCATCGACACGCTGCGCCGCTTCGATGCGGCGGGGCGGGACATCTGGCGGCGCCTGTTCGCCGCCCCACAAAACGGAGGAGACAACCATGAGCACCACGCGCTTTCGCGTGACCGACATTTTCACGCGTGACGAGATCCGCGACCTGACCGCCAAGTCGGACTTGGCCGGCTGGTGGGCGGTGCTGTCGACCTGGGGCATCATCGCCGGCACTTTCGCGGTGATGGCGCTCTGGCCCAATCCGGCCACCATCCTGCTCGGCCTGATCGTGCTTGGCGGGCGCCAGCTCGCGCTCTCGATCCTGATGCACGAGGCCGCCCATTACAGCCTGTTCAAGACCCGGGCGCTGAACAACGTCGTGGGCGACTGGTTCTGTGCCCGGCTGGTGTGGAACGATGTCGCGCGCTATCGCCAGCATCATGTCCAGCATCATTCCCACACCAATTCGGAGCTGGATCCGGACCTTTCCCTGGTCGCCCCCTTCCCGACCTCGCGCGCCTCGCTCAGGCGGAAATTCGTCCGCGACCTGACCGGGGCGACCGGGCTGAAGCGCCTCCTCGGCCTGGCCCTGATGGACATCGGCGCGCTCACCTATACGGTCTCCGGCGGGGCGCGGCGGCGCCCGCGCGACGGAAGGCGCTGGACCGACTACGCCCGCGAGGGCATCCGCAACATGGCCGGCGTGGTGATCGCCAATCTGGTGCTGGCCGGCCTCCTGGCGGCGAGCGGACACGCCTGGCTCTATCTCGTGTGGTTCGCCGCCTATATGACGACCTACAGCCTGTTCGTGCGCATTCGCGCCCTGGCCGAACACGCCTGCACGGAATATTCCGACCATCCGCTGCGCAACACGCGGACCACGCGGGCCGGCTTCCTGGCCCGCCTGACCGTGGCGCCGATCCATGTGAATTATCACCTGGAACACCACCTGCTGCCCTCGGTGCCCTATCACCACCTGCCGCGCATGCATGCGCTGGTGAAGGCGCGCACCGGCATGGACGACGCCCCCGACTATCTCGACGTGCTGCGCCTGGTCAGCGCAAAGCCCGCCACCGCGTGAATCTTTCCAGCCGGCACTACCCGCGATAGGGTGGTGCCGGCATGGACGACTGTTATCCCTGGATCTTCCTGATCGGCTGCGACGGCGCCGGGCTCGCCCCGATCGCCCGGCGGCGCGTCGGCGCGGCACTCCTGGTGATCGGCGATGCGCCGGCCCTGGCTGCCGCCGCCCCCGAGATCCAGGGCGACGCCATGCTGTGGCCCGAGACGGCGGACGACCTCCTGGCGCTCCTCCGCGCCCGCCCGGGCGAGCCGGTCGCGCTGCTGACCGAGGGGCCACCGCTGCCCGGCCCCGTCGCCACCGCGCTGCGCGCCGCCTTCCCCCCGAATGCCGTCGACTGCGTGCCGAGCCTCGGCCAGGTCGAAGACGCCTGTGCCCGCGCCGGCTGGGACGCGGCGTCGGTCGAGGTCTGGGGCCTGCCCTGGGCCTATCCGCATCACCTGCACGAATTGACCGACAGGGCCGGCCGTTTCGCCGCCCTGTCGGCCGGGCGGAATGCGGCGACGCTGCTGGTTCAAAGCCTGACCGATGCCGGTTTCGAGGACGCCCTGATCCGGATCGAGGGCCGGGGTCCGGGCATCCGGGCCGCGGATTTCCCGCCCGCCGCCCCGGCCGGCCCGGCCCTTCTCCTGATCGAGGTGGCCGACGGCGAAACGGTGCCGGACTGACCGGCCCCCTTCGCTCGTGTCAGATCCCGGCCAGCTTCTTGAGCTGATCGATCTTCCAGGCCGAGAACAGCGCCTTCACCTGGTCGGCCGGGACATTGCTGGCTTCGGCCATGAGCAGCAGGCGGCCGCCCAGGGTCAGCATGATCTGGACCGAATTGGCCTGCTTGTCGTCCTGCATCAAGGCTTCTTCGCTGCCGACCCGGACCCGGGTGAAGCCGGCCTGCGCCGCCATCATCGGATTGGCGAAGACCATGCCCATCGATTGCAGCAGCGGGCTGTCGGCGGCGAGCGAGAGTTTCACCGAATTGCCGTTGGCATCGGTATAGGTGCGGCTGATGTTCTGGCCCATGCCCATGATCGCCATCGACTGGGCGTCGACCGCCTCGGCGGTCCAGCCGGCCGGCGGCTCGGGCAGGGTCGAGGCATAGGCGTCGTTCAGCTTGCTCTGGATGCCGGAGCTGGCGAAGCCGATCTCCTTCATGGCGCCCGCGAGGTCGCCCTTGGCATAGAGTTCGCCCGCCTTGGCGAGGCCGTCCGAAACTTCGTCCGCCCGCGCCACGCCCAGGCCCGCCACCGCGATGAGTCCCGCCAGCGCCGCCACCCGCAGCGCGTTTGCCGTCTTTTTCATGTCTCCGCCTCGATCCTGCGTCCGGGACGATTCCCTCGTGCGCCCAGCATCGCCAAGCCGGCGCCCCAAGGCAAAGCGAGATCGCCCGCGCCGTGACCGCCGTCACGGATTAGGATGGCGCCATGCCGCCCGCCCTCGCCCTGCTGCTCCTGCTCGCCGCCGCCGGCCTCTCGCTCGCGGCCACGGTGGCCCCGCTCGCCCTCTATACGGTGACGCTGGCGGGCTTCGGCCTCGCCCATGTGCTCAGCGAATTCGCCTATGTCGACCGGCGTTTCGGGCGGCGGCTGGTGCCGGGGCAGGTCGCCGGCCTGGCCCTGCTGCTCGCCGTGGCGGCCGGTTTCCGGGCCGCCGGGGTCTTCGCGCTGCTGCCGGTCGAGACCGCCCTGATGGCCGAACTCGCCACCGTGACGGCCCTGATCCTGCTGGTCGCGGGCGGCGGGTGGGCGGCACCGGCCGCCCTCGCGGCCGCCTTGCCGCTCGCCGTGGCGACGGCGCTGGCCCCCTTCACCACCGCGGTGGTGCTCTCGATCGGGCATAATCTGACCCCGCTCGGCTTCCTTTGGGAAATCCTGCCGCGCGGGCGGCGGCGCGGGGCCATGGCGCTGGCGCTGTTCTGCTTCGTCGGCCTGCCGCTCATCATCGCCAGCGGCTGGCCGCGTGCCCTGCTCGGCCTCGGCGATGCCGGGCTCGATCCGCTCGCCAGCGGCGGCATCGCCGCCCATCTCCACGTCTATGTGCCCGCGCCCTGGCGCGACGGGCCAGCCGCGCTCGATCTCTTCGCCGCCTCGGCCGCGGCCCAGGGCATGCACTACCTGGCCGTCATCGTGATCCTGCCGCTGTTGCAGGGTCGGGCACGGGGCCTCGTGCCCTGGCCGCGGCTGCCGCTCTTCGCCGGGCTGGTCGCCCTCGGCTCCCTCGTCGCCTTCGGCGGTTTCCTCCGGGATTTCGCGGCGGCGCGGGGTTTCTACGGCATTCTCGCCTCGGTCCACGCCTGGGCCGAACTGCCCCTGCTCGCCCTGATCGCTGGCGGCGGACTTCAGCCGAAGACCAGCTTGCCCACGACGAAGGAAGCGCCATTGGCCGCGAGCGAGAGCAGCAGCGCCCGATAGGGCCGCAAGCCCAGCACGAAGCCCGCGACCACCGCCTCGACCAACACGACCGCCGCCTCGAGAACCAGGATCGAAGGCCAATAACCAAAACGCGGATAGGCCAGCAGCGCCAGCGCCCAGAGCTGCGGATGGGTCACCCCGGTCGCGATCGCCAGCGCCAGACCGGCCCGCCAGGGCGCCGCCCAGCGGGCGGCACCGGCCACCAGGGCCGCCAACGGCGCCTCGATCGCCATGGAGAACAGCAGCGCTTCCGCCTCGGTCATGGCAGGATTGGCTCCTCCGCCGGGTGCCGCGCCATGATCCGTTCCGCCATCGTCCTCGCCCTCTGCCTCTCTGCCCTGCCGGCCCTCGCCGACGTGGGCCCGCCCCAGCCGCCGCCACCGCCGCCGCCCGGCGTCGAGAAGGCCAGGGTGGCAGGGCTCGATATCGAACGGCAATGGCTCTATTGGCGCGGCCGGCGCTGGGCCGTGGTGGTCACCGGCTGCGGCGATCCGGCCGCCCCGGCCTGCCAACCCGGGCAGCCGGATCTCGGCACTTGCCACATCGTCGGCCTGGACGGCCGGCGGATCGAAGACGGCGACGTCCAGGCCGTGGTGGATTTCGCCGCCGCCCATCCGGGGCCTGTTCCCCTGATGCTCGAAGCCTGCGCTATCGAGAGCGCCGCTGTGCCGCGCTGAGCCTCA
>Ga0265297_10008885_pt1 | contig 13225 bp, 13 predicted proteins | sample Munlanlwell13791_FD_192502 | JGI IMG/M metagenome (GOLD analysis project Ga0265297, IMG submission 192502) | Leachate microbial communities from a municipal landfill in Southern Ontario, Canada - Leachate well 137-91 | ecosystem: Engineered > Solid waste > Landfill > Unclassified | place...
TATTTTATTATTATAGATATTAGTTTTTACGGATTTCACAGATTGTGATTTGGCGCTAAAACCGGCAGATAAAAAAGACGAAAAATCAGATTCATCCAAAATTAAAGTTTGCCCCTCAATTATCTGAGCCAATTTTTGCTGGCCGTTCTCTTTGGATGCATAAATCGGCCGTTCTAATTTCGGCGGTTCTTTATACAAAAAAGCAGATAGATAAGGAATTTTAACTCCACTCAAAGCTAAAGCAATAAGAATCAATAAAAATAAAAATATAATAATCGACAAACAAGTAAAAAAATACCGAAAAATCTTAAACATTTAGAATAATTTATGTTTTATCTTTTTGAATTCATCTAATTCTTTAATTCTAAATAAATAAGCAAAAATCAAAAAGATAATCGTGCCCAAAACAAGAGGAACCAACCCTTGCAATAAAACATTAATGGCATATTGCAAATCCAAAATCGTACCCAGATAGGTTTTAGTTAATTGCACAACAACACTTGCCACCAAAGAAAAAATAAATATAACCAAACCATATTTAATAATATTGGAAATAAAAGGACCGATTTTTTTACGCAAATAAAGCATCAAAATTAAAGCCTGCAGCATCGAAGATAAAGAAAAAGCCAAGGCCACGCCCTCAATACCAAAATTAAAATTAATACCTAATTTACCGGCAAATAAAACAATAAAGAATACATTAAGCAAAAAAGATAAAATAGCGGCATAAAATGGTGTTTTGGTGTCCTTATAAGCAAAAAATGATTGATTCAATAAAAAGATAAAGCATTGGGCAAATAAAGAAATGGCTAAGAATCCCACCACTTTTGCCGTAATATAAGTGTCATTCCAATCAAACTTTCCTGCACCCAAAATTAAACGAACTGCCTGGGCTCTTAAGATAATCAGAAATAAAGTTAAAGGAATAATTACAAAAAGGATAATTTTTAAAGCCTTAATAATTTTATGGCGCATTTCTTGATGATTACCCAAAAGTGCAATTTCCGTTAGAGTAGGGAAAATCGCTGAAGATAAAGCCACACCTACTAAACCCACAGGTAAACCTTGAATATTTTGGGCAAAATTTAAAGCGGTGATTGATCCTCCCATTAAAAAAGAAGCGGCCGCAGTTTGAACCCAAAGATTAAGTTGATAAATAGAAGTCGCAAAAACCCGAGGGATGGCTAATCTCACCACTGATTTAACTTGAGGTAATAAAAAATTGAAATTAAAACTATATTTAAATTTTAATTTAAACATCCCGGCCCATTGAATTATAAAATGCAAAACTGCCCCCAGAATAACCCCCCAAGCCAAACCAACCACACCTAATGACGGGGCAAAAAACAAAGCCCCTAAAATGATGCCAATATTATAAAGGCAAGGAGCCAATGCGGTTAGTAAAAATCGCTTGTAGCTATTTAAAGTTGATCCGGCCACATTGGATAAACCCAAAAATAAAGGTGAGAGCAAAAGCAAACGAGTCAAAGAAATGGTTTTATCAAATTCGGCGCCCGAAAATCCCGGGGCCACTAATTTCACAAAATAAGGAGCAAAAATAAAAATTATTAAAGAGCAAGCAACCCAAAGAATAAGTAAAAGATTGGTGAGAACACTTATAAACTCAAAACTTTTCTTGTCATCACCTTTCATTTTCAACTCCATAAAAACCGGGATAAAAGCAGAGGCAAAAGAACCAATAACCACTAAATTATACATCAGGTCCGGCAAACGGAAAGCAGCAAAAAAAGTATCCAATTCCGGTCCGGCCCCAAATTGAGCGGCAAATAAACGATCTCGCACTAAACCTAAAATACGAGCGATCAAGATGAAAAAAGAAATCATTATTGAGGCTTGAAAAACTGTATTTTCCCCAAATAGTTTTCTAAACCTCTCTTTCATAGACTATTTTTCTTTTTGCGAATCTATTTTAATTTTATGCTTCTTTAAAATATCCAAAAACTGAGCTCTGGAAATTTCTTCTTTTTGCAATAATAATTTTACCACATCATCAAGAACTTTTCTGTGAGTAGAAATTATTTCTTTAGCTCTTACGTAAGCCTCTTCCATAATTCTTCTCACTTCCTCATCAATTAAAGAAGCTGTCTTTTCTGAAATTATTTTATGCTCAGCCAATTCTTTACCCAAGAAAATTAATTCTTCTCTCTCGCCATAAACAATGGGCCCGACTTTTTCACTCATCCCATAATTAGCTACCATCTCATGAGCTATTTTCGTTGCCCGCCTTAAATCGTTTTCTGCCCCCGTAGAAATTTCATTTTTAACTAATTCTTCTGCCGCCCTACCTGCTAATAAAGCAGATAATTCATCTTCAAATTTACTCTTAGTGGTTAAATAAAGGTCCTCTTTGGGTAAACTCCAAGTAAAGCCTAAAGCTTCGCCACGAGAAATCAAAGAAATTTTATGAACAGAATCAGTATTCTCCAATAATTCTCCCACTAAAGCATGGCCCGCCTCATGATAAGCACTTAGCTCTTTTACTTTACCCTTTAGAAGACGATTCTTTCTTTGCGGCCCTAAAACAACTTTTTCCAAAGCTTCTTCCATTTCCACCTGCTTTATTTCTTTTTTATTATGCCTGGCAGCTAAAATCGCCGCTTCATTAATCAAATTTTCTAAATCTGCTCCGGAAAAACCAACAGTACTTGAGGCAATATTACCCAAATTAATTTCTTTATTTAGCGGTTTATTACGAGAATGAATTTTCAAAATCGCTTCTCGCTCATTTTTGGTGGGTAAACCAACAGTCACTCGACGATCAAATCTGCCTGGACGCAATAGAGCAGGATCAAGCACATCATTGCGATTGGTTGCCGCCATCACAATTACTCTGGTATCAGTATCAAAACCATCCATTTCCACTAAAATTTGGTTAAGGGTTTGCTCACGTTCATCATGAGTGCCACCAAGACCGGTGCCGCGTTGACGGCCAACCGCATCAAGCTCATCAATAAAAATAATACTGGGAGCATTGTGCTTAGCTTTTTCAAATAAATCGCGCACTCTGGCTGCACCCACACCCACAAATAATTCCACAAATTCACTACCGGAAATGGAGAAAAAAGGAACATTGGCTTCTCCGGCTGCGGCTTTGGCTAATAGGGTTTTACCACAGCCGGGAGGGCCAAATAGCAAAACACCTTTGGGCACTTCTGCCCCTAATTTTTGAAATTTTTGCGGATTTTTTAAAAATTCCACCACTTCACTCAATTCTTCTTTTGATTCCTCTAAACCGGCAACATCAGCAAAAGTGATTTTCTTTTTACCACCCAAAAATAAACGTGGCTGAGATTGAGTAAAAGAAAATGCCTTGCCTGTTCCACCTTGGGCACCACGCATCATAAAATAGATTAAAATGATAAACAAAACAATCGGTCCCACAGAAATCAAAATTGTGAGCCAAAGGCCAGAATAAGAATTATCTTGGACAGTGATATTAACTTTAGACGGATCAATTTTATAATCTGTTAAGGAAACACTATCTTCTTTAAAGCTTTTTTGTTCCACCCCATTTTTTAATTTAATGTCCAAAGCATTGCCCTTAATCGTTATTTGCTCCACCTGATTAGATCCTACTTCATCGACTACTTGGGACAAAGAAACTTGCTCTATTTTTGTACCCGAAGAATTAAAAACCACAAAAAGCAATAAAAAAAAGAGAGCAATAAAAATAATATAAGCGATTTGGCGTAAATTGGAGAATTTTGGCATGATATTTTAAATTTTTAGTTTACAAACATATTTTGGCTGTGGATGCCCGCCCGCAACGATTCGCAATCGGTTATTCTTTAAATAATTAACGCTCATCTTGCGATTCGGGCGGGGATTCGAATCCTATTTTCCGATGAATAGACATCAGGCTCTAAGCAATTTATTGCCAGAGGGTAGGTTCGAACTACCGGCCTCTGCCTTATGAAGGCATTGCTCTACCACTGAGCTACTCTGGCCCCTCATTACTTATTTTAAGATAGCCCAAAATTGTCCAAAATTCAAGCTCAAATATTCAGATATTGCTTGCCTAAATTAAATTTTAGTTGTAAATTAGAAAAGTCAATTGCTCTTTGAGAATAAGGAGAAGCAAATGGCAAAACCAAAACAAAAAGAAATAAGTGATAAAGCCAAAACTAATCTTGTCGCTTGCATTCTTGAAATTTTAAAACAAAATAAAACTATTTTTGAACCAGAACTATTAAACGAACTAGCAAGCCACGGTTTTGCTGATACTAATGAAATAAAAGGAATTCTGACCTTTTTGGCTGGCTCTGGCTTAGTAGAAATACAACCATTGCTTCTTTCAGATCGCAACGCAGAATATAAACTAACTGAAAATGGTGAAAAAGTAAGAGAAAAAATAGAAAACCCCGAAGGTTTTTGGCAAGAATTATTCAGGGAACAACTGGCAGGTCTTGATCAAATGATTGCTAATGCCGAAACAATGAAAAGACAATTAGAATCAGAACAACAAGCAAAACAAGTAGAAGTCAAAAATGCTCAAAATGAGCTTAACACAATTGATCAAAGATTAGAATCTGTTAAAGAATTCATAGAAGATCTAAACAGAAGAAAAAAATCTTTAGCCGATAGGAAAAATCATCAGGCGCGATAAAGTTCGCGCCTTTTTTATTAAAAAAGCCTAGCCTATTTAGGCCAAGCTCAACTTCTTATCAAATCAATAATATAATTAGACATTTTTTCGCCATAGGGGTTATAATGCCTTAAAAATTCAGCAGCCAGATAACCAGCACTAGGGCAAACTAGATAAAAAATAATTTTAGACAAAGGTGGCTGATAAAAAAGCTCTCTGATACTACCCATATATGTTTTGCCAACATCAATAAAACAACCACAAACTTCAGCATAAATAATTGCCCGGACTACATAATCTAATTTCAAAGCTTCTAAATCTTGAAAAATTTTTTCATCAAATTTAAATACATCAGTTGGTACTAATTGTCCAACTAATTGCGAGATATTAATATTATTTTCTCTCTCAACTTCTAAGAGCATTGCTTCATAAGCTTTTCTATTATTTTCATTTATATTCATACGTAATCTTAAATCTCGGTCATTTTCTCTACAAAGATCTTTGAAAAAATCTTGCAACTGGAAAAGAAAAAAACTTTGATTAAATTCACCTAATCTTCCATAACCCATACAAAGTCTCTGATCGAATTCTTCATATCTTATAACAACTTTACCATAATAAGGGTCTTCCTTTTCTGGACCTTGAAAAATGGAAAAAGAAGTAAAAAGTTTATATTCAGCAATACGCAAAGCATCTTCTATTTGTTGCTTAAATTCGACATCTAATTCTGCTGTCAAAGTGCTCACCTCTTATTTAGGTTCAAACGAATTAATTGTTATTCAAAAAAATCTCATTGTCAATCAAAAAAATTATCAGATACAAGAACTTGAAATAAATTATATTCTAATCTATAATATCAAAGTAAATATTGCGGGGTGGAGCAGCGGAAGCTCGTCGGGCTCATAACCCGAAGGTCGGTGGTTCGATCCCACCCCCCGCAAATTGAATTAATTTATTTTTTTATTTAAAAATTGATAATTGTTAATTGAAAATTTAATATTGGGGTGGTGGCTCAATGGTTAGAGCACCTGCCTGTCACGCAGGAGGTTGCCGGTTCGAGTCCGGTCCACCCCGTTTTTGCGGAACGACGAAAACCTAACTTCTCACTATATTATGTGAGAGATCCAAACGAACAATTCCATTTAAACACTAAAGTAGCATAACATTTTTGAGAACTACAAATTATAGATTTTCAATTTTGTTTACAAAAAAGCTGTCGAGCTTCGAGTCAGGTCCATCCCGTACATCCCAAGTTATTTAAGTTATAAATAAAATATAAGAAAAAATGGAGAAATCAGAATCATTTGGCCCCGGCATGACAAGGAAATCTTCATTGGAAAATTTCAAATCTAAAGAATTTCATTTTAATAACTATCTTCAAATTTTGGGATTAAAAATCAAAGATATTTCTGGTAAAAAAATTCTTGATGTAGGAGCAGATGCGGATGAATTTGCCGAAAGTTGTAAAGAAAAGAAAATAAATACAAAAATATACTCAATTGACAGATCTCTTGAGGCTCATCCATCTACTGACAAATTTTTACGAACAGAAAAATATCTCAAAGCTGATGCCTTAGCTATACCATTCAAAGATAATATTTTCGATTTAGTAATATCTGTTTATGCAGTTCCAATCATGCAGAGAGCTGCAGCGATAGAAAAAGAGACAATTGAAAAATCTATAAAAGAAATGCTACGCGTAGTGCGAAGTGGCGGGCAATTAATATTCGCTCCAGTCCTTAGCCACCCAACTTTTTATGATAATCAAAAAAATAAAATTGCTGACAATAGTATTCTTAGTAAAAGATCTCCTTACGATTTTTTTGAAGAACGAGTTGATGCAATGCTTAATGAACTATCAAATAATGGATATTTATTCACCAAAGAAACCATTGAACAACAAAATAATGAAATTAAGCCTGGAATCTTTTGCGTTCAATATGAGTACAGAATATGCATAATTAAACCATAACTTTTCTTAAATTCTAGAGTAATGACTAATTTAGAAAATAGCTAAATCTTTCTAAGATCTAATTATAAAATCATACCACTTTTGTAAATTAGTGCGGGTATCAATATTGGTATCTTGGAGTTTAAAATCATCTTGTTCTGCCGCTACATTGGGAAAAGCAATCACTTTCTCATCCGGCAATTTATAATTCAGCAATAATCGCGCCATTCGATCTTTATAGCTATCCGATTGATAATAAGCAATCAAATTTTTTAGGCGCAAATTTTCCTCTTCGGAAACTTGGGTTTCTTTTTGCAATCTATAAATTTGCTGATTAATGGAATAATTTTTTAAAACCGTTTTAGTAAAAATAAAAATCAAATAACCCAAAACTATGGTTAAAAACAAAATTGACCAAATTTTGGAAAATTTGTTTGTTTTATTCATTTTGCCTATTATAGCAAAAAAATCCTGATTATTCTTTTATTGGCGCACATTCTTCTGCCTTGACCACATCCAAATAAGCCAAAACAATAAAATGGCTACCAAAATCCAAGGGAGAAGATTCCACCATACCCAATTACAACACATATTTTGATTATTAGTTTCACCGGCAACTACCCCTTGTTTTTGTATTTTTTCTGTTGTTTTCGGTGCACCGGGCACAGCCGCTAATTGGTTAGGAGCAAAATTAGAAACATTAATTGTCGCCCCTGCGCCTGATGACTGAGGAAAAGTAGGGATGGGCGGCAAATTTTCCTCTCCCGGAACACCAAAAACAAAATCAACCGCTCCGGAATTAAAACCTTGGAATTCATTGCCCATTAAAGAACTAACTGCCACACAAAAAGTAAAAGATTGAGTAGAATTAGCATCTAAATTAGCAATAAATTCCGGGTTGTTGTTGTCCGCAGAAATAGCAGTAGCAATTTTATTAAAATAAGTATTGGTTGTATTTTTAATTGTGAAATCAAAATAATTGAAAAAATTTGAAGTTTTAAGATTGCGGTTGAAACCTTGGGCACTAAAAGCCAAAGGTTGGGATTGGTTAGAAAAATTTGAAAACGAAACATCTTTGCAAACACTGGCTCCGGGGTAAAGCAAAGTGGCATTATTAAATATTTCGCCACCGCTAAAGTTTATACCTAAGATATTTCCCTTGTATGAAAAAGCATCACTTTCAAAGGGATATAAGATTAGAGAAACAACAACAATTAAAAAATAGATTATTTTTGCTTGTTTTATCATGGATAAATATTAGCTATCCCCATAGATAAATTCATCTCTCTTAAATCCAAAAGATCAAAATCCGTATCAGATCCATCAGGATAACGACCGATACTCTTGCCTTTAAGAGGATTGGGAGCATTATCTGCTAAATTGCCATCACCCCAATCACCCCAGGATACTTGGTCCTTAACTTCTCCTTCTTGCTTCAAAATCAAAATATCGCCATCATTATTTAAACCGAAAGTAAAATCTGCTCCCGATCCCTTAACCAAAATCAAGAAACCATTAGCAATAATAGTTTTTCCGCTCAAGCTTTTAGGGCTATGAATGCCATCTTCAATTGTCCAATTACTCAAATCAATATTTTGATTAGAACCATTGTATAACTCTATTTGCTCCGGATCATCAGCCGCAGGATTGGGATAAATTTCATTAATAGTAATCTTAGGGTCATTAGAAGACCAATTACCGGTGGAAAAAGTATTGTTGTTAATCTCTCCCTTACTGACATAAAAAGATCGAGTGGAAGAAACATTAATGAATAACACTGCCAATATAAAAAATAGCAGCTTAATTATTTTCCTCATTTTCATTTTTAATTTCTTTTAGGCTACGTCTTCTTGAAATTATTTGTTTAGTTTCATGATGAATTTTTCTTAATTCTTCATAAATAATAATTATAGCCGGAATTAAAATAATCAAAATTAAACCGGGTAAAGTCTTGATATAGGTTATCAAATAACCAGCATAAGGTACTGCTGCCAGATGTTTCCCAATTACATCATCTTTTTTAACTACCCACCCATCTGGAGTATTATTGGCATCACCTTTTGTTCTATAAAATTCCGATTGTTGCATATTATCAATACTAAAAATTCTATGAGTTGTGTAGTCTTTACTATTTTTACCCATTGGTGTTATAAAAGTTATGATATCACCAACATTATAATTATTTGCAGGCTTTATAATTATCAAACTACCCGTTTTAATTGTAGGTTCCATAGAACCCGACATCACAGAAAGAATTTGAAAATTATTTTTAATCGGCAATATCGAAATTGCAATTAATATACCAACTAAAAAGAGTATTAGAAGAAGAATATTAGAGACAACAACGAAAAATTTCTTAAGCATAATTTTAATAATTGTAATTTTAATTGTCTCAGCAATTTCTTGCTGAGACTTAAAAACAACAACTAGCTAGTTCTGCCTTCGACAACAAGATCCCAATGCAATGTTTTGCCCATCAAACCGCTTTGGTCATCACCTGTGTCCGGTAATGATACTTTATAGCGGAAAGATAAACTGCTGCCGGGTATTAATGAAGGCATGCCAACCGGAGAAAGCAAATCTTGGGCGCCATGGAATGTGTACATATAAATTCTATCATTGTACGCTTCGTGCCAAGTTGCTCCGGAATCGCGGCTAACTTCTAGGGTTATCACTACAGCTTTGCGTAATGGATCAGAATCGTAAGTTAAATTTGTTATTGAAGCTCTAAGATAATCAGCATCCAAATTACTCGGGCCGTCGAACCAAGGCTGACCGTAATTATTAATGTCATATCTTGGTGAAGTATATACATCACCCGGTTCAACTGGAGAAAAATTAGCCCCGATTACTGATGGTTGGCCATTAACTCTGATTTCCAATGTACCTGTAGAAAATGTATTATTGGTAATTGTGGCTGCTGAACTAAAATAAGCACCTGTAGCACCGGCTGCAACTGCAGCAACTGCTACAATAACAACTAAACTTTTAATAATTTTTAACATAAGTTCTCCTTAAGAAAACCTATTATTTAATTATCTATCCCCCATTTTGCTGTCGACCTTTTAGCAAAACTTTTAAAGAGAAAGCAATTTTTGTTTTTTAAATTTCGTCTTCTTCTCTGCTATACCACCAGTATAACCCACCGCCCAAAATTAATAAACCGGCTAGAATAATTGCTATTACCAATGCCCAATTTGTAGCCATTTGGGTACTATTATCGGTATTTTCTGATTTAACTTCGCCTTGATTATTATCGACTTGCTCATTTTGTTGCTGGCTGTTATTTGATGGTACCACACTCTGATTCTGATTTTGAGTAGAAACCGCTACATCAGCAGAAACAAAACTAAGGCTGGAAATCTGCGGGTTAGGAATGTAGATACAAACATTGTTGCTGGCTGCACTTTGATTGCCAGAGGCATCGATCGCTACCACATAATAAATATAACTCTGCCCTTTTTCTAAACCCGTGTCCAACCAAGAAAAATTGCCAGTGTTTCCTAAAAATAAATCGTTACGGTAAACATCGTAAGTTGCACCTGTTTCCACTTCGTTCCAGCTTAAATAAGCCGAGCAATCATCTTTTTGCAAAGAAAGAACCGGTGCATTGGGTGCAGTTAAATCCAAACTAAAATCCCTGGAAGCAATAACTGGATCTACAATTTTATTATCCGTAGCCAAAACTTGCCAACAATAAGCGCCATCTTTGGGTAAATCAATTTTCTGCATCATCATCCCGCTGGCCTGATCTTTAAAAACAAATTTTTGGGCTGTACCTGTAAACTCACATTCCCCTCGCTTATTATAATTCCCCAAACCGACCGCAAGTTCTATTTCCATAAAATCGTTATTGCCATCATTAACTAACCAATTCAGCTTAACAACTCTTTCTTTTAAATTAGAAAGATTAAAAATCGCTTTATCAGCCGGAGACTGCAAAATGATTTGAGGAGCCAAATTTGGCTCATAATCCATTCCTAAAGCCACATAATCATGATTGGTTTTGAAACTCTCACTGCAATCAGCTGTTAATAAGTAAAAATCAATTCTTAAACCAGTTAAATTAGAAAAGTCTGTGATGATACTTCCTAAATCTATTTGATCTTGAATTAAACCATTTAGATCAATACTATTAACGTCAACCGATATTTCACCTAAATAAAGATCATTTTGGTCATAAATTTCATAAAACCATTCTTCTATACTCGGGTTTTGGCCATCACTAATAGAGATGCTTTCTTCTTCCGGGTCCGGCCCCACATCCAAACCAGTATTTTCAGCTATAGAAAAATAATGATAAAAATTTAAATTTTTTATCTCATCACTCGAATTTAAATCGGCACTATCAAAATCAAAAACAAAAGACAAATGGCCATCGGCTTGCGCTTGTTCACTTTCTTTGGGCCAATCACCTAAAGAACGATAACTAATACCATCATTTTGGGCTAATTGCTCGAGGCTTGCTGGTAATAGTTGCGAATCAGGCGCCGGTATTTCTTGCTGAGCAGTGGTGTCGTAAGCTTCGCTTGCATTAAGCAAAGTATGATTCAAAGGCGAATTATTATTCTGCTGCATAGCCAAAACCGGTTGGACATAAAAATTATTAAGCAGTAAAAAAGAACCCAAAAATATAGTTATTAAGATTTTCTTCAAAATTGATTTTTTTTGTTTCATAAGGTTTCAAAAAAAATTAAATTAGCAAAAGTAGAAGAACCATTTGAGAACAAAATAAAAAATAACACCAAAAATCAGATTTTTCCTAATCTGATAGCAATCCTTAAAAAATGTAAAAATATATTATCCCCTAATTAGCTTATCACTAACTAAGAAATTATTAACCTAATTTTAAAACAATAGAAAAATAGAAGTCAACTAAAAACAAGTTTTGTCCGCGCCCGCTAAATTATATTACGAATTTAATATTTGCTTGGCTCTGTCATAAATAAAATAAGTGAATCTTTTTATCTTTTGGACTGTTTTCTCCAAAATTCCTTCATTTTGTTGAGACTGATACAAATCATCTACTTTTTTCTCCGGTTCAGAATTAACAGCTTGTTGGTTGCTACTTTTAGAAGCTATTGGCTCAATTTGGGGCTTGCCAAACATTTGCACTACAATTATTGTTTCATGATCTTGAAACTGGCCTTGGGCAATGCCGATACCAATGTCCTCAAAAATAGGATTAAGTAAATTTTGTCGATGAGATGCAGACCCCATCCAAGCATCTACCAAACCATCAACATCGCTAAAATCAATCGCCAAGTTTTCGCCGGCTGAAGAAAATTTATAGCTGGCTTCATTCATCCAATCCCAAGGAGACTTGCTATTATGATAATGCTCCCAATAACCGTTTTCTAACATATCATTCGCTTTATTTTGGGCGGCAATGGTTAATTCATAATCAGCACTTAGCGGAGCCACCCCGGCTTTTGCTCTTTGCTCATTGGTTAGCTCCATTATTGAATAACGACTGATAGGTGAAGCCCAAGCATAAGAAAAAGGCACAAAAATAATGGCAAAAATTAAAATTATACAAAATAATGAAGCAAATGTTTTTTCCCTAAAAGCTAAAAAATTAGGCATAATAATCGCCTTTTTATGATTCGTCTATTTCTAAACCAAATAAATCGGTTTTAGAATTAATTCTTCGGTAAATTTGATCCGTTTTTAAATCTAATAAAAAAAGTTCCAAAGTATTGTAGACTTCTCCCTCCACCAGATGGCCACCAACCGTTTTTTTATTTTTCTTAGCTAAAACCGCGTGAATATGGGCTTTAAATTCTTTTTTGTCTGAAAAAAGCAAACTGCCGCTAAAACCAACTATTTCAAAATAACCGGCATATTTAGTACCTTTATAGGCACCTTTGCCGATAAAATAACCTAATTTTGCTTTCTTAATCATCCCAATCGCCGATAGAATAACGGCAGATTTAAGTTCGTATTTTTTAAAAATTTTTTCTAACGTTGAAAAAATCTCTTCTTTATCATCCAAGCGCACCGCGATAATGTCATTAATTTTTTTATATTTCATATATTTATTTTAACTAATTTTAAATATAAATCCAATTTATGGGCGGGAGAGGAGTCGAACCTCCAAGGGATTGCTCCCACTAGCTCCTAAGGTTTACCATGTATACTCTTCTTTATTTATAAAATAAATTATACATGGATAGCGAGATAATTTTTCAATGGTACCGAGGGTGGGACTCGAACCCACAAGGGTTTACGCCCACTAGCTCCTAAGGCTAGCGTGTCTACCAATTCCACCACCTCGGCTTTTTAATTATGCGTTCAAATAGGATTAATCTGCCAATTCCACCACCCGCCCTTAAGTTAAACATCGTAAAGCGGATAAATATCTATGGCCACTTCTTCATAAAGATGAATTTTATAAATTGTTGAAAAACAATAAACCAATAAACCCAAACATTCTAGCCACGTAAAAATCTTTGATTTTGTACGTGGCGGAAGGGGTGGGATTCGAACCCACGAGGCTTTTGCAAGCCTACTGGTTTTCAAGACCAGCTCTTTCAACCGCTCAGACACCCTTCCATTTTATAAAACAATTGTAACTTCAATATTACCAATATTGCGCGGTGAGGGACTCGAAGCTAAACAGCTTTTTTGTAGACAAAATCGGAAGTCTCTAATCCGCAACTTTCAAA
>Ga0265297_10008886_pt1 | contig 13225 bp, 2 predicted proteins | sample Munlanlwell13791_FD_192502 | JGI IMG/M metagenome (GOLD analysis project Ga0265297, IMG submission 192502) | Leachate microbial communities from a municipal landfill in Southern Ontario, Canada - Leachate well 137-91 | ecosystem: Engineered > Solid waste > Landfill > Unclassified | place...
GGAGCAACTGTAACAAACGGAGATGTTTGGACAGATGCATTTGTTACAAATGTCTACCATGCCTATACCGTTTCCGATGCTGCCTCTCAAGTAATATTTGATGATACAGATAGTACCTTTGCTGCAATTCTTCTGACAACAGTAACAGAAAAGGATTTCTCTACATCCTCTGTTGTCAGCGCAGCTAAGGTATCTGGTGATGATACCAATATACATGCTGATTTGGAAAATAATGGAGGAGCTGGAACCAATGATTTAATCATGGTTACCACAACTAGCGCTAGCGGAGCAGGCACAGACCTAGCTTCAGTAGCTGGCGTTATCGATTCTTCTGATGATGCAGAAGGAACAGATGATACATATAAATGCTACTTTGAAGTTCCAACCAGTGGATTGGTAAATATTGAAATTCAAGACGGAGATGCTGCTAATGCCGTATTGGCATATGTATACAATTTTACAGCAGCAGGAGCTGGAGATTATACATTTGAACCTTCTTCAAAAGTTACCGCAACATTCCCAGCAACCGCTTTGGGTTTTGAAGTTCAGCAAGATGATCTAGGAGGATATAATATGAGAGACAATACTTCCACTTTTATCATCTATGTTGATTTGACAGAAGAAGCCGCAGATACAGATTATGATTACAGGGCATACACAGAAGCCGCATTTACTAATGTAGTATTGGACATATCAGGAAAAGACGTTTCTGGCAGTGCTACATGGGGAGTGAACACTGTAACCAATGTAGCAATTCATGCTGATATTGATGGCGATACCGATCCTGTAGATGTATATTCCACAGCTGGAACAACTGCAGATTGTACAACAACCCTTCTTTCTTCTGACACTACCCAAGTTTGGGCAGCGGGGAGCTTGAAATACTATGAAAGAGCCAATGGAGACAATGTTGTTTTAAAGGTTACAGATGGCTCATATGTTTCTTGCGTGAATACTCTTGCCGCCGCAGCTGCTGCAGGAGGAAATAATGATTACAGTTTAGATATAAAAACATCGGGAAATGTTAATCCAGATATAATAACTGTATATATTGATTCTGATGAAGATGATAGCGACGATATTTCCCAAGCAGCAGTAACAGGAACTCCAAGCACATACGCAATATTATGGGCAGGCGATGGAGATTCTGATATCGCTTTTTATGATGTTACCCCAACATTGCAGCTTGATAGGGATAGCAAAAACTTAGCTGCAAGCGCAACAGTTAATGTAGCTAAAGTTTCAGGAACTTCACAGGCTGGACTAACTACAATGGTTGTGTATAGCAACGCAGCTTGTTCGACAGCTGTAAGTAGTGAAACCGTAAATCCAACAACCTCATACACACAGTATTTTGAAGGGGTTGATGCAACAACCTATTACGCTGCTGTTGGAGACGGAACATATACTTCTTGTTTAACCTCTGGTTTTGTGCCATCAAGCCAAGCAGTTACAGCTAATTTTGATAGAAAATTATCTGGAACAGTTCCCGATCAGGACTCAACAACAATTGATGTTTTGTCTGTTACAGCTGATACAGGAGATGACACTTATTGGTCTAACAGTGTTAATGGAGCAGGAACTAATACTTATGCTATCTATGTTGATGATGCAGATTCTGCTATTGCTACGACAGGCGTTATATTCAAAGATACTGCTGGCGGAGCAGGGACTACTTTATTAGCAAGCACAAAGGATTTAAGTTCAGCAGATGGAACAGTAGATGCTTCTGCTGCCCATGGTAATGCTCATGCTAGTATCCAGACAACAGGAGAGATAGACACGGTTTGTTATGGAACATTGCCAACATCTAATACTGATTGTTCTACTCAAGCGGGAACTATTACTTCACCAACAGGAGCAGCTACTTATGAAATCTTCTATGAACAAGTTTCTGGAACAACTACTTACTATCTGCAAGTAGCAGATTCTGATACCCAAACATATTATTCTTGGAATAAATTTACATCTGCTACATCTGGTTCCTACAACGAGGTTGAATTAGATGGTAAGTTAGATGGTTATGTTGCTGAAGCATTTGATTCTCCAACTACCAGAGTTCCTGGTGTAACGATAAAAATGTATACTGACGGAGGAGATCCGGATACTAATCAAATTGCCTTAACCTATTCATATACTGGGACAACTACCCCAGGAGGAAATTACAGAATGTATGGAAATTCAGGAGATACCAATGATGCTCAATATGCCAAAACAGGATATATTACTCAGAGCGCAGTAGGTGTACCGAATCTTGATGATACTGTAAATGTTGATCTTGTATCAGGAATAAAAGTAACTGTTTCTTATGAAGGAGGCCAAACAGTTACAGATGCAACAGTTTCACTCTATGTTTGTTCTTCTACCGCTGTGGCAGATTGTTCGACCACTCTTGACACTTGTACTAGTCCAAGTGGCGACTGCACAATTACTGGAGATGGTACTGCGGGCACTGGTTCGAGCGGCGAATATTACTTCGGCGGAATGACTACCGGAACCTATGTTCAGGTAAAAGTTGTTCGTACTGGGTTTGATACCGTATATGACCCTGATCCAGCTAGTTTAGCCACGGCTTATACTATTAGTTCTACAGCAGCAATAACGCCATCATTTACTTTAAGAAATTCTGTTACGAATTCTCCAAACTTAGTAACTCCAGTTGATAGTTCTGTAACTACTGATACTACGCCAAATTTAACTTGGATAGATTTAGGAGGAGACGAAACAGATTATGAAGTGCAAGTGGACGACAATGCTGATTTTTCAAGTGTACATGCTGGAGGAGGAACTACCGGGAGCGGAGCTACAGTAACATTTACTGTTGACTCTGCCTTGACAGACGATACGTTGTATTATTGGAGAGTAAGGGGTATTGATGGCAATGGAAATGGAACCTGGAGCGTGGTTAGTTCTTTCTATGTCAATGCTGGATGGAATACAATGGCTGCTCCAACATTAGCCAATACAGCAATGACTTCTCCAGTAACGGTTTCTTGGACAGCAGAAACAGGAGCAGTTGCCTACAAGGTATATAGGAAGAGCGCTAGTCCCGTAGCGATTACCGATACCTATGTTGGAACAACCCTTGTCAACAGCTTCATTGATTATCCTACTGATGGAAGCTGGTATTATGGAGTTGTGCCAGTAGACGGTTCTAATGCTAATGGTACAATTTCAACAACTAGTGCTGTAGTGACAACAGATACGACAGCTCCGACCGATGTAAGTGTGTCAATTGCCGGAGGAGCCGAATATTCCATAGCATCATCTACGACAATAACAGTTGCTGCCAATGGTGTTACCAATATGCAATTTAGCTGCGATGGAGATAATTACACAGTAGCTGAAGCATATGCAACAACTAAAACATTTAATTTAAGAACAGAAACAGGTGCTGGATGTACTGATGCAGATGGATCAAAGGTTGTCTATGTAAAGATGCTTGATGCTAGCGGAAATTACACAATAGCTTCAGATGAAATTGTTCTAGATACCACTGTTCCAGATGTTTCTGGAGCTAGCGTGACAGTATCTGTAAGTGGAGGCCAAGTAACAGTTACTTGGACTGCTGCTACTGATGCTACAGCAGGGGTTGATTCCTATGCCGTATACAGAAAGACAAGTTCGCCAGTTGCAACCTCAGACACAAAAGTGGTATCTGGTTTGACGGCAGTTGGATTCGTTGATGCTTTCAGCGCTGATGGGACTTACTATTACGGTATTACTGCCACAGATAAAGCAGGCAATACCTCAGTAATTTCTACAACTAGTGCAGTTGCAACTGTAGATGTTACAGGGCCAACTCCGGTATCAATAGTGATAAATAGCAATGCCTTAACTTCAACTAGCGCTACATTAACTCTTACATTATTCGCTGACGGTTCTCCTTCAACCATGGCATTTAGTTGCGATGGTTCAACATATGCAGTAGCTGAGGCATACGCAACGAGCAAGAGTTTAGTCCTAGCTAGTTATGGAGGGGGCTGTACAGCTACAGACGGATTAAAGGTAGTATATGTAAAAATGCTTGATACTAATAGTAATGCCACATATGCTTTTGACTATATTACCTTAGATGCTACCGCTCCAACCGTAAGCGCCCAGACACCATTAAATGGTGCTACTGATGTTGCTATCGCAACTGCGCCAACCGTAACCTTTGATTCAGACATGGATTCATCTACAATCAGCTTTGCAACAGTTCAATTAAGAAAATATAGCGATGATTCGGTAGTAGCTTCAAGCATCAGTTATGATGCTACTACTAAAGTAGCAACCATTACTCCAGTAACCTTAGCTAACTCAACCCAGTATTATATCTGGGTTTCAGGAGCAAAAGATATCGCTGGGAATACAGTGACTGCTTATACAACGAAAGCTGATCAAGATTTCACTACGGTAAGTGCTGGTACGGGATCGCTAGCCGTAACGGGTATATATCAGACAAGATCATATGGTACAGCTGATGCTTCTTGGGGAAATGGTTGGCAATGGATAATCAATGCCACCATACCTACTGACGAATTATCTGTAGCCCTGAAGTTTACTGATTGGACTGGAGTGGGAAGCGCTACCTTAGCCACTGCCAGCAATATGAGATACTATTGCGCCCAATCTGATTATGCTGATTCCAGTAATGCCGTGACAGTAACGGCTGCAGCTACATATGCAACAGCTATGACGATAAGCGCAGCTTCAGATCTTGATACTGCGACAGCGGGAATACAGGTACAGATATATGTTGAAACAAAGATTCCGGCTGCAACTACTGCAGGATCTTACTCAACAAGCTATGGATTGCAGAGCTCTTAAAGATAACTAGTTTACGAATCCTGCGTGTGTAATTAAAACACATGCAGGAAGGTAAGCTAATTATTAAATTAAAAACATAACTTCATGATTAAAAAGTTTTTCATTGCAATTATAACAATATTATTAGTTCCATTTATGTTCTCATTTGCCAGCGAAGTTACCGGCGACATGAGCAGCGGCTTGAATTCTGGAATGGATGGGGTGAATATGGCGACAGTTACTGCCAGTCCTGCAGCAGGAACATATACTTCTGCCCAGAGCATAACTTTGACTGCAACCGGCTCTTTGGGAATTTGTTATACTACGAACGGCACAACACCTGCCTGCGCTTCTGCTGGAACAAGCTGTACTACAGGAACCTATTACAGTTCCGCAGTTTCTGTTGGTCAGAGTTTAACGCTTAAAGCCATTTCCTGCTATGCTAATGGCAATTCTCCGGCAGTAGCATCTCATTCGTATACTATTAATATCACTTCAGGAGGAGGAGGCGGAGGAGGCGGAGCCACGATGACTGTTCCTTCATTAACTAATATTTCCATTGCTCCGGATACTAATTCTGTTGTTGTTTCCTGGACCACGAATATAGTGGCAACTTCAAGAGTAGAATATGGATTAACATCTAATCTTGGTCAGAATGTAACAGTTTCTACCTATATCGCATCGCATTCAATGACAATTACCGGATTAACTCCGGCTACAACCTACTATTACATTATCAAGTCTGTAAGTTCTGATGGGGGAATGGGGTATACCACTACCAAAACATTTACTACCTTAGCTGAAAAACAGTTACTACCAGGATCTGGGACTATTGGCGGATCAGGAGGGACAGTTACCGGGACTACAGAAACAGGAGCTATTGCAAAAGTAACAGTTCCAGCAGGAGCTGTAAGCTCTGATACAGTATTTACAGTTACCCCAATAGGAAGCTCAGGGTCAGGAACAGGAAATCCTCCTACAGGCAGCTTTATGGTAGGAAACTATGTTTATGGTTTTACAGCTACTGGAATAACAACATTTTCTTCCCCAGTTACTTTAACTTTTATATATACTGATGCCCAAGTTTCAGGATTGAATGAAGCAACCTTGAAAGTAAATTATTGGGATGGGAGCAAATGGGTAGAATTAGCAACCACGGTTGATTCAATCAGCAATACCCTGACCGTAACAGTAACTCACTTTACTAATTTTGCCATTTTTGGACAGAAAGCTACGGTTACAACATCAAATGCTGCTTTAATTGCCCAATTACAAGCTCAATTAGCCCAATTACAGGCATTGCTACTACAATTATTGGCTGCCCAAGGCGGCACAAGCGCTATTACCGGCATACCTGCAACATTTACATTTACCAAGTACCTATATATCGGAAAAACAGGAACAGATGTAAAATATCTGCAGATTGTCTTAAATTCTGATGCCAATACAAGAGTATCTGTTTCTGGAGCTGGCTCTCCTGGAAAAGAAACTACAGTATTTGGCAACGCCACTAGGGCTGCTTTGCTGAAGTTCCAGAATAAATATGGCATTGCGGGAGGAACAGGAGCTACAGGACCGCTTACAAGGGCCAAATTAAATGCTTTATTAGGAAAGTAAAGAAAAACTGATTAAAACAAAAAAACTGGGGAATTATCCCCAGTTTTAATTTGGGATAATTAATTAGATAAGGTTGTTTTGTATAGAAATCAATATAAATAAAACCATAATAATTTATTATCTATTTTTTAAAATAGGTTTTAAGTATTGGGTTGTTGAAAGTATTTAGTCCGAAACCTTTGCTTTCCAATAAATATTTATATGATTCTTTATCTTTTTCAGTCATCAATTTATTCATTGTTAATATTTCCTGATTAGAGGAAAATAAAAGCTGGGCCATTTCATAGCTGAAAGGATAAACATATAGGAAGGTTTCTTGCTGGGTATCAAACAGTATTTTAGTTCTCTTGGCGTCATTAGGAGAATAGGCCCATAGGGCGAAAACACCGCTATCTTTAAGATCATTCGATACTTCTTTAAAGAATTCCAGGGTATATAATGGAGAGGAATGGAATATTAAGGGAGATTCTATATCCACCACTATAGCATCGTATTTCTGCTTATTTTTCCTTAAATATTCAAACCCATCTTCAATTATTAGGTTTACTCTTGGATCCTCTAATACGTCATTATTTTCTTGAGCAAAGAATTTAGTTGCTTCTGGCACGACTGGATTGATTTCTACAACATCTAGATAATCGACAATATTAGATTTTCTCAAATAGTCTAAGGTAGAGCCGCAACCCAGGCCTACATTAAGTATTCTAATCGGTGATTTTATTTTCTTCTCTTCTAAAATCTGCAATGTTATCTCAGATATTTTTTGTTCAGAAGTTACATATGAAAAATCTTGCTTGATGCGAGAACAGGCCAAAACATTATTAATCCTTAAAGATTTAGCATTTTCATTTTCTATTACACTAACTAAGCCATAAGGAGAAGGTTTCCTGAAAAGTATTTTATCATTTTTCAAATTAAAATATCTGCTTGATTCAATATCAAGATATCTTCCATTTTTCCAATTAAGGCCGATGAATATTGATATTAATATGATTCCAGCCAAAAATATGGCTAACTTCCATTTTTTCCTTGGAATAGTAATAATGGATGAAAAAATATTCAAAGTCGCAGCGAATATAAGAGTAATTTTTAATCCAAAATTAGAAATTAGAAAAAATCCGGATATTATAGTTCCAGCTACAGCTCCAAACATATCCCAAGAATAGAAGGATCCAACTTGCTTTCCAGTTTCGCCAGGTTCTTTAACTCCCATGGAAACGGCCAAAGGAAAACAAGCTCCACATAAAAAAGTAGGCAGGATAAGAAAAATAGCTCCTGAGAAGAATTCAATAACGCTTTTTGCAAACAGAGAATTGAATGGCTGCGATCCTGAAAGGAATTTAGAGATAGAAACTACTAAACCAAAATTCGTCAGAATAAAAATAGCATATATAGCAATTATTAATTGGAATATTCCAAACAATAATGCCTTATGCCTCGTCTTATAAAATATTTTTGAGACGGATAAACTTCCAAGACTCATTCCAAATAAAAAAACAGACAATACTGTTGCCGTTGAATGGAAATTTGACGAGAAATTAAAATACAGAACTTGGCTGCCTACAACTTCATAAATTAAAGCAGCGCCCCCAGACAATGCTAAGGCGATTAGAATTAATCGAGGATTTATGCTTTTTTCTGGTTCTATTCTAGAAAAAAACTTTTTTAATCTAGTAATCATTTTATTATATCTATAGTATATAAGAATTAGCTAGTTTACAAATTTTCTATAAAACTATTATAGAAATATTGATGATTTGATGATAAAATATATGAATATCCGAAATGAGTTTTATGAAAAGATACATTTTTATCCCCTTTTTAATATTGTTTTTTGTTCTTCCTTGTTTTGCTTCTTCCCAGACAGAAATTAAGAGTCCTTTATGGAAGATCTTTAATTTAAATATAGATATCTCTCCAAAAGAAGAAGAGGGGCAGAAGATAAAGAATAGGGAAGGGGTGGATATTCCAAGCCGAAGAACAATGTTTTCCAAAACCTTCATCAATGCCGATGGCTCTTTTAGCGATGAAATATTTTTAAATCCTATCCATTATCAAAATGATTTTGGGAAATGGGAACCAATAGATACCTCAATCGTTCCTTCTGATATCTCTGGGTATGATTATATGAATAAGACAAACCTGTTTAAGACATATTTTACAGCTGATCCTTATGGCAATAAAAAGAATATCAAATATCAGATAGGGGATGCCTCTATGGAATTTACTAGCTTAAATGAGATAAAAGGGGAGAATAAAAACCTTAACATCCAACAACTAAAACAAGATTTCAAAGACAAAAGGACTAGAAAGCTCTTAGGATTATTCTCTGCGTATGTTCCTAGGGATGGTGAATTAGGATATATCTCATTGAAAGATGAGAATAAATTAAAATACCCTAAGATTTTAGATGATGTATCTACCAACAAAATAGATATTGATTATTCAGTTCAACCGACTAAATTATTAGAAGAAATTATTGTTGACAGATATGGGCCGATTACAGAAATAGCTCAGGAATTTACTTTAAATAATGTATATGCCAAAAAAGAAGGGGCTATAATCAATTTTTATCATTCTACTACTAATAATCTTTTATGGCACTTATCTGATCCCGTAATGTATGAAGTGAATGCTAGAATAGATAAACAGGTAAATGAGCCATCCAGGTTTGAAAACCATGGGCTGCATTATGAAATAATTGACGATAATCCTAAAGACAATAAATTGATCATCAAAAAAGTATTAGATCAAGAAGGAAAAGATTGGTTGGCTGATAAAGACAGAAAATTCCCTGTTGTTATTGATGCTACCGCAGAATATGACTTTTCTGATTCGGAGAATAACAAAGCGTATTACAAGAAATTAGATTTGCCGGTCAATCCGGCGGATACAACAGGAGAAGCAAGCAGCAGTGATTATACTGCTTTAGCTACCAGCGATGATAGCAGATGGACAACTGATGATGCTACAACTACGGGACAATACGATTCGCAGATTTTTAAGTTTAAGGTTAACGAATCAGAAAATTCAATAAATTCAATTAAAGCCGAATGGGAAGGATATGGAGAGATAGCATCAGGAGCCTACTATACATATCTGAAGATATGGGATGACGAGGCTGATTCTTGGACAGAATTACAATCTATTGATTTTGATGCTGCTACAGACCAGACAGCTTCTGGGACTATATCATCTAGCGTCGGTGACTATATTGATTTATCTTCATATATATATGTTTTAGCTGCTAGCCAGAAAGCAAAGAATTTAGGAGAAGCTTGCTCTTCTGCTGATGAGTGCACGTCTGGATTTTGTGTAGATGATGTATGCTGTAATAATACATGCACGGGTAGTACATGCCAGACATGCGGCGCGCTTTCTAGCGCTGGAGCAGGGACATGCGGATATGTGAATTCTAATTCCGAGGATCCTGATGGAGATTGTGGTACTACTGGATGCTATACCGGAAATTGTTCAGGCTCAGAATATACCTGCGGATATTATACTTCCGATGAACATAATTGCGCTGCATGTACTACTTGCACTGGTGCTTCTTCCGGAAGTTGCGTGAATATTACAAACGATACTCAAGACAGCGAGGGGAGCAATACATGTACGGCGACCTGCAAAAAATGTTCTTCGGGGAGTTGTGTCAATCAAACAAGTAGCCAGGATCTATTCGATCAATGCACAGCATCATGGAATGCTTGTGCTGATATTTGTACAAAGATGGGGCCAGATGGATATTGTGACGGGGCAGGTGCTTGCGATACAAATGATGCCAGATCTTGTTGTGGCGACGAAGGTAGTAAAAAATGTTCCTCGGGAAATTGCATTACTGGTAGTTGTGCAACGAGAGCTGTTTGCAATGGTTGCAGCTGCGAGATTATTGAGTGTCCCTTCATCTATTCCTGGAGTGGCTTAGAATATATATATGATACTCAGATAATATATACCCTGGACAGCAAGGAAAAAGAAAAATTGCGATATGAGGAATTAAGCAAGGTGTTTGAGAAAAATAATCAGATTAATCTCCAAATCAGAGAAGAAGAAATAGAAACGTCATACATTGACTACCTATTTCTAGAAATAACTGATTCCAAGGGAATAAAAGAAGAAAAATCCAATATCTTTCCCGATTATGCTTCAAGGGATTTAGATAAACTAAGAGAGATTGATGGAAAATATCTGATTACTAATTATGGGGATATTGTTGATCTTGAATTTCATAATGTTCCTGCCTTAAAAGATGGCTGGATAAGAAAATACAGGATAGCAGCAAGAGGATATTATATATACAGCAAAGCAGATAATCCTTTTGGCAAGAATATATACAAAGATATTCCTGCAATCCCTGCAGTCGAGCATATATATGGAGGGAATATCTCTAATATAATACCAACGGAAAGATTCTGGGAGCATGAGTTTGAAAAGGAAGAAGAGATACAGGAAGTGATAAAAGAACACAATTCTTTAAATACTGACTATGTAAAGCTGACAATAGATTATACCCCTAATGAGGCTCCTTCTATCACTTCTGGACCATCAGATGGTGATTCTACTGGTGCTTCTCCCACAGATGTTGATTCTAATGTGACCTTTTCTGCGACATCGTCGGATGCTTTATCTGATCAATGGAAACTGCTAGTCTGCTCTACATCGTCAGCGCCAACAGCTTCTACTACTACGCCTACCTGTGCCGGAGGAGATGAAAATACTTGGTGCTTATCCTCTTCTTGGGTTAATGCAGATACGGAAAATACCTGCACATATACAGCTACCTCCACAGATTCTGAGTCCAATGACTGGTATGCATTTGCCTGTGATAATAACACAGGAAGTCCTTTATGTTCTACTTCTTCCCAGGGAACAGGAGATAGTGGTTCGCCATTTAAGGTGAACCATAGGCCTATAGATAGCGCATACTATATAGATAACGGTTTTTACACCTATCGCAAGAAGCTTACTATTAACTATACAGCTGATGGAGCACAGACCAACTATCAGATGAAGCTGTTATTAGGTGAATCATCGGGCGCTTCAGGAGAAGATGTAGATTGCGGATCTCACATACAGACAGATTTTGATGATTTAAGATTTACTACCTCAGACGAAGTTACTTTGATAGATTACTGGATAGAATCAATTACTGGCACTACGCCTAATCAGCTAGCTACTATATGGATTGAGATTCCTAGCATTGCCGCTGATCCAGACAATACAGATATATATATGTATTATGGAAATAATGATGTAAGTTCTGCGAGCAATGGAACAAATACATTTATGTATTTTGATGATTTTGAATGGGGAAGTGATAGCGATAAACTAGATACGGGTTCTAAAAACTGGGCAGTTGGAACTGACGATGTCGCAGAAATAGACATTGCTAAAGATATAGGGGATGTCTCTGGTTATACTGGAACAAGAAGCGGGAAATGGGTAGGTTTAAATGATAATGCCCCTTCTGCTTATGCATCTAATGTTGCCATTGCATCAACGAGAGCTTATTCAGCAAGATTCAGGGTTTATAAAGAAGATGCTTCTCAGGGAATCTTCATACATGGAGATGGGACAAGGAGTATATATTGCAGAATGTCAACAGCAGAAGACATAGAGTGTTATGATGGAGCATCTTATCAGGATACAGGAACGAATATTACTGCAGATGCTTGGCAATTATTGGAATTCAATGATATAGATTTTTCAAATTATACATTTGATGTTTGGTATAATGATTCTAAGATTGCCAATGATCTTAATATGAGAAATGCCGGAGGAACGCAAGGAGCAAATGATTTGTTATTCTATGGGCTAGGAACCACAGGAGCAGATACTTGGATAGATAATGTTATTTTAAGAAATTGGACCACCAATGAACCAACCTGGGCATCTTTCGGAAGCGAAGATACGAGCAATTATTTTCCTTCCTCATACCCGACTTCTTTAGAAGCAGGCAATACTATTACTTTTGGTATGGGGGCGCATGACGATGATACAGATACTGCTACAGATACAGTAGCTTTATTGATTTGTAAAACCTCAGGAGTGTCTGGTACTACTTGCGATGGAGGAGCATCAGATACTTGGTGCGGATTAAGTTCTGCTACTTCATCTAACCCTACTTGTACATCCACTGCCTCAGGATTAGGTTCTCAGACATATTACGCATATGTTTTTGACAATCATAGCTTAGGGGCAGATATTAATGGAGCTAGTTCTACTTTTACTATAAGCAATTCTGTTCCTTCTGTTGGAAGCATTACTCCAGGCTCTGTTTCTCTTATTGAAAGCTCTACAACAACAGCTACCAGTACCTGCACGGTATCAGATAATAATGGCTGTGAAGATATTTCGTCAGTAGTGGCAGTATTCTACGATGATAATGCAGTAGATGCGGATTGTGCGGCAGACGAGAATAATTGCTATACGGGAATAGCTTGCGCTACGACTACATGTGAAGGCAATAATTCTGATGTATTGTGCACTGCCTACCCATATTATTATGCCAATGCTTCAGACTGGAGATGGTATGTTAAAGTCATAGATGCATCTTCTGCTTCTTCTACTAATACCTCTACTACTACGAAAATAGATAATCTGATAGCTATAGATGTGTCAGAAACAGATATTGATTATGGAAGCATAGAATTAAGTGCTACATCAAATCAGGCTACTACTACAATAGAAAACACAGGCAATACTAATCTAGATGTGGGATTATATGGCACAGCAATGAGTTGCAGCTTGGGCACTATAGCCGTAGGACAACAGAAGTTTAATATAGGGGGAGGGGAAACCGCTTTAACAGGAGTAT
>Ga0265297_10008887_pt1 | contig 13224 bp, 11 predicted proteins | sample Munlanlwell13791_FD_192502 | JGI IMG/M metagenome (GOLD analysis project Ga0265297, IMG submission 192502) | Leachate microbial communities from a municipal landfill in Southern Ontario, Canada - Leachate well 137-91 | ecosystem: Engineered > Solid waste > Landfill > Unclassified | place...
AGACGCCAGTTTATAAGAAACCAAAGAGCCTAAAAAGCTTCCAAATGTTCCGGCAATAACCGTAAACCAAAAAACGAAATCTCCCCTATAAACCAAAAACCCGGAAAACGGCATTGTTATCTCGGAAGGAATGGGAATATTTAAACTCTGGAAAAACATCAGGAAAAAAATTCCGGCATAACCTATTTTGCCGATTATTAAAAGAATAAAACCGGAGATTGTCTCTAAAATCGCTGAAATCATTTTAATATCTTCGCCGCCTCATCCGGGTCAACAACCGTGATTTCAATACCCGTGCTAAGTTCAAATCCAGCCGAAATGCTAATTTTTGGCTGAACTTCAATATGCCAATGATAATGCTTATAATTCCCTTTATTTAAAGTTGGCGCAGTATGAATGAAAAAATTGCAATCCGGATCGCCAAGCTTTTTATCTATTTTTGCCAATGCCTTTTGAAGCGCTTCAACCATAAATTTCAAGTCGGTCTCCGATGTTTCCTCAAAATAAGGCAAATGTTTTTTAGGAAAAATCCGAACCTCAAACGGTTCGCGCGAGACAAACGGAGTAAAAACAATCGCACCCTTATTTTCGAAAATAATCCGGCGCTTTACTTCCTTCTCCCATTTAATCATCTCGCAATGAACGCACTTTTTATTTTTTTTGAAATAGGCCGAAGAACCAAATAGTGAATGTTGGACGTCCGGCGGAACAACCGGAATTGAAATCATCTGGTAATGCGGGTGATAAACGCTGGCGCCGGCTTTCGGTCCCCAATTATTAAAAATTGAAATGTAAGCTTCGCAATTATCTTCGGTTAATATTTTATACCTTTCTTTAAATGCTTTAAAAACCAGATTGGCGTCTGAATTTGAAAGGTTTTGAAAATTTTTATTATGGTCTCTGGTAATTAATACGTCATGCCTGCCTACTCCGTCCACGGTTGAATATGGGCCGCTTTTGGAAATTTTCGGGCAAATGTCCCGGGGCGTTAAAGCCGGATTCCTGTTGGGAATAACTTGAAGAACCCAATCTTTCTTGCCTTCATAAAGTAAAACCGGCTCGCCATTTCCGCTTGCTTGCGGATTTTCAAAAGGACAACTTTTAATGGGCGCTTTTAAACGCTTTTGTTTTTTAACGATATGTTTTTTTGCCCGCCCCGGCGCGATAACAATCCAATCGCCCGAAACCGGGTCTTGCCTTAGTTGAGAGTTCATAAATTTAGTTATTTTTGATTCTATTCTCATAATACCAATTCATGATGTTTTTTGCCACCGGCACGGTATTCAAACTTCCCTCGGAAGCGTCTTCAACCAAAATCAAAATGGCAATCTGCGGATTATCCGAAGGCGCGTAGCCGACAAAAAACGCATTTATTTTCTTGTTGTTTTCTATCTGCGCGGAACCGGTTTTCGCCGAAACCGCCATTGGCAAATCGTTTAATAAATAAGCCGTACCGTAAGATTTCTGAACCGCGTCCCTCATTCCCTTCTGAATTTCTTTAATAATGTCTATATCCGAAGAATAATCATAAGAAGTTTTCGGCTGGCTTTCTTTTATGGTTTCTCCGCTTTCCGAAGTTATTTTTTTCATAACCATCGGCTGATAAATTTTTCCGCCGTTGGCGATTGCCGAAATATAAGAAATAAGCTGAATGGGAGTTATTACCAAATCTCCCTGCCCGATGCTGGTATTATAGGTGTCGCCCACTCTCCACGGCTGGCCGGTGGAATCTTCTTTCGCCTGCGCGCTTGGCAAAAATCCTTCGTTTTCAAACGGCAAATCTATTCCGGTTTCTTTCCCAAGCCCGAATTTTTCCCAATATTTTTTCAAACCGGCAATGCCAAGTCCGTTAATTTTAACCGAACCGTCAACTAAAGAACGTTCGCTGTCCGGCAAACCGCCACCAAGCGCGTAAAAATAAACGTTTGATGAACGCGCCAAAGCAGAATACATATCCACCCAACCGTGCGCTTTCCAATCAGGAAAACGCGAGGGCTTATCGGGAAAATACGGGTTGGGAACTTCTATGTAGCCTCGGGAAAAAATCTGCCTATCGGGACTGATAATATTTTCCTTAAGCGCTCCGTAAGCGACTAACGGCTTTATCGTGGAACCGGGAGAATAAACTCCGGAAATAGCGCGATTGAATAAAGGCTTTAAAGAATTGGTTAAATCATTTGAAGTAATTTTGTTGTTATCGAAACTGGGCAAATTAACCAAAGCCAAGACTTCGCCATTTTGAGGATTTAGGGCTATTCCGACTCCGGCCGGACTGCCCAAGCCGGCCAACGTAGATTTAAGCTGGCTGTAAAAATAACTTTGCAAATCCGCGTCTATGTTTAAATAAACCCTGTCACCGGAAATCTGCTCTTTTAAAATCTTGCTGTCGACTATTTCCCCTTTAGAATTTTTATAACTTATGATTTCCTCGTTTTCTCCTTGAAGATAATTATTGTAATATGCTTCTATGCCGCTTTTACCGATAATATCGTTAAAGGCAAGCGAAGAATCTTCACTTAAATCGTTTTTATCTGCCGAACCGACATAACCCAACACATGCGAAAAAGCGCCGACTGTGGAATAATCTCTTTTGAAATCGTCTTCAACTTCTATCGCCGGCGAATTAAGATTTTTTATTTCAATTATCTGATCTACGCTTAATTGATCTGCGACCGTCAAAGAATTTTGCTTTTCCAAATTAACATCCTTAAGAAGTTCTTCTATCCTGCCGGCCGGTAAATCAAGAATCTTTTCCAAATTGCCGATTATTTCATCTCTCTTGCCGGCATCTTTAAAAAACTCGACAAGATTTAAACTAACCCTGAATGAAGGCACATTTTCAACCAACGGCTTGCCGTTGCGGTCAAAAATTATTCCCCGTTGCGCCCGGACAATTTTTACAATTCCGGCGTTAGCCGCTGCGCGCTGGGAATAAAAATCGTTTTTCCAAACTCCCAGAAAAAGCATTCTGCCTAAAACAACCGCTAAAATCGCGACGAAAAAAATCGCCACCATTTTAAAAGCTTTTCGGGAAATTGGAGATTCCAAAACTTCCAAGCCTTCGGCCAAATCGTCAAGAACGGCCTCTTCAAGAAATAAGTCCTTTTTTGACATTATTAAAATTGCTTAATAAACCTTAAGTCCCCTGAATTGAATAATCTTATGTCCGGGATTTTATATTTAATCATTGCCAAACGATTCAATCCAAAACCAAAAGCGAATCCTCTAGTTTTATACGGGTCGTAGCCCACGGCGCGGAAAACTTCCGGGTGCACCATGCCAGCGCCGGCAACTTCCAATTCTTTATCCTGCCATTTCATATAAACGTCCACTCCCGGCTCGACAAACGGATAATAATTGGGCCGAAAATCAAATTCCACCCCCTCGCCGAAAAGCTTAGTCAAAAACTTCTCTATTATAAATTTAAAATTCGCCAAAGAAACGTCTTCTCCCACCATTAAGCCCTCAACCTGTCCAAAAGTCGTTTCATGGGAAGCGTCGGTCGCTTCATATCTGTATGTCCTGCCGGGCACGATAATCTGAAACGGCGGCTGATGAGTTTGCATATAATGAATCTGCATCGGAGAAGTGTGAGTTCTAAGCAGTTTGCGTCCGTCGTTTGTCGTTTTCAACCAAAACGTATCCCACGCGTCCCTTGCCGGATGGTCTTTGGGAATATTCAAAGCATCGAAATTATAATAATCCGTTTCGACTTCCGGACCTTCAACGACCGAAAAGTTCATTGAAAGAAAAATATCGCGGATTTCTTTTTCTATTTTATTTAAAGGATGGATGTGTCCGCCGGCAATTTTTTTGCCCGGTTTGGTAATATCAATCTTTGATTTAAACTTGGAACTTGAGGCTTGAAAATCTTTTATTTTTTCTTTAATTAATCCGTCAACTTCGTTTTTAAGTTTTTGCGCCAATGGACCGATTTCCCGGCGTTCTTCAATCGCCAAATCTTTAAGCGAACGCAAAACTTGCGTTAACTCCCCTTTCCTTCCAAGAAATTTTATTTCCAAATTTTCCAATTCTTTCGAATCTTTCGCTTTTTCGATTAACTCCAAAGCAAGTTTTTTAATTTCTCCAATTTTTTCTTTCATAACAATTTCCTACATTATAATTGCTTTTTTATAAAACTTCAATATAATAGTAGGGCTATCGCGGGGTAGAGAAGTAGTATCTCGTCAGGCCCATAACCTGAAGACCGTCGGTGCAATTCCGACCCCCGCAACTAAGATGCGAAAAATAGAAAATATCCTTCCCTCAACCCGCTTCGCTCACCCAGCGTGTTCGCTCACTTGTTCCTCGGCTCGCTCGTCCCTCGCTCTGCTCGGGACACCATGCCCGCTCGCCTGCGCAGGTTTCGGATAAGAATATTTTCTATTTTTCTAAAATAAATTAAAATATATAAGAAGCCGATGTAGTTCAGTGGTAGAACGTCGCCCTCATAAAGCGAACGTCGCAGGTTCGATTCCTGCCGTCGGCACAAAATGAATTCTTATTGTGATTATTTTAAAGGTAAAAAAATCACCGTAATGGGCCTTGGACTTTTGGGCCGCGGTCTTGGAGACGCGAAATTTTTGGCGGAATGCGGAGCAAAACTGACAATCACCGACCTTAAAACCGAGAAACAGCTTAAATCTTCTCTCTGTCAATTAAAAAAATTTAAAAAAATAACTTATCATCTGGGCGGCCATCGTCTTTCCGATTTCAAAAATAAAGATTTTATATTGAAAGCCGCCGGAGTCCCGCTTGACTCCCCTTTCATAAAAGAGGCCAAAAAAAATAATATTCCGGTCCAGATGAGCACCGCTCTGTTTGTTAAACTTTCCAACGCCGAAATAATCGGGATTACCGGCACCCGCGGAAAATCGACTACCACCCAAATAATTTATGAAGTTCTCAAAGCCGCCGGAAAACACGCGTATCTTGGAGGAAACATTAAAGGAGTTTCCACGTTGTCGTTTTTAAAGAAAATTAAAAAAAACGATATTGTCGTTTTAGAGCTCGATTCCTGGCAACTCCAGGGATTCGGAGAGCTTAAAATAAGCCCGCATATCGCCATATTCACAAACTTGTTACCGGACCATCTGAATTACTATAAAGGCAATATGAATCTTTATTTTAAAGACAAATCGAACATATTTAAATTCCAAAATAAAAACGACTTTACGATTGCCGGTCCGGCAATCGCCAAAAAGATAAAAACCAAAGGTAAAAAAATAATTCCAAAACCGCTCCCCGCTTCCATTAAATTGAATATCCCGGGCGAACACAATCTTGAAAATGCGGCTCTCGCGCTTGAAACGGTAAAAATCTTGGGAATTAAAAATAAAATTATTAAAAAAGCTCTTTCGCGATTTAACGGAGTCCCCGGCCGCTTGGAATTAATACGCATTATTAACGGAATAAAATTTTACAACGACACCACGGCGACAACGCCAAAAGCCGCTGAAACCGGACTTAAAGCGCTTGGAAACAAAAAAAATATAATTCTCATAATGGGAGGAGCGGATAAAAAAATCGACATGGGCGGACTTTTAAAAATCGTTCCCGAATACACAAAAAAAGTGATTTTACTTCCTGGTTCGGGAACCGACAAATTACCGAAAAAGTTCACGGAAAAATATGCAATCGTAAAAAATCTTAACGAGGCCGTAAACAGCGCTGTAAACTCTGCCCGTAAAGGAGATATCGTGCTTTTAAGTCCGGCGTTTGCTTCTTTCGGACTTTTTAAAAACGAATTTGACCGCGGAGCTCAATTTAATCGGCTCGTTAGCAGGTTGAAATAAATCTCAATAGAATATACAATAATCCTAATGCGGGCGTAGTTCAGCCTGGTTTAGAATGCTCCCCTGTCACGGGAGAGATCACGGGTTCAAATCCCGTCGCCCGCGCACAAAAAACCAAATGATAAAAAATTCCTACGACATATTAAAAGAACGAGGCTTTGTAAATCAGACAACCGACGAAGCCCATATTAAGCAATTACTCTCAAAACAAAAGGTTAATTTTTATATCGGCTTTGACCCGACAGCTTCAAGCCTGCACGTCGGCAGCTTAGTCGGATTAATGGCAGCGGCCCATCTTCAAAATCAAGGTCATAAACCGATTATTTTGGTTGGCGGCGGCACAGGATTAGTCGGCGACCCGAGCGGCAAAGACAAAGCCCGCCCGATAATGAACCGCCAAGAAATAGCCAAAAACGCTTTAGCACTTAAAAAGCAAATTTCAAAAATCGTAGATTTCTCCGCCAAAGGCGGATCCGCCTCGGGCGGAAAAAACAGCCAGGCGATTTTAGTAAATAATGCCGATTGGCTGGCAAAACTTAATTACATTGAATTTCTTCGCGACTTTGGAACGCATTTCAGCGTCAACCGCCTGCTTAATTCCGAATCGGTAAAAATCCGCCTTGAAAAAGGCTTGTCTTTTTTGGAATTCAATTATCAGCTTTTGCAGGCCTATGATTTCTGGCATTTGTTTAAAACCAAAAATTGCGTTCTCCAGCTCGGCGGTTCGGACCAATGGGGCAACATTGTCGCCGGCGTAGAGCTTGTCAGGCGACTGGAAGAAAAAGAAGCCTATGGAATTACCATTCCTTTAATAACAACCAGCGACGGCAAAAAAATGGGCAAAACCGAAAAAGGCGCGGTTTGGCTGGACGCCAAATTGACTTCGCCTTATGAATATTACCAATTCTGGATAAACACCGATGACGCCGACACCGCAAGATTCTTACTGCTTTTCACTTTTCTGCCGGTTAAAGAAATAGAAAAATTAAAAAAACTAAAAGGCGCCGAAATAAAAAGGGCTAAAGAAGTTCTGGCTTTTGAAGCGACTAAAATTCTCCACGGAGAAAAAGAAGCAAGAAAAGCCGCCGAGGCATCGGCCGCGCTTTTTGGAAATGAAAACAAAAAAGTTGATTCAGTTCCGGCAATTACGGTAAATAAAAAAGAGTTTAGGAACGGGATTACCGCTTCGAAAATTTTCGTCCTAGCCGGCCTGGTTAAATCTTCGGGCGAAGCCTACAGACTCATAGCCCAAGGCGGCGGATATTTAAATGAAAAAAGGTTGGATAATCCTAATCTTTTAATAACCGAAAAAGATTTTAGTAATGGAGAACTTATACTCCGCAGTGGCAAGAAAAAATATAAAAAAATAAAACTGCTATAAACACATCTCCTTGCAGGCGTCTTTATACATTTTAACTATCACTTCCGCCTCGTTTAATGAAACCGGAAATTCCGGCTCGGAAACTATCCTGTCTTTTAATCTGTGCGCTTCTTTTATTTCTTCAACGCTGATATTGAAAAAGCGCGTGTGGTCGGCGGCTTCAAGGCGTTCATCGAAAGTTTTACCGTTATAGCCGGAAATTTTGAGCGTCTCATCAAAAACCGCATCCGCTTCCACAACGGCGAGCCTCCATTGTTTTTTGTCTTTCGACTCCAATCTTTTTTTAATCTGCTTCCACGCTCTCAACGCTCTGCTCGAAGAAACATTTTTAAATCCGAAAATATCGGTCAAATGATCCAGTGGACCGCTTACGGTTTCGGTATTTAAAAGAAAATAAACTATCAAAGCAATCAATCCGGCCGAAATAATAAAAGAAATAAATTGGAGAACCAATAAATATTGGGCGAAAAATGCCATTATTCCACCAGATATATTATTTATTGTTTCCATTGTTTAATCTTACACCTTATATCTTATTTCTTAAACCTCCGCCCCGTTTATTCTTTCATAAAATTTCCCCACTTCAAAAAGAGCGGTTTCATGAAACGGCTTGGCGATAAGTTGAAAACCCACCGGTAAAGATGCTGATTTTACGGGTATCGCCATCCCGGGTAAACCGGCCAGGTTAAGCGGAATCGTAAAAATATCCGACAAATACATTTCAAGCGGATCTTTTGTTTTTTCCCCTATTTTGAAAGCCGGAGTCGGAGAAACCGGAGTTAAAATCAAATCAACTTCTTTAAAAGTTTTTTCAAAATCTTCTTTAATTAATTTTCTCACTTTTTGCGCTTTGGCATAATAAGCGTCGTAATAACCGGATGAAAGCACAAACGTTCCGAGCATGATTCTTCTTTTTACTTCGTCGCCGAATCCTTCTCCTCTGGTCTTAAAATAAATGTCTTTTAAGGTTTGAGGTTTTAGGTTTGAGGTTTTAGAACGAGAATAACGAATACCATCAAATCTTGAAAGATTCGCGCTTACTTCCGCCGGCATTATTATGTAATAACAAGATAAAGCGTATTTTGTATGGGGCAAACTTATTTCCTTAAAATTTATTTTCAAAGATTTCAATCCCTTTATCGCTTCCTGTATTTTCAATTCCGTTTCCCCATCCATTCCTCCCACGAAATATTCCTTCGGTAAACCAATAGTAAGACTTTCCAAATTTTCATACTTTATGCTTGGCACTTTATATTTATCCAATTCAACGCTGGTCGCATCATGTAAATCTTTCCCTTTTATCGCATTAAACAAAATTTCCGCGTCTTCAACGGTTTTGGTTAAAGGTCCGATTTGGTCCAAACTGGAAGCCATCGCCATCAAACCGTATCTTGAAACCGCGCCGTATGTCGGTTTTAATCCCACTGTTCCGCAAAAACTTGCCGGCTGACGGATAGAACCGCCGGTATCGGAACCTAATGCCGCTACGCACATATCGGCCGCCACAGCCGCGGCCGAACCTCCCGAAGAGCCTCCGGGAACCCTTTCCAAGTCGCGCGGATTTTTAGTTGTTTTAAAACCGGAATTTTCCGTAGAAGAACCCATAGCAAATTCATCCATGTTTGTTTTACCCAAAAAAATCGCTCCAGCTTCTTTCAATTTTTCAATTACCGTCGCGTTATAAGACGCTTTATAATTCTCCAAAATCTTTGAAGCCGAGGTGCATAATTCGCCTTCTATTAAAATATTATCCTTTATCGCCAAAGGCGCGCCCGCCAAAATATTTAATTCTTTGCCTTGAGCGAATTCAACGTCAATTTTGCTTGCTTGTTCCAAGGCCGAATCCTTTAACAAGCGCAAATAAGCATTAATTTCTTGCCCTGAGCCTGTCGAAGGGTTGTCTTTTTTCTCAATGTAACCAAAAATTTCCTTTGTAACTTCAAAAGCCGAAAATTCTTTATTCCGCAATCCTTCGCTAAATTTCTTAATTGTTAAATCTTTAATTTCCATCTCAATAATAATACACCAAATTAATCTATTTAATCAATTTAAACCTAATTTCTCTAATAATTTATACGAATTTGCGAAATTCGCATAGCCCCGCCACGAATCGCAAAAGCCCCGAAAAGACTGTTCTGTCCACTTGCTATTTTTTATCATTTTTTCATATTGCTGTTTCTTCTTTAAAAACCTTTTAACTGTGGGTTTTCTCAAAAACCGGCAACTATCTCTAACAACGTATCCTAAAAAATCAATGCCTTTATCTATCGGAAAAATTTCCGCTTTTTTGGGATGTAATCTCAATTTAAGCCGCTCTACCAAAAATATTTTAATTCTTTCCTTGTCATAACGCAGATTTTCTTTTTTATTACTCAAAATCAAAAAGTCGTCCATATAACGAATATAATATCTTTCTCGTAAAATCCGCTTTATAAAATGATCCAATTCATTCAAATAAATATTGGCGAACAACTGACTGGTAAGATTGCCTATTGGTATCCCTTGAGAATTGCTGCTTATTATCTCGTAAAGCAACCATAAAACATCTTCGTTTTTTATTTTATTTTTAAGCAATCCTAAAAGAATTTCATGATCTATGCTGTTAAAGTATTTGGAAATATCACATTTAAGGCAATAAGTTTTTGCCGGAGCCAAAGACTTAACAAAACTTTCAAGTCGTTTTACCGCCGCATGCGTTCCTTTCCCCTTGCGGCATGCATAAGAATCATAAATAAATCTTCTTTCAAAAATCAGTTCAACAACATTACAAACCGCATGATGAATCACTCTGTCACGAAATAATGGCGCCTTAATAAGACGCTTTTTAGAATCTGAAATTATAAATTCGCGATACCCGCCATGCTTATATGTTCTAGCTAAAAGCTCGCGTTGCAAAGAAATCAAATTTTCTTCAAGGTTTCTGCTAAATCTCAAAATTGAAGTGCGATAACGCTTGCACTTCCGCGCTCCAAGATAAGCGCTATAAAGATTTTCAAAAGAAGTTATTTGAGTAAACACAGCAATTTATATCTACTATCATATATGATAGTAGATGCTAAATAACAAAATCCTCTAACCCCGCGTCGGGGCATAATAAAATAAGCGACGACGCGGAGGAACGGATTTGTATTTTCCTTTTCGCCCCGCGGAACGAGACTACCGAAGAAGGAATAAAATCTGGAATTACAAGGCGCGCTTCTTCAGCATAAAACCGAAGAATTCCGGCCAAATTAAATAGTTACTGGCACAACGAAAACCAACATTGTTGTTCGTATTGCCCGTGTCCCAATTCAAGTTCAATGCAAAAACTCCGGCATTCGAACCATTGTTCCAATTACCACCGCGGATGAAGACACGGCTTTATTTATTGATTTTATCCCTGCCCGCCATAAAAAATCAGGCGCAGGCAAACCTCCAACAAAAATCAGGAAAATTTCGCATGCCAACCATTTAAAAGGCGGCCGATTTCATCAAGACGAACAGCCGCAAATTCATATTGTTTCAAGCTAAATGTGCCTGTTCCCCTGAAATCATTGGCTAATCTTATTAAAACTTTTATCGTTTCGTGATAAATTAAACACTCTTCAATCCCTTTTTTCTTATCTCTTTCAATATTTGTTCTTATTATTTGTTTCAAAAGATTCAATGTCTCGTTTTCCAACTGAGCGCCAAGAGTGTATTTATGATTTTTTGCGAAGCTGTTGATTATCTTTTCCAGCCAAAGCAAAAAATCGTAAACTTTTTGAAAGATAATAAGATTTTCTATAGGCATAGCGCTACGACGAAATTTGATATTAGTTAGATTGACGAGATATTAGATTTTAGATTACGTTAATTCCTGGCACAACGAAAACCAACATAGCCGTCCGTAGTGCCCGTGACCCAAATCAAGCGCAATGCAAAAACTCCGGCAATCGAACCATAGGACCAATGACCACCGCGGAGGAAGACCGTTGTTGATTGGCTTGTGCCATTTTTGTAAGTATAGACCTGGCCCATGCCTTGAGTAGAATTCCAACTTGTATTGGATGGGCCTACTTTTGATTGGGCGGCATCGCTTGTCCAGCTTGATACATAAGGAGTTGTGGAATTGCCATATTGGCACCAGCCCCATCCGGCAACGGCATCAGAGCAGGCAGGCAAAGACATTATTGTTGTGAGATCTCCGACATTGTTCACGCTTCGTTGGACATGTTCCCAGACATTGCCTGGGATATCCCAGATAACACTGCCGTTTGATAAAGTAAGAGTTCTTTTTTGATTGCTTCCTGTTGTGTTGCCTGTGCCAGAATAGCCATTGGCATCATCTTTGTCTGCTATAAGGGCGAGAGCCGGGACATTATCGTTATGACCAGAATAAAGATAACCGTTGCCTACAGATGTAGACCAATTGGAGTTTACTTGTTCGGCGTTTCTGGCAATGGTCATCCATTCGTCATTTGTAAGAAGATGAGCGCCGATGTTTTGGCAATATGTTTTGGCCGTATCATGGGAGATATTGGCTATTGGATAGCCATCCGCTGCGGAAGCGGGGTATCTTGCTCCAGTGCAGGCTGTAGTGGAATTACTGTATGTATTGTATCCGGTATCAGGAGTTGTTAGCGGCGTATTGGTTGCCGCATCAACACACTTAGCTTCATATTTCATAACCCAGAAGTCATTCGTGCCGAAACTGGAGTTACCTGGAACTTTTATCCAGTTATCGGGGAATGTTATGGGACCAAGAGTAAGATTTGAACCAAGTTCGTAGGAAGTAGTTGAAGGACCTCCGTCTTTAGCGGCTGTTGCGGTGTTTTTTGAAGATTCAAATTGGGCTTTGAGTTTCCAGCTGCCTCCGGTTACGTAGGTATAGTAATTGCCTGTGCTGGTGGTATTTAACGGATCTGTGGGCAAGGAAGACATGACATTGCCAAAGGATATGTTTGAGAAAGGAACTGGAATCCAGCCTGTTCCGTCTGCTTTTCTCAGATTTATTGCTGTTGTACAAGCATAACTCCAGCCTGCTGGCAGGACGGGAAGACCTAAATCTGAGCAATTTGATTGATTGGATGGAATGGAGACATATACGGTGTTAATAGAACCCATTGTCGTACCTCCATCTGCTTGATACAGACCGAGAGACTCATGAATTGTTTGAATATCCGTTATTCTGGCTGAATCTCTAGCTGACCTCATATACTCAGCTGGGTTGATTACGACGACGACGACTGCGGCTAGGATGGCGAGGATGGCTATGACTATGACGAGTTCTATTAATGTGAAGGCGTTGGGCTTAGACATAATAATGAAATTATATCAAATTTTTAGATAATATAAATAGGTATAAATAGATAGTAAGTGGATAATATAAGTGGATAACATAAACAATCAGCGCCCCCCTCGTCTACTATCATATATGATAGTAGACGAGACCTGTCCGTTAAAATCAAAGCTTAATTCAGCCTTGATAATTTAAATACTTCCATCTCCCCTTTCCGCGACTTTCGGGAAAAGGAAAGTTTGCCCAATAATCAAATATCGTTTTCTCGGGCAACGGTTTTATTTTCCTTATTTTTTCAATTTTTGCTTGATTTGCATAAAAATCGCCGCTTTGATAACCAGTTGTTTTGCCCATATTCTTTTTTATGGCGCTTACAGTGCTTGGCGACATCCATAAAATTTTTCCTATTTCTTTATAGCTTTTACCTAATTTTATCAAATTTATAGCGGCTAATCTTTTTGCCATCGTGCCTTTTTCGTCCGCGCTTAATAAAGAATTCAAAATTTTTGCCGTTATCTCAGGATTAGACTTTTCAACATTTTTAGAAAATTCCCGCCAAAAATAACTTTCAAGGTATTTTATTTTATCTTTAGAAGATTTTATTTCCTTCATTTAATTTAAATTAAGGTTAAATTTCACCTTCCGCCAAATTCATAAATCCATCTACTATCATATATGATAGTAGATGCTAAATAACAAAATCCTCTAACCCCGCGTCGGGGCATAATAAAATAAGCGACGACGCGGAGGAACGGATTTGTATTTTCCTTTTCGCCCCGCGGAACGAG
>Ga0265297_10008888_pt1 | contig 13223 bp, 12 predicted proteins | sample Munlanlwell13791_FD_192502 | JGI IMG/M metagenome (GOLD analysis project Ga0265297, IMG submission 192502) | Leachate microbial communities from a municipal landfill in Southern Ontario, Canada - Leachate well 137-91 | ecosystem: Engineered > Solid waste > Landfill > Unclassified | place...
ACATGGGCGATGCCTGAGGAGCTAGCGGCGGCACAGTCATACTCTTCCACCAGCGTGTGCGGTTCTCGACTTGTGATGCAAATGTAAGTGGAAGGTTCCTGAGCCCGTGCATGCCCCTTTTAAAAGCATCAAAAGCAGTATCGCTGATCTTAGCAGCCCTCAGACTGCCCCGAATCTCCTCCTCGACGATTGCACGGGCGCTTACACAGAAGGCGCACGAGTCATACTGAACGGCACAAAAGAGCTTGACGGCGACGTAGTCGTGTTCACACCTCAGCAGACACCAGTGTGCGAACTGAAGGGCCGCGGTAACGCCCGCCTCGAGCCTCTGTAGGGTTGTTTCCTTGTTAAGACAGACAGTATCCGATCCTACGCAGCCGTTCCTCAGAAACTGTTGGCAGACCGCCGGCATCTCTATAAAGGATCGGATAAGACCAAGGATAAATAAAGGACTTACCATAAAAAGTATAGAAACTCGTAAAGCCAGGCTTGCGAATCACAATGTAGTCCTTGGCCTCGGCAGGGATCAAGGGCTCGGTCCCCGTCAGAGGAAAACAGTAGTCGACGCCGATCGGTTTCGGTCCAGTACTGCGAAACGGATCTGAAAAGGACGACGACACAACAGGGGTACTAGAGTAAAAAGGTAAACCGTCCATATCGCAAAAGTAGAATTAGGCACCCCACCCCGACCACAAAAATTAAAAAAGTGACTGGCCACGTCACTGGGAATCCGATATCGATGCTGGCAGGGGCGCCCCAAAACCCCAAAACTGGCCACGTCACGAAATCAATTCATATTTTTGAATTAAATTGAATTGAATTTTACAAAACATTTATTTGGTTTTGGTACCATTTTTCCTCAATATCATGATAATACTTATCATCCCATTCGGTTAGCATCGCAGTTGTCTCGACATAATTATCGTTATACATATAATACGTATCGTTCACAGGCCATGGTACATATCTTGTGATTGTAGGGCACCAATATTTCATCAGCCAGCAAATTCTTAGCCTTCCACCAAAAACGGAATCCCTAAATATCTGTCTAAAGTTACGGGCGCCATGATCTTTCGCCATCTGGCATACAGTTTCATTGCCGTGATAAGCTGCACTATCCATTATATTTGCAATATATGGTGGATCAAACCAGAGAAAGATCAGATCCCACCAACAGCGAGGCGTGTCGCAATAAAAGGTAGCTGCTAGGTGGTTTATTTTAACTCCACAAGCATAAACATCTAGCGCCGCCCCGATATCATGTTGTTCCAAAGCCAAAAAAAGGCGATTCTCTGGAGATGTAGTTTCTATCCTTATATCGCGTGACATGAAACCGTTAACATCAATACCATATCCGTTCCATGGCATGCCATCAATGACGTGCTGAGAGGTAACTTCTTGTTTATCGACAGTAAAATATGTAGGTGTCGGTTCGAGTTTTATTGCAAGCTGCACTAGTTGCTTATTTTCCGTCTTTAGCGCGTTACAAAAGAGATAATTGAACGGAAAATCCTGCCTGTTCTTTACAATGAGCTGCTTGATAAGATCGTATTGATTTCCTTTAATAGCACCCCTAATAATAATCTTCAATAGCCTTGAAGCCCCCTCACTAGGGTTACACTGCTTAGGAATAGCATGAAAATGGCTGCGAAGTACTTCCCATTTGTAGGCTTGCTTGATGATATCTATATGTCCATATTGGGCGGCTGTAAATAGCAAATCTTCAAAACAGTAATCTCCAGTAATAGCTCTCTGTCCTTCCTGGCATAGATGCAACAAACCATGTCTTGCACCATACATCAGGATATCCTTATAATGTTCCAATGGAGGACATATGATACGTCGCAGTCTTTTACAACTTTGCCTCAATGCAGTCTGCTCTATATCCAATAGATAACTCGTGATGTTTTTGATGATATAGACATCCACGCACTCTATACTGAAGTCCTGCCCCATGCTCACACCGTTGTTAAAAAATTAAAGTTTATATTGGTTTTCCGTATATTTGAATTCTTTAAAACTGTAAAATCTGACAACCACTTTCGCAGCTGGACCTACAGCACTTTTTAAAAGAATCCTCAAAGCCTATACGAGGCCACTGACCCTTCCTGATAGGGATAGGGTCTCGAAAGTTGCAGGGCTTGCAATCAAAGGATTGATGTCCTGAACGGAGAGGTAGCGTAGAAGAATGTTTCTGGCAGCGCCCGCATCCCGGTCGCACACGTGTGAGCAGTGGCTGCAGACGAACGTCTTGCTTCCGCCGAGCTTGTCATTGAGGAAGCCACAATTAGTGCACGTCTTACTCGTGTAGTACTCGTCGCATATTATCACTCGTGTGCCATACTCTCTCGCCTTGTGCTGTAGAAACTGCCTGAAGCGAAACGGAGACATCTGCGCCATCTTGCGGACAGAGTTTCTGCCAATGAGGCGCCTCTTGCCGGGAGGAAGCCCCTTGCGGCGAGAGATACCCTTGACGCTGTACTTGGGAAGTAGAACCACAGTATAGTTTCGGCACAGCCATAGCGCCAGCTGTCTGTGCAACTCGTTGGTGAGGTCTTGTATATGTTTGCGTACACGTGCAGCAACGTTCCTTATGCGTTTACGTGACCTCCCATGAGTGAGCTTTGCCTTATGCTCCAGCCTCGTCAGCTTGCGTGTCATCCATCCCATGAGCTCCGTCCCTTTCGCGCTCCCGTCCTTCCGTCCACCTGTCATTCCCCATTCCACAACTATCCCTCTTCCGGGGTCGTAGCACGTAGCATATGTACGAATGCCAGGATCTATCGAGACGATGTTCCCCGACTTGCATTCTTCTGCATCCACCATTTCGTCGGATCCCGTCTGTCCTTGGGTCTCGGACGGACGGACATCCAACTCCTTGGGGATGCAGATGAAATATGAGCCGGTACACCTCTCGTACATCACTCTACAGTCATGTTCGAACACCAAAGGGAGTGTTTTACCATCCTCAGTACGCATTATGGACCTATCGCTGGTAGTCCCAAACAGCCCGGCCCAATCGCTATTTACCGTCTTACAGTTGAGCCATACCTTTTCGACTGCGAACGACTGGTGGTAGTCCTTCGACGTCCTGAAGTGCAAGGCTCTTTTGAACGTGTGCTCCTTGGCCTTCAATGCCGCACACGCCTTGCAAACATCCAGAAGCGCCGAATCCCGCACCTTATACGGAACGCCCCGTAATCTCTCCGGGGCGCACTTCTCCCACACTTCGTTCTTTATTCCTACTGCCGAGCGTAGGCCTTTGCGCCCCCACCTCCTCGTGCGATTGACGACACACACCGACAGGTTGTACGCGAACCTTGCTCCGTCCATCCACAGCTTGAGAGTCCTCCTCTGGTCGGTGTTTGGGTGCAGCCTCCACTTCTGGCACTTTGTCTGCTCCGTCGTCTCCTGGCCCTCCTCCTCCACTCTCTGTCTCTTCGCCTGAGGAAGTTTCTGCTGCTTTCGAATCTTCAGCTTCCTGACCCTCTCTTGCAGCTCGCTCCTTATCTGCGCGTCGGTGTGCCGCAGCACGCTTTCCGCTATTCGACGCGACAAAGACGGTGACGATTGCGAGCAGGTCGTCCCTGAACTCTGCATCCGAACCGCCAGCCGCGTCACTCGGGTAGAGAACCACGACGCGACACCCGACACACCGCAGCTCGTGCTCGACGAGGTAGAAGGCGAAGCGGCAGAGCCGGGCCCGGAGGGCAACGGCAACCTCTTCGACACCTCCGCGCACGGCCCGGTCCAGAATGGAGAGCAGGCCAGGACGCTTCCAGTTGATCCCGGACGCAATGTCCGTGATGGCCTCGTGGTCGGGATATGCTTTGAGGTCCTGCACCTGGCGCTCGAGGTCGTCCTTCTGCTTTTGGCTCGAGACTCTCGCGTAGCAGATCCGTGCTCGGCTCTTGGGCGCTTCCTTCGTGGGTCCTGTCCGTCATCCTCCTCCATAAAATTGATTTTACGACTGAATAATATGTCGGCCAGAGAACTATATTTATGTTCAGGAGTTTTATAAGGAAATTAATTTATTTGTCATTTTTAACACTTCATAGGTGTACCTTTTTCCTTATTTGTTCTTCGCGTAACCTGCTAATTCTTGGGCACCACTCTGCTATCATATATGGTATTTCATATCGCTCACTTTCAACTGTTCTATACATAGATGGAATTGGAAGGTCCTTGAGCCTTTTCGTAATCGCAGGATACCACTGCTTAGTGAGCCAGCATATTCTATTCTTCGAATTCAAAACAGCATCCTTGAACAGCTGAACAAAGCTATGCCCCCCGTAACTCTTTGCTAGTTCACATAGAGCTTCATTTCCATAGGCGCCAGCTTTAACCATGCATCCATCTATCACATTAGGAGCCCATAAGAAAAGCAGTTTCCACCAATAGAGTGATGCTTTGTCATAAAAAATTTTGTCTACTATATCATAATCAAAGGTGCCGCCTCGATCATGTGCTATCAAAGCTTCAGCGAGATTCTCTGTTTTCAAAGCCTCGCGAAGATGTTCTCTCGATAGCATATGGTCATATCTCATAATTGCGACCGTACACTGCTGCGGATCATAATCATTGCAACATATATAGCAATTAGTCCAAGGTATTCCATCAATCAGTTGTGCTGCAGTAATCGGTGCCCGGTTCAGTGTGCATGACGTAAGCTCCATGCCATGGCTATATGCGTTATATGCAAGCTGTTTGTCTCCCAGTTCAAGGGCACGACAAAAGACGAAACAGATAGGAAATATATGTGCACCAGCATTTTTTCGAGGTATACTCAGAATAGTTTCGTCAAGAATATCTTCCACACCTGCCGGCAGCAGCTGAGGTTCTAAAAACCCGAAATTTCTATGATGTTTGACTTTGAAAGGGCGGGTCGCATTTTTATTGAAAATCTCCGCGATCATGTCATATTGTTTGCCAATTATTGCGCCATCGAGAAGGACCATTAGTATATTTTCTTCTATATCCGGCGACGGGGGCTCTTCTCCCCATCCTCTGATGCAATGATGAGGATAAAGCTGTTCCCATACATAAATCTGTCTGCAGATATCAATATGCCCATACTTGGCAGCCATAAACATCATATCCACATAACAGTAGCTAGGGTCTGCTTTAGCAGCCTGACACATCTGTAACGAGCCATGTCTCGCCCCATATATGAGACGGTTCTCATAGTGCTCTAATGGAGGACATAAGATACGCCGGAGCCTCCTGCAGCTCTGTCTTAACGCGGTCTGGTCTATATCCCATAAGAAACTAGCGATGTAATTGACGACATAGGCATCCACACACTCTATACTGAAGTCCTGTCCCATTCTCACACGGTTTCCACAAAATGGCAAACAATATAATTTCCGATACAGGGCGCATAAAAAACTTGGCAAAGAAAGATATGAAACAAATAACAAGAAAGAAATAAGTATGGCAGCTCAGGCACCCGCAACAGCAGCAGTTAAGGAAGAAGTCAAGGCCCCGCTGAATCGTGAATACTATTATTTTCTCTATTGCAAATGTGGCCATTACATCATTGATGGAGATGCAGAGTACACCAGGAATGCTCCACACTGCCCAAAGTGTGCTGCCTCCCCTACCATGGAACTGATCGGATTTGTGCTCCTCTTCCCCGGATGGGCATTCCCCAAGAAGGATAAGACGGCTCCTCAAAAGAGTGAGGCGCCGCAACAACGTATGGAAGATGAAAGCACTGTTAACAACTGTCCTTAAATTTGAACTGACATAAAAGATTTTGTTATTACAGTATGACGTAATTAGTTCAGAACGCTTGTTGTGGTGGTCAGAGTAGCATGGCCTGCGTTAAATCGGTTCATGGCTATTTCAATATGTGGTTGGCAAAGAACAACGTTCGGATCCAAAAAGACGCAGCCGATAATAGGCCTGAAACGCACCTACTGCTAAACGGGGGCAAACTTCACATCGACGACGGTCAGAATGACGAGTTTCTGATGGTGTACGCAAAGGGCCTATTCTATGACGAGAACATGTATGTGGTAGAGAAGAAGACGCCAGTGTTCAAGCTCATGGCAGAGTTCGACCTATGCCTGCCGTTGGGAACCCTAATCAGCCAGGAACAGCTGGAGGAGTTCATAACGCTTCTGCAGACGCGAGTCATCAATGTCCTCTATGCCAAGCTGCGGGATGACGAAAAGATCATCGTCATATCCATTCCAAGGCCGTTCTACAAGATCAAGAAGATCAACGGCGCCGACACCTGGGACTTTGGTATCCATCTGCACTGGCCGCACATAAAGGTAGACAGGCTGACAACGCACATTATTCGACAAGTGGCCCTAACTGTGCTCGAGCCTTTTATTAAGAAGATTGGATCATGTACGGATATAGCTGACGTCTATGACCCAAATGTCTATGACAAGAATGGGTACCGTATGCCCATGTCCAGAAAGGCGGAAGGGTGCAACTGCGGCGAGATGGTAGACAGGCCTGACCAGAAGAAGAAGATACGTGTACACGACAAGGACTGCCCAAAGTGTGGCGGCTGTGGCTACCGTGACCTGGAGCGTGTATACACGCCGATTATGTGCTACAGCATAGAGGGCGAACCATTGCCAGAGCTCTTCCACGGACCAACGTTCATGGATGACGAACATGGTCCTTCAACGTGCATTGGCATGGTCAGGATGCTCTCCATCCGGCTCTTTGGAGAACAGCAGATAACGCCCTTTGATGCGCCCAACGACCCCAAGCTTATGGAGATGGCTCAGTATTTGTGCGAGCGCTGTGGAAGAAAGGACGGCAAGCGACCACAGACGGGCACCAAAGGTCCGCAGAATCCAAAGAAGAAGGCAAAGAAGGCAGAGGTGTACCAGGACATACCCTCAACAGACAAGCGATATCCGATCGTATACGAATTCCTCAAGGTAAACTTCAAGGGAGAGCCGGGAGTCATAAAGCTCAAGACATCAGAGGACGGCAGTCGATACTATGTGAACACACAGAACAAGTACTGCATGAACAAGGGGTGTGAGCACACCAGCGCTACAGTGTACTTTCTCATCAACCGTAAGGGCTGCATGCAAAAGTGCTTCTCAACAAAGGAAGAGATAAGGATCAAAGGGAGCAGATGCTGTGACTTTAAGAGCCCCAATGTGGCCATTCCACATGGCATCATGCAAGAGCTCTTCCCCAACTACCTAGCCAAGCGCAGGGCGCGCCTCGATAGGGATGTAAGAGAGTCTGCCGCTATGCTATGCGAGCTGTCTGGCACCGTTGTAGACGACCATAACAGACCAGCCGTGACAAACCTACCAGCAGCCGATATGCCTGCACCACCCCCATTGCCGTTAGACCTTTGGAAGAAGTCGAGCAGGTTCTCAGCGCCCAAAGTGAGCTGCAAACGACTTTTGAACTCTATACCAAAGATTAAGATACCATTTATAAGTAAATAAATGTTATTTCTATCCATGAAACCTTCGCCACACGCCAAAGGGGTTCAGACATCGCCAGGTCTGCCATAGAAGTTGAGACACGACAAAGAAGACCACAGTAAAGTAGAACACAGAATAGAAGGAGTTGCTCCAGAATTTAAACTGTCGTTCCAACAGGGCGGCACACTCGGCCTTGTTATAATCTGTATCTGTCCAGTGAGTTTGAGGTAAAGTCATACCAGTGAGAATATAACACATCTCGGCTGGTGACTTATTTTGCCATACGGGCCCCACATAATAAAGGACACGTAATGGATCTGTGATGACTTTTTCATACACCCAGCAGAAAGCTGCTATGCCACTCAAGATAAAGAAGATGATGTAGTTTTGTATAGACCTACCAAAATACATGACCCATTCGATTATACTATATACAATGGGCAAAGTACTCACAATAGCGTACATTATTTCTTATAATTCTGGTTATATTTTTTGGTTAAAAATATCGCTGGATTTATAAAAAAAACAATGCCAAGACAAAAGAAAAGGTGGCCAACCCTGTCAGGGTGGAAGAAACAGGCTCCTAAAAAAGGGGCGCAGAGACAAATGCTGCTAAGCCACTGTGGTAGGAGATGCTTTTTACTGCCCAAGCAAAGAAAGTTTCCAGTGTGCAAACGGTGCTCTGGGAACTCTTGTTCATGTCGGCCAGAGTGCAAGGGCCTGGTTGCTGCAATGATAAGATCAGCACAGTGGGGTTACCCTGGGGTCAATAAGAGGGCCAGATCACTCTATGCAAAATATTGCAAGAGATCTTAAGAAAAAATGATATCATAATGATAATAAAAACCATGTCATCAAAGAAGGTTATACTTATGACGGTTGGTGGCGCTGTGATAGCGATTGGAGTTATTGGAGGCATCGTCTACTTTCTAACTAGAACCGGATGCTTCACCTCTGATTGTCAGTGGGGCATTGTGCGAGACAAAGCCAAAGAGTGCTCTAGTGATGGGTCAGACTGCATACCGGGCCTGATAACGGCCTATGATGCACCCAGCTGTGCTGCCCTTGGAGGCAAGTACCCAGGGGGTGCAGATGCCAAATGGGGCCCATGCGAGATAACGTGGGGCAAGAAGGGTTCAATCTCCCCCACAGGGCGGTTCGACAAGGATCGCAAGGCATATGTAGCTGGCTTCGAATCCTATGGTAACATGATGCAGACTCAGAGAGGTGTGTGCGATAAGATAGGCGGAGAGTACAACCCCATCGACGGTAAGCCCCCTGGAGTCAATGATACCATCCCATGTCACCTTGGCTCATACCCAGCAGCTCAGCAGTCATCCAGGCCTACGATCAGGGTGGGACACACGGGTAACATAGATGTTGGCATTGCCACAGATAATAAAAGCTGTATGACGATAGGAGGCGTACCTACAGGCGAGAGCATGTGCCATGCTAAAGCTACTATCTATAACTCCTATTAACGTATAACTTACAATAAAATCTGAAATATATTTAAAAGCATGGTTCTTTGTAAAGGTAAGACAAAGGCAGGGTATCGTTGTAAACTTAACGCCATCGTGGGATGTGTTTTTTGCGGTTATCATAGGCCAGCTGGACGGAAACTCAAAAGGAAACAGTGTCAAAAACCGCGTGCAGTTAAACGGATAGGATGTCGTCGTACACGTAAGACTATAATTAAAGGGCCCACAATGACACTACCATCGGGACCGTTGGCTCATAATCTTAGATTGGATACAGCATGTCTAACTGCGCAGTTAAACCAACAAAACATACGTATTGATCGCTTCCTGGCCAGTGGTGGATACGGTTCAGTGTATATCGCTTGCATCAAGGACAACTGCGAATATGTTGTAAAGGTTACGTTTATGACTAAAGATCCCCTATCGGATTATGAAAAAGAATGGAAAGCACAAGTGCTGGCCGCATCATACAATGTTGCTCCTCGAGTCATTGCACACTGGATATGCAGCACTAATAATTATAACAAAGACGGAAAAGAAGGAGCCGTTGGATACATTTTGATGGATAAGTATGATACAACGATGAAAGAATTTACAGAAAGGGGAGGCATCATTCCAGCTGCCGTCATAGATGAGTTTAAAAAGGCATACTGGAATTTGAATCAGAAGGAAGGTCTATATCACGTAGACAGCCATGTGAATAATATTTTTGTAAAACTCAACGCCAGCGGCACTGCTGTTAAACTAGTATTAGGTGATTGGGCCAATGCCAAACATATAAAGATATCACCACAGAGGTTAAAGTTATGGCTTACCGCGCCCAAATACGGGAGTACATGGAACTCCGACCCCTACGAAGTATGGGACGAGGATATTTATGGTTAAACAGCTCTATTCAGGAATCGCTTGTGACAAAAGTATGAACAGAACTTACCCTCATCATAGTAATTTGATCCACCCCTCCTATCCCAGCACTTTTTGCAGTACGGTCGGGCACACCCTTGACATATCACATACATAGTCTTCTTCTTACAGCTTGTACAGTGTGTAAAGTACTGATGCCATTCTGTCCTGGTAGTCTCCCTCACATGTAATGGGCGTTTACGCCAGCTGAATAGCTTAAACTTTTTCATTAGTTAGTTACTACTCTCTTTTAAAAATTGCAGAAATAAACTCGACTACGTTGCTACTGGCGGATGGACGCCCTTCTCAGCAATGTCTAAATCATCATGGGAGGGAGATTTTACAGAGGCTATACTGGCAGGGGATGGTGGGTCACTGGGAGGGGAATCCTTTGGCCGTACAGAACACTGCATGCCACAGGCTTTAAATTTGAACCTCAGGGCAAGCATAATAGTAGTCACAGCTTGCATGATCAAGATTGCAATCTGAAGTGCTACGTCAGTCTCCATTGCAAATAGTTAATAATAATATTTATTTTTGTTAGATACGAATTAACCCCGGGCCATAGCCAGTCTTTTCATCCGGGTAGCCTATTGCATTGGTTGCGAACATAGTGTTCAACGGCCTCAGACGTGTAACCATAGACTCGTGGGTGTGGCCATAACACCATACGGTGATCTTGTTTTTTGGATTGGATAAGATGGGCCCCATATCAGTACAGTAGTAAAACGGATTTAATTGAGGGTTCAAATTCTTCTTTGCAAGAGCAATATCCGGGACATGATGTGTGACTACGACCACCTTCTCAGCGCCCTCCTTTATAACCTTGTCAATGTTCTTTACTAGGCGGTCACGTAAGATTCGGTGGCCGTATGTAAAGAGAGCAGGAGAGACTTTCTTTCCACAATCAAATATGAGATTATAGTCGTTTAAACATTGGTCAGCACTGGCCCAGCTGCTCGCTGCCACATCCGTCCACAATGTAGTGCCTACAAATCCTATTCCACTTAGGACGACACTCCTATTGTTGAGCCATATGATGTTCCTGAGGGATTTACACTCATCCTGCATCTTCTTATCAAGGACCTTCATATCCACGCTACCATAATGAGGCTCAGAGTAATACTCGTGATTGCCTGGCACATACAATGTCAATTCAAAAGGTGAGGTGACTCGCCTGATGACATCCTTATAGTCTGGCCTCACTGCTGTACATATATCGCCCGCCATAACTAGAATCGGTGCATAAGCTTTTGGCATCACAGAGTCGGGAGCCTGCATACCTCCTAACATCTCAAGGTGCATATCAGATACGAGCTGAAATGAAAGCCTACTGTTTGCATCCGACATGTAAACATCTGTCATTGAAGATAAATATTAAAAATAGAGTAATAATCTTTTTAAGAGAAAGTATAAATTCAATTGGATACAGGGAATGCAGCGATACAAGAGTTTTATCGCGCCATTTATAACCAGTATAAATATATCTCTGAACGATACATTCAGGTGTCCCAGCTGTTTAGCGCCCATATCTATAACCTCTGATATCACCCAGATGTTGTGCGAGGAGTGCTGGGGCCATTGGTGTCCCAGCCACGCGGATAGGAACCAGGCAGTCTGGGTAGGGCCATGTGATACAATGGATGCCCTATGCCCAAAGTGCGCGCCCAAGTCATCACCTACAAATTATCTATATGACGATTATTACAGTGATGACGAGGATAACTGCTTTTACTTTTCGTAGAGGAAATAAAACCTAATATAATAATATAAAACAGGAATGTTTAAACCGCGGCCGACAGTTATTACTCCTCCTAGAAAGCCTGCAGTACCAAGTGTAAGTAGGAAGCCTGCAACCCTTACAAAGGAAGAAATAGAAGAATACGCTGAGGACACTGAATGGATTAGAAAATACAGAGAGGCTCTGGAAAAATGTAGATCAGAAAAGGACCAACTTGTACGGGAAAATAACCAATTAAAGGTAGAAAAGGACAGACTTGTACAATTAAAAGCATCAAACCCTATAAACTGTGACGAAGCTGTAAGAACAGCCTTAGAAGTAGCTACTGCTAAAGAAAGACTGTTAACGAATAAAGTGAGTCTATTGGAAACCCAAATTAAACAGCAGGAGGAAATATGGAATAAAACTAAAAAAGAGTTAGAGGCAGAAGCAAAAGAATACAGAGATTACGGTCTAAGATTAAAAGAGGAGAATGACGATCTCAAACATGTTGATCTATTGAAACACGCTGCTGAAGAGAAAAATACAGCTCTGGAAAAGGAGAAAACCGAATTAGAAGAAAAGATTAAAGCTCTAATAGCCGAAAAAGAATCGTTACAGGAAAAACCTGATGAAAACGAGATGAGAACACAGATTAATAGGCTAAAGGATGAACTGAGCGGAAAAGAGGCAGCTATAATTATTGCTGCAAATGAGGCCAGAATTTTAGCCGCTAAAAATGAAAAGTATGAGGCCACAATTGCTGAACTAGAGAATCAGATGAAAAGTAGGCCACCTGCAGACCCTGAACTACAGACAAAGTTAAGCACATGTGAAGCAGATAAAGCGACATTACAGACCGCTTCTAAAGAGTGTGAGACCAATTTAGCAGAACAGAAAAGAGAGAACGATAGCATAGCCGCTGACAATTACAGAGCCAAGATAGAATTTAAAAAGCTGAATGATAAACTGGATAGCCAAATAGCAATTGATGAAAAATACTACAAACGTCAAATAGCAGGGTTAATTACTTCAATTGATCAGCTAAAATCTGAAATTCAGAAGTTAAATGACGCTGCTGAGACCTCAAAGAAAGTAGCCGACAACCTAGAGCATACTAATAGCGAGTTACAAAAAAGCAATAAACAGAAAGACACCGAACTCGCTGCTCTACAAGATAAGATAGACAACAATCCGTCAGTCGATAAACTCAAAGCAGATCTTGAAAAGGCACAGGCCGCATACCATCATCTCTCCGAGAGGGCTGCTGCTTTAGAAAGAAATGACTCTGGCGTGCATATAGCAACCGAGTTATGTTTTATTAATCCAAGTCTTTTAACAACAGTAAAAGAAATCCAAAGTAAACTGGCTGTACCAATCTTTTAACCGCACTGCTGCTCATCTTCTCCAGGATACCCTACAAAGAAGTTCGCCTTCATGACCTGGCATACTGAAAGCCCGCTTTTGGCCTGTTCTATGATGCTCTCGGGGTCAGCGGGCTGCAGGTCGGGCTGTATGCCCAAGGACAGTGCCAGCCCATAAAGTGCCGCCGGGTCGCGGTTCAGCATTGCATTCTGAAATGGTGCAAAGTTTTCAGCGCCCATGATGGAGATGGATGTTTGTAGCCACGCCATGATACTTAACATTCCTGCCGGAGTATATAGTAACGATGGATTTTGCTGACCAACAGCGATAAAATCCCTT
>Ga0265297_10008889_pt1 | contig 13222 bp, 16 predicted proteins | sample Munlanlwell13791_FD_192502 | JGI IMG/M metagenome (GOLD analysis project Ga0265297, IMG submission 192502) | Leachate microbial communities from a municipal landfill in Southern Ontario, Canada - Leachate well 137-91 | ecosystem: Engineered > Solid waste > Landfill > Unclassified | place...
GCAACCAGCGCAAGCTGTCGATCTTCGGCGGCTCCAACGAAATCCAGAAGAACATCATCTCGCAGATGATTCTGGGCCTGTGAGGCCATGGCAATGAATTTCGACTTCAACGAAGAACAACGCGCGCTGGCCGACACCGTGCAGCGCTTCATCGCCAGGGACTACACGTTCGAGAAGCGCCGCGCCATCCGCGATTCCGCCGCCGGCTGGAGCCGCGAGGTGTGGCAGGCGCTGGCCGATCTCGGCGTGCTGGCGCTCAACATCGACGAGGAACATGGCGGGCTCGGCTACGGTCCGCAGGAAACCGGGCTGGTGATGGACGCCTTCGGCGCCGGACTGCTGCTCGAACCGTATCTGGCCGCCGCAGTGATCGCCCCGGCCGTGATTCGCCGCACCGCCAGCGCCGACTTTCAGGAGGAATGGCTGCCGAATATCGCCACCGGCGAAGCCATCGTCGTGCTCGCGCATCACGATGCGCGCAACGAGCCGGTAACGGAAATCGGTGGCAAGCTCTCCGGTCGCAAGGCGGTGATCGCCCACGGCGGCTGCGCCGATCTGCTGCTGGTCTCGGCGCGCACCGCGGACGGCGGCACGAGACTCTTCGCCGTGACGCCCGGTGCCGAAGGCGTCGCGCTGCGCGACTACCCGACGCTCGACGGCCAGCGCGCGGCCGACCTAGTGCTGAGCAATGCGCTCGCCCGGAAAGTCGGCGCTGGCGACGCGGCGAACGCCACGCAGAACGCAATTGAGGCCGCCCTCGACATCGGTCTCGCCGCGGTCTGCGCCGAGGCCGTCGGCATCATGGAGGCGACCGTCGCCGCCACCACGGAATACCTCAAGACCCGCCAGCAATTCGGCCAGCCCATCGGCCGCTTCCAGGCGCTGCAGCACCGCATGGCCGACATGCTGCTGCACCTCGAACAGGCGCGCTCGATGAGCTATCTCGCCGCCATGCATTGCACCAGCGAGGACACGACCGCACGCCAACGCAGCCTCTCGGCCGCCAAGGTGACCATCGGCCAGGCCTGCCGCTTCATCGCGCAGAATGCGGTGCAGCTGCACGGCGGCATGGGCATGACGGACGAGTTGATGCTGAGCCACTGGTTCAAGCGCCTCACCGCCATCGAAATGTCATTCGGCGACACCGACATGCATCTGCAGCGTTTCGCCCGACTGAGCCGCGCCGCGTGACCGCCCCCGCGCACCCCTTCGACGCCGCCATCGCGCTGACGGCGGAAACGCCGAACCGCTGGCACGGCCGCACCAGCGACGACTACTGGAACATGGTCAGCCCCTATGGCGGCGTTACCGCGGGCGCCATGATGCAGGCGATGCTCGACCATCCCGAACGCAGCGGCACGCCGCTGGCCTTCACGCTCAACTTCCTCGCCCCGATCCAGGCCGGCGACTACGTGATCGAGACCGAACTGGTGCGCGCCAACCGCAACAGCCAGCACTGGGCCATCCGCCTTTCGCAGGCCGGCCGCGTGCTGGCCCAGGCCATCGCCATCTGCGCCCAGCGCCGCGAAACATGGAGTCTGGTCGAAGCCGCCCCGCCCGAGGTGCCGCCGGCCGACCAATGCGAGCCGGCGCCGAATCGCGGCACCAGCGAATTTCTCCGGCGCTATGAATTCCGCATCGTGCGCGGCAAACCCTTCGCCGTGAATGAGGACAGCGTGAGCCACGTCTGGGTTTCCGACGTCCCGCCGCGGCCGCTCGATTTCGCTTCGTTGACTGCCGTGTGCGACAGCTTCCTGCCGCGCATTTTCCTGCGCCGGCCCGAATTCGTGCCGATCGGCACCGTGTCGATCAACATCTATTTCCATGCCGGCGAAGAGGCCCTGACCCGCCAGGGCGCCGCGCCGGTGCTGGCCGTCGCTCAGGCCCAGGCCTTCAGCGACGGCCACTTCGATCATCACGGCCACGTCTGGAGCACCGACGGCACGCTGCTGGCCACGACCCAGCAACTGGTCTGGTACAAGGAATAGCATGTCCGCAGTTTCATTTATTCCATGAGGAACTCATCATGACCCAGCAAGCCCGTGCAGTCGTTTGCCGCGAAATCGGCAAGCCCGTCGTCGTCGAAACCGTCAGCGTCGATGCGCCGCAACGCGGCGAAGTGATGATCAAGCTGGCCGCCTGCGGCGTCTGCCACAGCGATCTTTCCGCAACCAACGGCACCATCCCCTTCCCGCCGCCGGTGGTGCTCGGCCATGAAGGCGCCGGCAGCATCGTCGCTGTCGGCGAAGGCGTCACCGGGTTTGCCCTTGGCGATCATGTCGTCAGTTCCTTCGTCAGCATGTGCGGCAAGTGCCGCTACTGCCAGACCGGCCGCCCGCAACTCTGCGATCAGGCGGCCAAGGCCGGCTACACGCTGCCCGACGGCACGACCCGCTTCAAGGACGCCGCCGGCAATCCGCTGAACATTTTTTCCGGCTGCGGCGTGATGGCCGAGTACGCCACGCTGCATGTCGACAACGTGGTCAAGATCGATGCCGCGGTGCCGCTCGACAAGGCGGCGCTGATCGGCTGCGGCGTGATGACCGGCGTCGGCGCCGCGGTCAACACGGCGAAGGTCGAGGCCGGCTCGGCGACCGTGGTCTTCGGTTGCGGCGGGGTAGGCCTCAACGCCATCCAGGGTTGCGCGATCGCCGGTGCCCGCATCATCGTCGCCGTCGACACGTCCGATGCCAAGCTCGAAATGGCGAAGCAGTTCGGCGCCACGCACACCGTGAACCCGAAGAACGAAGAGAACATCATCAAGGCGCTGAAGAAACTCACCGAAGGCGGCGCCGACTACGCCTTCGAATGCGTGGGCCTGGGCGAGATCGCGGCGCAGGCCTACGGCTGCCTGCGCAAGGGCGGCACAGCGGTGGTGGTGGGCGTCGCGGGGCCGAAGGACACGACGACCATTCGCACTTCCAGCCTCACCTTCGAGGAGAAGACGCTGAAGGGCAGCTACTTCGGTTCGGCCCGCCCACAGCAGGACTTCCCGCGCCTGATCGGCCTCTATCGCAGCGGCCGGCTCAAGCTCGACGAACTGATTACGCGCACCTACACCATCGAGGAAGCGCCGCAGGCCTTCGCCGATCTGGCCGAAGGTCGCAATGCACGCGGCGTGATACTGTTCTGACCCCAAGCCACACTTCCGGAGTCCGCCCTTGAGTCACCGCAAACTGCACACCCTGCATCGCCCCGCGAAGAAGCACAACGGCCATCCGCCGCTGGTCTTCGTGCATGGTGGCTACGTCCATGCCGGCTGCTGGGATGTGAACTTCCTGCCCCACTTCAGCAAACTCGGCTACAACTGCCACGCCATCGATCTTTCGGGGCACGGCGCCAGCGAAGGACGCGAGAACCTCGACAGTTTCGACATCGACCATTACGCCGCCGACGTCGCCCAGCTGGTGGCGGAACTGCCGAGCTTGCCGGTGCTGATCGGGCATTCGATGGGCGCACTGGTGGTGCAGCGTTATCTCGAAAAAGGACAGGCGGCCGGAGTGATCATGATGGCGCCGGTGCCGACCACCGGGCTGGCCGGTTGCAGCGCCCAGTTGAATGTTCGGCAGCCGGATTTCCTGCGGGAGGCGGCCTACGCCGTGCGTGGCAAGTACACCGAAAACACTGTCCGCGTCATGCGCGAAGTGTATTTTTCGCCCGACGTGACGCCGGAACAGTTCGCCGCCTTCCAGCCGCTGGTGCAGGACGAATCCATGACGGCCGTAACCGAAATGATGGCACTGGCGTGGCGCTCGCCCAAGCGCCGACCGAAGATTCCGGCGTTGGTCATGGGCGGCGAGCTCGACGCGCTGTTCCCTTCCAATCAACTCTACTTCACGGCATCGGGCTGGAACGCCGAAACCTGCATCATCCCGCGCGCCGGGCACATGATCATGATGGAGCCGCAATGGACCGCGGCCGCGGCGAAGATCGACAATTGGCTGGACCGCCACCTGAAATACGTTCGCCCTGAGCCTGTCGAAGGGCGCGGGCTTCGACAGGCTCAGCCCGAACGGTGATTGCAGTCTCGTTCGCTCCGCCTCAATAACTTGACCGTACACAACCAGCAACGCCATGTTCAGCAAAGCCACTTTCAACTTCCTCGACGAACTGGCCGCCAACAACGACCGCGCCTGGTTCGAGGCCAACAAGCCGCGCTACGAAACGCTGGTGCGCGAACCGGCGCTGGAATTCATCGCCGCGATGGCGCCCCCGCTGGCGAAGTTCGCCCCGCACTTTCGCGCCGAGCCGCGCAAGATGGGCGGCTCGCTGATGCGCGTGTTCCGCGACACGCGCTTCGCCCGCGACAAGAGCCCCTACAAGACCAACATCGGTATCCAGTTCCGCCACGAACTGGGCAAGGACGTCCATGCGCCCGGCTTCTACATGCACATCGCCACCGACGAATGCTTCTTCGCCGCCGGCTGCTGGCATCCCGAGGCCGACATGCTGGGACACATCCGCGACCTGATCACGGCCAACCCAAAACGCTGGTTCGCCGTGCGCGACGACAGGAAATTCGCCGCGCACTGGGCGCTGGCCGGCGACAGCCTGACGCGGCCGCCGCGCGGCTACGCCGCCGACCACCCGGCGATCGACGATCTCAAGCGCAAGGACTTCATCGGCCTTGCCTCACTGTCCTTCGCCGAGGCCACGGGGCCCGGACTGGTCAAGCTCGCGGCCGAGCGCTTCGCCACCGCGGCGCCGCTGATGAAGTTTCTCTGCGAGGCGCAGGGCGTCCAGTATTGAGGCCGAGGGACAAGATCGGGACTCGGATCGTCGCCTGCTCTGGAAACCGAATCGCAATGCGCATACAGAGCGCATCGGAGGTGCCCAAATGAAAGCGAGCTACAGCACGGAAGCACGGAAGCGCCCGGTAATTCTGAGCCTGAACGAAGACCTCGTCGGCAAGGCGCGAGAATTGACGGACAACCTTTCCGAAGTTGTCGAAATCCTACTTGCCGGCTATGTCGAGCAAGAGCGTCAGCAGCGTCTGGCGAAAGCCAAAACACTTGATGCATCCATTGCCATGTGGAACGACTTCAACGCCAGGCACGGCTCCTTCGCCGATGAGTATTCAACCCTTTGACCCATGCGATGGCTCAATTCGACGTTCATCGGAATACGGGCAAGCATAGGGATGACATCCCTTACGTCGTGCTGGTGCAGTCGTCCCTCTACGACGCCTACCGCCGCCGCGTGGTCGTTCCGCTGGTGCGAAAGTCGGCGCTCGAAAGCATAAGCAACCCAAGCTTCAATCCGCGCTTCAAGATCGAGAACGTCCAGGTCGTCCTGCATCCACTCGAAATAGTCTCGATTCCCAACGAGCAACTTGGCGAATTCGTCGAATCCTTGAGCCAGGAAGGCAATCGCATCATCGATGCGCTCGACGAACTCCCGACCAGAGCGTGGGAATGACAACAGAATCGCGCCGGTAATTGCGAACGCAACCGCCGCGCCACATGCTCGACATCCTCTACCGCGACGACTTCCTCGTCGCCATCAACAAGCCCGCCGGGCTGCTGGTCCACCGCAGCGACATCGACCGCCACGAAACGCGCTTCGCCGTGCAATTGCTGCGCGACCAGATCGGGCAGCGGGTGCACCCGGCGCACCGGCTCGACAAGGCCACCTCCGGCGTGCTGCTGTTCGCCCTCGATGCCGACAGCGCGCGCGAGGTCGGCGGGCAGTTCGAGCGCAACGAAGTGCGCAAGCGCTATCTCGCCGTGGTGCGCGGCTGGCCGCCCGAAGCCGGCGTGATCGATCATCCACTGTCGCGCCAGTTCGACGACTACGGCCGCAAGTTCCCGGCCGGCAGCCCACCCCCGGCGCTGCCGGCCCTGACCGAATACCGCCGCCTGGCCACCGTCGAACTGCCCGAGGCGGTCGATCGCTACCCGACCTCGCGCTATGCGCTGGTGAGCCTGACGCCGCAGTCCGGCCGCCAGCACCAGTTGCGCCGCCACATGAAGCACATCGCCCACCCCATCATCGGCGACGCCAACTGGGGCAAGGGAATCCACAATCGCTTCTTCCAGCAACGCTTCGGCTGCCACCGCCTGCTGCTGGCCTGCACCCGGCTCGAACTGCGGCATCCGCAGGACGGCCGTGCGCTATCGATTGCCGCGCCGCTGGAGGAAAGCTTCGCCAGCGTGGTCCTTGCCCTCGGCTGGAACCCGGTCTGCCGCGAGGCCTGAAGCCGGCCAAAAGTCGGCGCTGGTGATACGGCGATTCTTGATGCCATGGAAATCAATTCCATGCTGAACATCCCTCCCGAATTTTCAACACATTTTTGCTGGCAATGGGCATTGCGATATCCTGCTTCAGTATTTTGCCAATCGATCAATGCATAATCGGTGACAGTGATCGCTATCTCGAAGACATGCCAAAATGAATGCTCAGCGTATATCGGCTCGTATCAATTTGTTGCCTGAAGCACCGCCATATGACTCAGGGACTATATCCAGACACGGCATCCGAGGGCTCCAATGCGGCTCGGGACTTAATCTTGCGAGCGGCTGGCTCAACACCGATTCAATGCATCTCGTTGACCCGTCAGGCGCAACAACGCTGCCGCACCGTCTGACGGGCATTGGCAGCGCCTATTACATGGAATGCGACAATGCCGCACGGTTCCCTATCTCCGACAGCACGTTCGACTGGATCTATTCCGAACACTTTATCGAGCACGTTGATCTGCCGGCGGCCGTTGAGTGGTTCCGCGAGATGCGGCGGCTCCTGAAGGTCGGCGGAGTGTTGAGAGTGAGTACGCCGGACCTACGTCGTTATTTGCGCGGTTATCTGGAGCCGTCCAACGGCTTCTTCCTGAAACATCGAGAGAACCTCCTCGAAATGGGCATGAAGCAAGTGCCTGAGCGGCCAGCCTGGATGATCAACCAGCTCTTCATGCGCTGGGGCCACCGGTGGATCTACGACCTGGACGAAATCACCATGGTTGCGGTGGCAGCCGGATTCCCCAAGGAAACTATCACTGAACGTCGATTTCACGAAGGTGCCGTTTCCGAAGTCTCCCAGCTCGACCGGTTGGTTCGAAGCGACGAGAGCCTGTATATCGAGGCAATCCGAACCTGACCTGCGCTGGAAGTCAATTACCCGATGCAGCGCTCTTACCTTGAATGTCTGAACTAAATGAGTCGACATGGGATTGTTCTACGGGCGCAAGGAACACCGTTGCGCCCGGGCCGACTTCTTGGCTGGATGCAATGTCGCGCAAACAAATCCTAAGCTGACCCTTTATTGATGCGATGCGCAACGCAATCCTGCTGATTGGCGGCGACAAGACGGGCAATGATCGCTGGTACGAGATCAACGTTCCAATTGCCGACCGACTGTACGACGAGCACTTGAAACAATTGGAAAAGGAAGGACTGAACGATGGCTAAGAAATTTGCCGATTTGCGCGCCAAAATGTCGCCCGAATCCCGCGCACGGGCAGAGGCCAAGACACTGGCGATGCTGGCTGAAATGCCACTCAACGAACTGCGGCAGGCGCGCGGCTTGTCTCAAAAGGTGCTGGCCGAGGTGCTGCACGTCCAGCAACCCGCCATCGCCAAGATCGAGCGGCGGACCGACATGTACATCTCGACCTTGCGCAGCCATATCGAAGCGATGGGCGGCGAACTCGAAGTCGTCGCCCGTTTTCCGGATGGCTCGGTGAAGATCAGCAACTTCTCCGAGCTGGAGATGCCGGTCGCCGCGTGAGTTGACACCAAGCTCGACCTGCGTGTTCGAGTAGTTTTTCCCGAGCACAAGAGTCGGCGCTGGCGGTACGGCGGCGGCGCGCCGCCAGGTTAATACGCGCGCTCGAATCTCAACCACCATGACTGGCTACTTGTCGGCCTGAGCGCGCAATGGCTCAGTTTGGATGAACTACCGCTCTGTGCCCGTTGCGGCCTCATGAAAGATCCATGGGCAACGACCGCTATCGAAGAGTGCGCCTTTCCGGAGTCTCTTCGCCAAGGGCTGCTTGACGCCCAACACCGGCCAGTTGTGATCTGCCGAAAATGAATTCGCATTCTCCCATTGCACGACTGCTACTCGCGAAAGCAACTGGGTCTTGCTGCCCTTGGTTGTCGTTGGATAGCGATATTGCGACCGGCAGGGGCAGTTTCCATTCCAGTCCCTCAGACTGCAACGCGATGTTGTCTGAACGTCGCTACACATCAACGAGCGCAGCTATGTCGTCCTTGCATCGATATCAGAGAGTTGAGATCTGGCGCCGACGATTCGGCGCATTGCGCGCCGTCATCTACCGAGGTTCGATACCAGGAGATGCAGTAGCGCCGCGCGTATGCGCGCCGCCCGAACCGGTTTGTTCAGCAGGGTAATCTCGTGTTGTCGCGCTTCACGGAACAGTTCAGGCGAGGTGTCTCCCGACACCAGCAGCGCGGGAATCGCCTCGCCAAATTGTTTCCTGAGCGCGTGGATAGCTTCGATTCCGGTGTGGTGTTCGCGCAGGCGGTAATCGGCGATGATCGCGTCGGGTTTCAACCCGGATTCTGCCAGGGCGCTGGCCCCTTCTTCGGCGCTCGCCGTGGCCACCACACGGCAGCCCCACTGCGTGAACAAGCTGACCATACCCTCGCGCACCGAACGCTCGTCCTCGATCACGGCAATGGTAGTTCCCTTGAGTAAATTGATTTCACTCTCCTGCGCCGGTGGCGGCGGAGACGCGACCGCTCGCGGATTCCCCATGGGAACGAACAGCCGGAATACCGTGCCGCGCCCGACACGCGACTTCAATTCGATGCGGTGCCCGAGCAGATCGGCAATGCGCCTTACTGTGGCGAGACCGAGGCCCAGTCCTTTCTTGCGGTCGCGTTCCGGATTGCCAAGCTGGTAGAACTCGTCGAAGACGGCTTCGCACTGGTCGTCCGGGATGCCGATTCCGGTGTCCCAGACTTCGACGGCGATATCGTCACCGCGTCGACGGCAAGCTACGGTCACTCCACCCCGCTTCGTATAGCGCAGCGCGTTGGAAACCAGGTTGGACAGCACGCGTTCCAGCAGAAGCGGATCGGTCAGCAGCGTCGCGCCAGTCGGGACGAAGCGCAGGCGAAGTCCATTCTTGAGCGCCACCGCTGCATAAAGGGCTGCAAGCTTCTTGAAAAGGGATGCCGCCTGAAAATGGACAGCATTGGGTTTGATGTAACCCGCTTCGAGCTTGGAAATATCGAGCAGTTCGTCAAATAGCGACTCCAGTGCGTCGATCGAAGAAAGAATCTGGTCGACCGTTTCGGCATTGCCGTGCCCTCGTTCGGCATCGCGCAGGGACGCGGCAAAGAAGCCGAGGGCATGCAGCGGCTGGCGCAGGTCATGGCTGGCCGCGGTAAAGAATTGCGACTTGGCAAAGTTTGCGCGCTCGGCCTTTCTTTGCGCCGCTTCGGCAAGATCGCGCTTCTCACTCAACTCACCGATCAAATCGAGGTTCTGGTAACGGATCACGAATGACTCGCGGATCAGCGCCGCCTGGTTGCGGCCGAAGGCCAGCAGCAACAGGACGTAGAATCCCCAGGTGAAGCTAAGCAGGCCGTATTCCAGCCCGTCCTGCGACAACAGCCGAAAAAAAGTGGGAAGCAGTATAAGCAGCAGGTAGGCGATCATGCTCCGCGGGTGATAGGCGTTGACCGCAATGCTGCCTGCGGCCAGCCCGGCGATGATATTGAGCAGCAGCATCTGCTGGAGCGGAGCTCCCGCCGCGAACATGAAGACCGTCATGCTGCCGAAAAGCGTCCCGCCGAACGCCATGTTCCACATGTAGCGCCGTGCCCAGACCGGCGTCTGCGTCGCATCCGACGCAGAGCGTCGGAATCCGTACCAGAGCGCTATGCGGACTGTCTGGTTGAGCCACACCAAGGCGTACCACGTAATCAATGCGGTAGCGCTGACATGGCCCCACAGGCCGATCAGCACGCAGGCGCCGATCACCACGGCGATCAGTGACGCCGATGGCCCCTGGCGGTAGAGCATCCGGGTGCAGTCGACCTCGATGCGCGGATCGTCGACCGGCTCCTGCCCGGCATTGCTCATCATCAGGTTCTGGGTGCGAGCAGTCCGGCGCGCTGCGCCTCCACCACCGCCTGCGTACGATTGTCGACGCCAAGCGTCTCCAGGATTGCCGCCACATGGGCCTTGGCGGTGCTCTCGGCAATGTGCAAAATGCCTGCGATCTCCTTGTTGGTATGCCCTTCTCCGAGCAGGCGCAACACTTCGAGTTGCCGTAGCGTGACGCTGGCCCCTACTCCCTTGTGTTTTGCGCCCCAGATGCCCTCGTTGCGCTGGTCATCGGGAACGAACACGCCGCCTTCGAGAACGTGCTGAATCGCAAGCACGATCTCCATCACCGTCATGGACTTGTGGATGAATCCCGAAGCGCCGGCGGCAAAAGCGCGCCGGACGAGTTCCGCATCGTCCTGGCCCGAGATCAGCATCCGTGCGACCGCCGGGTAACGGGAAGCATAGAGACTGAGCGCAGCAAATCCGTCCATGCCGGGAAGCTTGACGTCGATCAGGACCAGTTCCATATCCGTCGTGTCATCGAGCAATGCCAGCCCGGCCTCGGCGCTTTCCGCGCCGAGTACTTCGATCTCCGGCAGGAGTTGGCGCAGAGCGCTTGCCATGCCCTCGCGGTACAGCGGGTGGTCGTCGACGATGAGTATCTTCTGCATGGAACCCATATGCGCTGGTCGTAACCGGACGAAGCTTACTCCTCTGGACTGTCGTCGCCATCCTCCTTTTGGCCAATTGACGGGGCAGGAAAAACAGGAAAAATGGTTGCAATGCAAAAGTTTCAAGCTTGAACCTTGCCGGAAGCCGAATGGCGGGTTGCAAGACCGTTTCTTGTTTCGCGCTTTGGGGAGGGATTCCATTGAGCAAGATGAACACCAAAAAATGTATGGGCTCGGTATCCCGGTCGAAGATCGTCGCCTGCCTTCCGGCGGTCGCGATGATATGCACCTGGAACGTGAAGGCGGCGGAAGATCCATCGATGGCACCTGGACAAGCACCTGGGAAGCGGATTGTGAACGTTAACCTCACAGGGGCGGTGACCCAGGTCCCGATTCGCCTGGAACCTGGAGTTCCTGGTACGCCGGCCTGGAGGGTGGTGGGAGTACAAAATCTCATCTTCTGCAACCATGCGACCAGCGATAACTCGGGCGCTCAGCCGGGAACTCCGAATCAGTTCAAGCGCGATACCGGCGATCTGAAGGGGGCGTTGGTGGCGATGGTACGCGGGCGTCCGGTCGCCGACCTGCGAGACATCCTCAGGAAATTGGGGGACGCAGCGAGGCGCGAACAAAAAATGGAAATTCTGTTCGGGATCACGAATGAGCCACCCGTATTTCGGTCAAGGGATTCGCTCGTGGAACTTAGCATTCAGCAGACTGAAGCCTTGCAAATGGGCCAGTCAGTCACGCAACCGGTCCCCCAATCAGGTACTGCTGGTGGGGTAGGCCCCTGTTACACGCCCCAGCAAATCGACCAGGCCATTGCGGAAGGCACACGCGTAGTTTCCGCAATCGTCGATGCCATGGACAAGCCGGCAAAGAAGTGAGCCGACGCTCCTGGCCCGCATGGACATGCCGCTGTTGGCCACTTCGACCTCAAGGAGCTGATGATGTTTGATCTGCAACGCCTGCCTGTAGCCGCAAGACTGCTCGTACTGTTCCTGTACGCCGCTGCAATCAGCCATGCACATGCACAGGCCTCTAGCGCTTCGGATTCCGGTGGTGTTGTCAACTTGACAGCAGACATTGCGGGACTCCAGACAAACGTTCCGGTGCCCGTTCCGTCCCCCACCACGACGACATACGAATTCAGATATGAGCGGGTGTCCGGAGTCTGGTGCGTACCGCCCGCGGGGCGGACAGGCCCCCCGAATTTTCAAGCCTTGCTGACTCGCAAGGTGGCGGATGGGGGCAGCCCGAGCAATTTGATCCGGAACGTCAGAAATGGCGCCAGCCGTGTCGCAAAACTCAACGAACTATTTAACAACGATCGCGGCGAGGGACACGGGCTCGTGGAAGGTGTAGGGGGAGCAGGAAGAGGTAGCTTCAGGATCAATCTTGACCAGCCGAACCCTGTTGTTCCCCGGCTTCGTACCGGCCAGACCGTCCAGCTTGCCATTAACGACGAGTGGGCAAAGGTTTGCTATAGCGATACGCAAGTCGACGCCATTATTGCCGAGGCGGTGCGCGTGCTGGAATTGGCATTGTCCGGGCCGGGAGGCGCAGGCGGCACCAAGCCTCCTGGACAGTGAAGTCAATCACTTCAAGCTTGATTCCTGATCATCGGAACCCGGAAATGCGGCAGGGGACTGTCCTGAGGCGCGCTCTGGTCATCGCTGCAGCCCTGGCTGCGGTCGCGGGTGAGGCCGTAGCGCAGCAAGTGGAGGCGTCGACCGGAGCCGCGCTGGCGTCGGCGAACTTCCCGGCACCGCAGACGCTGACCATCATGTTGGTGCCGCCGGTCTCGGCCAACAGCGTTCTTGCAACGGCAATTTTCCCTCCGTCACAGGCATTGACCATCACACTGGTGCCACCGCCTTCGTCCAATGCCGTACTGGCGACTGCTGATTTTCCGGCGCCGCGGGCGCTAAGCATCGCGCTGGTTCCGGGTGGTCAGGTTGTTACATCGCCGGCACCGGTGCCGAGGATTCTGACGGTGACGCGCTCTGGCAGCGGGGTGGTGACGGCCAGCGTGGTCGATGCGGGATTGACGGTGGCGCACAGAGTGCCCGTGGTCTGTTCCGCCGGCGCTGCGAATTGCGAAGCGAGCGTCGCCGATGGCGCACAGGTGACACTGACCGCAGTTGCGGCCGCGGGTTTCAGCTTCGCCTCATGGAGCGGCTGCGACAGCGTGGCCGGCGCTGATTGCGTGATGTTGGTCGGCGCAGCGAAGTCGGTGACGGCAAACTTCGCGCGGGTGCAGCAAACCGTGACGGTGACTCTGGCCGGAACCGGAACAGTCGCGGGCAACGTCGTCGATCCGGGAGCGACCACGCCGCGCACGCTGCCCATCGATTGTGCAGCGGGAACATGCCAGGTTACGGTCAACGAGGGTGCGGGATTGACGCTGAGAGCGTCACCGGCCGCGGGTTTCAGCTTCGCCTCATGGAGCGGCTGCGACAGCGTGGCCGGCGCTGATTGCGTGATGTTGGTCGGCGCAGCGAAGTCGGTGACGGCAAACTTCGCGCGGGTGC
>Ga0265297_10008890_pt1 | contig 13222 bp, 11 predicted proteins | sample Munlanlwell13791_FD_192502 | JGI IMG/M metagenome (GOLD analysis project Ga0265297, IMG submission 192502) | Leachate microbial communities from a municipal landfill in Southern Ontario, Canada - Leachate well 137-91 | ecosystem: Engineered > Solid waste > Landfill > Unclassified | place...
AAATTTTTTCCATAAACAATACTCAGGAATTTTATGATTATGTCAGCTCTCTCGGAGACATTTATGCAAAACTCAAACCTCTTTATGAACTAAATAATGATTACCTCAAAAAAGATGCTGATAATCCAAACAACCCCCTAAATAGATCTTATCTAGAGCTTCAAGATCGCATCGATCAACTCGAATCCTTACTCTGATTTTATCATTACTCGCCTCATTCTCTTTCATTTTAATCTTATCTTTTCATCATTTTAAACTGAACTTACGTCATCCTGAACTGACGTTTTCGTCATCCTGAACTGACGTTTTCGTCATCCTGAACTTGTTTCAGGATCTCCTCGCTTCTGTTTTGTCATTCCCGCCTTTCCCTTTCTGTTTGCCCTGAGCTTGTCGAAGGGTCATTCCCGCGATTTATGGTGAGCATTGCGATTCGGTTTCACTCACCGTCATGAGCTTGTCGAATGGCCGAACCAAGACGGGAATCTATGTATTTAATTCTCTTCTTTTTGTCATTCCCGTTTCCTTCCCCGTCATTCCCGCCTGCCCGCCATTGCTGCGCTTCAGGCGTTGCGGGCGGGCGCAGACGGGAATCCACGTATTCAATCTATTAGCTAACGTCTATTAACTATTATCTTTTTATCTTGCAAAATAACAGATTTGGTGGGAAAATAAATGCATAAATACAAAATAATTATGAAACAAAAAAGACAAAAAGTTTACACATTTATAGACAGCCAAAATCTCAATTATGGTACTTGCAAAAACATAGAGACCAAAAAAGGCAAAATTATTTATAAAGGTTGGAAACTAGATTTCAAAAAATTCAGAGTGTATCTTAATGATAAATTCAGAGTAAAAAAAGCTTTTATATTTATTGGATATATGAAAGAAAACGCCTATCTGTATAGAAGTTTGAAAAAGTACGGTTATGAGTTAGTTTTCAAACCAACCGTAAAAGATAGCTCGGGGAAATTAAAAGGTAATATAGATGCTGAATTAGTCCTACATGCTGCTGCTATTGAGTATCAAAAATATGACAAAGCAGTAATAGTTTCCGGCGACGGAGATTTTTATTGCCTCCATAAGTATCTAAAAAACAAATCTAAACTTTTAAAAATTATTATTCCAAATAAAAAATCCCAATCATCATTGCTTAAAGAATTTGAAAATTATAAAGTTTTTATTGAATACCAAAGAGACAGGTTGGGGTATAAAAAATAATGAGAGGCGTCGATTATAACACGTAGTCATAACTTCGTTTCTCTCTCGTGATATTTATAATATAGCAAATAGCAATTAGAGAATCAAGTGAATTGTGGATGATTTAGTTTTTTCCTTTTCCAATCTTGCAAATTAACAGATTTGGTGGGAAAATAAATTTATGGAAAAAATTGATTGGCTTAAGAAACAGAGCCCTCATTATGCCTTCCATTTTTTAGTCAATTCTTTGGCGCAAAAAGACATTAATTCTGTTATCTTAAAACAAGAAAAATGGTATAAGAAAATTATTAGAACATTAAATGTTGAAAATAAACGAAAAATTTCTTATTATCTATATCCTAGTCGTGCCCTAAAAAAACAAGAGACCCAAGATGGCGGCAACGCCCATACTGTTTGGAAAAATTTCGAAATTCATACCATTTATAATCAAAAGCTAAAAATTTTAGGTCCGCATGAAGATACTCATTTACTAACTTTAGATTGGGGTATTTCCATTGGCCTTTTTCGCGAAGGTTTAGCTGAATATCTACATTCCAATTGGCACGGAAAACCACACAATTTTTGGGCTAAGAAGTTTTTTAAAAGAGGAAGTGTCTCTTTAACTGAATTAATTAATAATAATTTCTTTTACGCTTTAGATCCCAATTTGGCATATCCGGTTGCCGGCTCATTAGCGAAATTTTTAATTAAACAATATGGCCTTGCAAAATTTAAAAAAGCATATGGCTCATTAGATAAAAATAATAGCGACCAAAAAAATATAAAAATTATTGAAAAAATTTACCAAAGATCGTTAAAAGATTTAGAAACTTCCTGGCATTCTAAAATATAATACAATTCAACAAACACAACAATAACGATTCGGGTTTAGGTAGCGATGATGAGGAGGAAGAAGACGAATAACAATTATCCACCTTTATACAGAAGTTATCCACATTGCAACTGACTAAATTGTCAGTTATACTATTCCCATAGTAGGGAAATGAAACAAAAAAACCCAACCAAAAGACAAAAGCAGATTCTTGAATTTATTTATAATTCCATTGAAACCAATGGTTTTCCGCCAAGCTTGCAAGAATTCAACGCCAAATTTGGTTTTAAGTCCAATCAAGCTATTATTGATCATTTATCCGCTTTAGAAAAACAAAAGCTAATTAAAAGAGAAGAAGGATCAGCTCGCGGTCTTAAAATCCTGCCGCTTGGTTATGATGCGATAAGTAAAGACCCGTTAATAAGAATTGCGGGAGTTTCGGCTGCTGGCACACCAATTCAAAGCATTGAAAAAAACGAATGGGTCAAAATCCAATCCGGCTTTAGAAGATATGATGATGTCTTTATCGTAGAAATTAATGGTAATTCAATGATCGGGGCTGGCATTTATGATCAAGATAAGGTATTAATAAAAAGAAGCGACGGATACAAAACAGGCGATATTGTGTTGGCGCGCATTGGCGATGAAATCACTTTAAAGAGATTTGTCCATGAAGACGGCAGAGCCTATTTAAAACCAGAAAATCCTGCCTGCCGCGATATTGCTATCACCCACGAAACCTACTTTTTGGGTAAATTTATAAAAAACCTCGGCGCAAAAATTTAGCTTAAATTATGTTATAATTTTTTATATGAACAAAAAACAATTTGGGCAATTTTTCACAATAAATGCCAATTATATCCTAAAAAATTTAGGTAAATTTGTAATCAACAAAGATATCACTGATCCATTTGCTGGTAATGGCGATTTAATTAAATGGGCGCTAGCGCATAAAGGCAAAAAAGCTATTGGCTATGATATTGATAAAAAATATATTGATAACAAAAAAATATTTTATAAAGATAGCATTTTAAACAAAGCTAAATTTAATTTTGTCCTCACCAACCCCCCATATTTGAACATAAACAAGGCAAACAAAAAAATAAAAGAAAAATATTTTTATAATTTTAAATTTGACGACTTATACAAAATTTCTTTATTTTCCATAATGGACAGCAAAGAAGGCATCGCTATAGTACCAATAAATTTCCTATCTTCCAAAAACGCCGAGAAAATAAGAAAAATTTTCTTTTCAAAATTTGAAATAAAAGAAATGAATTATTTTAAACAGCAAGTTTTCCCAGACACAACCTATAATGTTATTGCTTTTTACTACCAAAAGAAAAAAAATCAATTTAGCGATAAGTTTATTATTAAAACCCACATTTATCCGGATAATAAAATTTACAATATAGAACTGGCGCAAGAATTTGGCTGGGCTATTGGTGGAGATTTAAATTACGAACTTAAAAAAGTTGATAATAAATTAGGCATCCACCGCTTAACTGAAGAAATGGTAAAAAAACAAAAAGGCAATATCACAATTAAAGCCGCTATTGGCCATACTAAAGAAATAAAAAAAGTTAATGTTTCTAATTCCTTAAAAGAAGTTATAGACAATAACTTGATTTTATTAAAAGCCATAGACAGCGGGACAGAGAACGGTCGGATTGCTTTAGAAAACATAAAAAAGGAATACGATTTAGATTGTTTAATAAGCAAAAATTCTTCTCGCCATATGATTTATTTGATTTTTGATAACTCCATATCTGTTAAAGAACAAAAGAAATTAATAAAAATATTTAATACTCACATAAACGAATTAAGAGAAAAATATCTTTCTTTATTCTTGACTAACTATCGCGACAAAGACAGAAAAAGGATTTCTTTTAATTTTGTTTACAAACTATTAAATTACCTATATTTTAATTATATAGAAGAAAAGTCTTATAATCATCAGTTAGCATTAATTAAAAATTAAATATGGATAATTTAGAACTCCTCAATTACTGCATCAAAAATCCAGAACATTTTTTTGATTCAAACTATATGTTTACCGATAAAGATCAAAAACTTACTCTCTATATTAATAATACTAAAAAAATAAAAAATCTCTTAATTGCCATAAAAGAATTACTCAAAAGAAATGAAAACAAAACAGCAGATAAGCTGTTTTTGGATCTGCAAAAATCAGTTAAAAACAATAAATATTCTGAATATATTTGCTTTGTTAATGCTTGCGATATTAATTTAGAACATATTATTAAAGATATAGGTTTATTAAAGAAAGTTACCACTCTTTATTTAGAAAATAGAGATCTAAACGAAGTTGTGCCATCTGAATGGGTTCAAGCTTTGATTGATAGCGGCGCTTCAAGAAGAAAAGGACAGGCTGGGGAAAACAAGCTAATAGAACTTTTAGAAAATTGTAATTTTAAAAAAGTTGCGGCTTACTCAGATTTTACAAAAGAAAATAAATGTGTTGCCAAATTCAAAAAAACTGGCGATTTTTCACTTTTAAATATTCAAAAAAATCTGGGCATTACTTTTGGCGGAAATAATCAAAATAAACAATTAGATTTAATTATTAAAAATAAAGATGATACCTATTTCTTAGAAGCAAAACATATGCATATTAGCGGCGGAGCTCAAAACAAACAAATTTTAGAGTTAATTGAACTCATAAGAGAACAGATCCTCAATCCTAAATACCACATAATTTCGTTTTTAGATGGCACTTATTTTAATATAATTTTCAATACCAAAAATATTGATAAAGAGATAAAAAATAAAATTATAAACCAACAAGAAGATATCATAGAAGCTCTAACAAAAAACAAAAATAATTACTTCATAAACACCGCCGGATTTAAAAAACTGTTCTCAAATTAAATTTGCAGAAATAAAGTTGACTTTTTTGGTTTTTGTCTTATTCTAAAATTAGATTTAACAGCTTTAAAAAAGGGGTGAAAAAGTAAATCAATCAATTTGTTTATAAACTTTACAATCTAACCCCGAAAGAAATAAAAATTATTGAGAGAAAATGAGTAGTGGACTTACACTAGAAAAAAATCTTGAGTCATTAATCACTTCTTTTATCACTTCTTCTTACTGGCCGTCTCGTTCTGGCACTCAAAATGGTTATGATGCCTTTGCGCGATTTAGGGTAGAAGATGCTGAATATGTTTGGAAGTTTGAGTGCAAAGATCTCCACGCAGATCATCAGTTGAAAAATTTTAGTAATGTAGCCGAGATAAAAATTAGTGATTTTAGCGATAAGATTATGCAAATCATGGCACAAGAGGATGGGAGTTTCCCCCATATTTTTTGCTTATTCATCCCGCACAAAAGGATCGGGAACAATAATATTCTCAGAGATAGCTTGAGAAATTGGAACTGTAAGAATAAATTCCCTTTCAAAATATTGATCTGGGACTTTGATTTTCTGAAAGATATCGTGCCTAAAATTAATAACCAATCTGCTAAAAACATTTACCCGAATGCACCCAACATGGATAATTCAAAACATGACCAGGCGATCAAGAAAATCAAAAGTGAGATAAGCAAAGAATCGAAAGATGGTTATCTTTTTAATCGATCTTACATTAAAGAGAGGAAATCAAAAGGAACAGTGTTGGTTGATGGTTCGCTCAATGTTCTGATTAATAAAACTCAAGATAATACAGGAATGACGACAAATTTAGAATTTGCTGTTAATGACGCCAAATTCATATTTGATATGAACGAAGTATTTAAAAATAGAGTCAAATATCTTCCTATAACAAAAACAACCAAATCAGAACGATTAAAATCTATTTCTGCAAAACAAAGAACCAAAGTATCTAATGTTCCGCCTAAAGAATTTGAGACAGTCGATCTTGCGAAATTGAAAGAAGAAATTAATGATAAAAAATCGAAGATTATAGAGATTTTTAAGCAAGAACAAAATGATCAGTCGCTATTCAATAGGATCAAGGATTTTTGTTCGAGTCGTGACGACGGAGTGATATCATTCGTGTGTAATAAGGATATTGAAATAGCGAGTTTGCCATTAAAAGAGATGCATCCTTCTGACTTTGAATCAACAGGTGATATTCATTTTTATTTTGAATTTAAGGAATAGTATGAGTAAACAAGGGCAATATAATTTTAAAGGGATCAATTCACAAGCATGGGCTGCGATGTCTCTATTTTTACAATTCATATCTAAACCAGATTTTAGCCATATCATTTTTGAGGGCAATAAGCTGGAAGATTTTTGTTTGGTTTTTAATGATGGCAAGAAAATAGTCTGTGAATCAAAAGACCATACTAGTGGAGTCGGGTACTCAAAACTAAAAGATATTCTCGGAAATGTGGTAAAACATGAACAAATCAACAGTAATGATGAAATCTTAATTGTTTGTCCTTCTGTTGATCAAAACGTGCTTAACGATATTGAGCATGTCAAATATCTAAAAGAATACACTAAAAATAAACTTATTAATAAACATAAGTTTGCAAAAGACGAAGTTGCTTTATTGCCTCAAGTTCGTTTTTGGCAAATAAATCAAGCCATTAGTCAAAGTTCGGTTGAGGCATTAATCTCTTATCTTTTAGGCATTTGGGTTCCGAGGCATGTTCTTAGCGAAATCGTCTGCAATTTTATGGTAGTTGAAGTATATTTTGGTTCTCAGAAGGGTCAAACTTTAACCAAAAAAGATTTATTAGAAAAACTTGAAGAGCGTAAAAAACAAGCAGTTTCGGATAGCACTTACGAGGAAGATAGAGGGGTGTTTGATAAGCGGCTAGAGAAATTCATTAAGTTAGTAAGGAACCCGCCAGCTGACAGTGCCCTAACTAACAATCAGATTACAAACTTATCAAGTCGACCAAATGAATATAGTTTTTTGATTGATCGCCTGAAGGGAAAAGACCTAAAGATAAATCTTAAAACATGGAATTCTTTTTGGATCTCTGTGGTCCAGGGTATCCATTCATTTAACGTCTTTGATATTTTTGAAAATAATCTTAATACAAAAGAGAACATCAGCTACGCAACTGATTTTTGTCTCGAATTTTTTGACCAGAATTATAATCTGATTAGGGATGAATTTATTAATACTGATATAGCAAAGTTATGCGGAAAAATTCTCGACCTTACGAACGAGCACAATACAAAGATCTTTGAAGTAATTCAAAAGTTATTAAAGCCGAAGCTGAAAGAATATTTCTACGAATTCAGTTCCAGAGATAAACAATGGGAAATTGGAGAGATTACTGGTGTACTGGAAAAACTGTATGACAAAAGTGATAAAACTTTGAAACAAGGGGTCATAAAGTATATTTTAGATTCCTTTAATATATCAGAAGATGAAGGTTCTCTATGGGATAATGCATCCCCAGGAATGTTTAGAATCGTAAAAAATCATTTCGAACAAGATCCCGAAAAAGGAATTAAAAAACTGACTGAGATCATCTCCGATCAGTATACTCAAAACTACTCAAAATTTGGTAAAAAATTGGATTTTAAGGGATGGGAACACTTTGGAATGTCTATCAGTAATTTCGGAGAAAATTATACTGTTGGAGATCACCACTTCGTTCATCAGCTATTACAACCAATTTTATCGGACTATTATAGCAGCCAACCTGAAAAAGCATGGCAATTTATTATTAAAAGTTGCGTCTCAAGAAAAATTGCAGACGTAAAACCTAAAAAACCAGATTTTCTAAATCGGTCATCTATTCCAATTTTGCTAACAGAATATCACAAAGGTAAACATAGCAAAGAAGCTTTTGATATTTTAAGTGACTTTATTAAAATGCGCAGAGGTATCCCATGGAAAAATGATTTAATTTTTCAAGAGCTTAAAAATAATACCTATTCTGATGATAAAAAATGGAAATTAATTAAAATTAGCTTGGCTGAATTTAAAAATTTGCCTATTAACGTTTTTGTAGAACAAATCATTTTCGATCTAGCGTCAAAAAATTATCCTAAGGCGTTTGAAGTTATCGAGAAATGGATTAAAAATCCCCGATATAATGTGAATCATTTTATGGGCTCATATGGGCCAACTGATGGAATACCTCTGCTTTTAGAAAATAACCCTGATGTTGGCATTAAATTATTTCTAAATTATATTAGTTCAAATGGTTTCAAGGAAAAATTAAGTCCATTTGATACTTATGATTTAGCCAAAAGCTTAGCTAAGATTATTGAGGATAACCCTGACAAAGGAATTAAAATCTTAAAAGATATTTACAAATCCAAAAGATTAACTATAAACCAACAAATTTTAATATTTGCAAGTATTAATAATATCGCGGATGATAAAAAGAAAATCATCAAACAAATCTATGACTTTTTATACCCAATATTAAAAAGTTTTAAATCAAATGAAGAATTAGAAAAACGAATTCCACATCGAGAAGCTAGAGAAAATATTGCAATGTTTACAGAAAAAATAGCTAAAAATAATTATTTTGAAGAAGCTTTGGATATATTGGAAATTTTAACTAATGATTCAGACCCACCAGAAAATGGGAGTAATTATCCTAATGATAAAAATGGAGATTTTAATTATCATAAAAAATTAGAAGAAGGCGAAGATCCGATGGTAATTACTACTGTTCGTGGTTGGTGCGCTCATGTTTTGTCTCAATTTTCCAGACTCGGTGCTGAAGAATATATTCCCAAAGCAGTCGGGTTGCTAGAAAAATTAACTAAAAATCCCAATAATTATGTTAGGTATGAATCGTGCATACCCTTAGAAGGATTTGCAAAAAATAGAAGATCTATTATTCCCAATACAAATAAATTGTTTATTGATTTAGAAACAGCTCAAAAAATAGAAGAAATTGTTTTTTCAATATTTGAAAATGAGGAGAATCATAAAATTAAGGCATTAATGAAACGATTAGTTAATGTTCTGGGCAATATGCGAGGAATTCCACAAAATAATGCCAAAGCTCTTTTAGATATAATAATTAAAACTGGCTATGATGAGGTTATTGCTGATTCTGCTCCATTATTTATTTATTTCGCAGAATTTAGGAAAAAAGATTTTAAGGGCAAACAATTTATGAATGTTTATAATAAAAAAGAATATGAAGATATGCAAAAATACGATTCATCAGTATTCAAAAAAATATTAAACAATTTAATTGCCAAAGGGTCGGTAGAAATAAAATCTAAGCTTTCTTGGCAATTTTGGCAATTGCCAAATGAAAAGAAAAATAATAAAGGATTTATAAAAATTTCGATAAGATATTTTAAAAAATTGATAAAATCCGGTTATTCTCACGAGGTTTTCGAAATGATTTATCATTTTATAAATGATTATTTAGATCAATATCCAAAAGAATGTTTGGGGTTATGGAAAAAATGTGTTAAAAAAGAAAAACCTGCTTTATTCAAGCTGGCACAAAATAAAACAGACTTAGATAAATATTATTGGTTTCCGAACCATTATAATGGAAAAGTTCTTGTTAAATTATTAGAAATTGAAGGAATAAAAGTGTTTCTTTATTGGTTTGATTTTATACTTAGTTACCCCGAAGAAACATCTATGGCCATGGACATTAATTTAGCCGTTGATGAATTAAAGAAGATTAATTCAAATAAAGAAAAAATAGGAAACATTTTTGATAAATTAATGGCACGCGATCCCAAATTTTACAATGATAAAAAAGAATGGTTAAAAAATATCAAAATAAAAAATGAAAAATCATAATAAAATTATTCTTGAATTAACATCGAAAGAAATTAAGCTTTTGGCATATGGTGCGATACCAAAAGACTTAAAAGAACGATTTCGGGAAATTGCCTATTATCTTGACGAACAAGAAAATTTAGATAAATCTAAGCTAAGAGATGTGATAAAGAAAATGAAAAGATACAATAATTAAAATTTTTAAAAAATCACAAAAATAAAATATGGGAGATGGAATTGAGTTTAAACTCAAAGACAAAAATAAATAAAAACCATTCATCCTACAGCAAGCTTTCGGGTGATAAATCGAGGAATTAAAATGAAAGATTTAAAAAAGTTTATCGGTAGAAAGATTGTAATAAAAATAGATCGACCTGTAGGGTCAAAACATCCGAAGTACGGATTTACGTATCCAATAAATTATGGCTACTTTGAAGGTTATAAAATGCCCGATGGCGAGGATCTGGACGCTTATGTTCTTGGAACCACAAAGCAGTCAAAAGAGATTTCCGGAACATGCATCGCTATTATTCATCGCATAAATGACGATGACGATAAATTAGTAGTTAGTGTTAATGGCAAAAATTTTAGCAATCAGGAAATTGAAAAAATTATCCTTTTTCAAGAAAAATATTTTCAACATGAAATTTGGCAATAAATTTAATAAAAAATGACCGGGTGTTTTGCGATTGTTTAAACGCCGAATGAATACGGCGAGTTGACAACCCACCCGATCTGTAGCTACATTATACACAAATGCGCAAATGCGTGTCAAGTATCAACAGAGGACGCAAATAAAATTGAAAATAAAATAAAAACAATCAGGGGTTTTGATTTTGGGGGATGATTTGGAAACAGTTGGGTTGATTTTGATAGGATTAAAAAAACCCGCCAGGTTAAGGCGGGAGTTAGAACTTGAAAAAATTGGATATAATTATTGGAATTGCTGATGGGGCAGGCACGGGTGCCGGAAATGATGCTCGGAATTTCTTAATGGCTGACTTTATTCTTTCTTTTAGACGCTTTTTGCATCTCAAATCGGGGTGTTGCAAAAAATATAACCAAAAAGTAAGAGGTAAAAACAGCTTAAACACAGTCGCTACTTTCAAAAAATTAATTTGCTCGGAGAAATCTTGGGAAAAAATTTTGTAGAATTGAAAAATTGCATAATAAGAAAACGCTAACAAAAAAACCCTATAGTAAATATTAAATAACCTAAGAAAATCTGCTTTTCCATACTTTGCCATAATATCGTTTGTGGAATATTCCACATTGAGCATAAGTAAATTCGTCAAAATCAAGATAGTGGTAAGAACTATGATGTAGTCTTTAAGGGGAGCGCCAAAAACCACGCAGCTAACAATAATCCACATATAAATTAAGCTTTTATTATCAACCCCAAAGAAATCCGCAATTTTAATAATTATTTGGGCATATTTGTCAAAGAACGCATCAATTCTCCCGACCATTTCTTCACCTCGCAAAACTTGATTAACTCTCTATTTTTACCTTAAATTAATCATTATGTCAATGATTTAAAAAGGTAATTTTAAAATACAAAGATTGCCACGCCTCTTTTGTGTAGTGGAAAAGAAAGCTCGCAATGACGAAATAAATCTAACCAGCGCCAACCTACGAGGTTGGCGCTGGTTATCTTAAGATTATAAAAACAAAAAACCCGCCTCGTTGGGCGGGAGTTAGAGCTTGAAAAGATTGGAGATAATTATTGGAATCGCCGATGGAGCCGGGGCAGGAGCTGGAAACGATTCTAGCAGTTTCTTAACGGCTGATTTTATTCTTTCTCTTAATCTCTTTTTGCATCTCAAATCGGGGTGTTGCAAAAAATATAACCAAAGGGCAAAGGGAAAAAACATTTTAACCACAGCCGTTATTTTCAAAAAGTTAATTTGCCCAGGATTATCTAGGTAAAAAGTTATGTAGAAACAAAAAACAAGGTAATAACAAGTTGCCATTATGATAACCCTATAATGAACATTATGAACATTAAATAATTTAAGTAAATTTTCTTTTCCATATTCTGCCATAATATTCATAATATTATCTGTGTTATATTCCACATTGAGCATAAATAAATTCATCAGAATCAAGCCAGCGGTAGAAATTATAGTGTAGTCTTTAAGAGGAACACCAAGAATCACACTACTGATAATAATCCACATATAAATTAAGCTTTTATTATCAACCCCAAAGAAATCGGCAATCTTAATTATTATTTGGGCATATTTGTCAAAGAACATATCAATCCGCTCAACCATTTCTTCACCTCTATCACGATGATTAACTCTATATTTTTATCTTAAATTAATCATTATGTCAATGATTTTAAATACATAGATTCCGTATCATTCTTTTACTATATAAGAGGAAACCAATTTGTCTGCTGACAAATTGGAGATTCCTCGGCATAACCTCGGAATGACAAAAAAGACAGACTGGACCCGCCTGCAGCGTTTTGCGCAGCAATTCGGGCAGGGATTCCTCCCGCCTCCGCTTATAAAGCTACGGTGAGACAGGCGGCATAACCTCGGAATGACGATGGAGGATGAACAGACCCCAGAATTAAAAGTAAAAGCAGAAACCAGTTCTACCCCGCGGAGGGAACTGGTTTACCTTTATAAATTTGTGGTAAAATTAGACTAATGAAAGGTAAAAAAAGGTTTTATGTTTTTATTGGAATAGCCCTTACTTTAGCAATAATTATATTTTTATCCTGGCTTTTTTATCAAAAATATAATGCTGATCAAACTCAAAATGAAAGCGGGCAAAATGGCGGCACAGAGCTAAAAGACGAAATAAAAAAAGAAAAAAAACAATTGCCGCACATTAATAATACTACTTTTAATATCCCCATTTATATGTACCATCATATTCAAGACGTAGCTGACCCAAATGACCAAATGGCATATAATTTAAGCCTATCGCCTGCCCTTTTTGAACAAGAAATTGATTATTTAGTAAAAAATAATTATCAAACCGTAAAATTAGAAGATTTAAAAACCACCTCATTGAATAAAAAGGTGGCTTTAACTTTTGATGATGGCTATATTGATATTGTTCTTTATGCTTTCCCCATTTTACAAAAACATAATTTAGCGGGCACTGTTTTTATAATTACTGATTTTGTGGGAACAGCCGGCTATATGAGTTGGGATGATTTAAAAATACTAAGCAATGCCGGTTGGGAAATCGGCTCCCATACTCTCACGCATCCTGATTTAGCTGATTTGGATATAGCTTCAGCTCAAAACCAAATAGAACAAAGTAAAAAAACCATTGAAAAAAATTTAGGTGTTAAAATAAAATATCTTTGCTATCCGGCGGGAAAATTTACTGATGAAACAATTAATATTGTTAAAAATAACGGCTATGCGGGCGCTGTTTCTACAATTTACGGCAAAGAAAATTCCATTAACAATATTTATGCTTTAGAAAGAATCCGCATTAACGGTGGTGAAAGTTTAGATAGTTTTAT
>Ga0265297_10008891_pt1 | contig 13220 bp, 11 predicted proteins | sample Munlanlwell13791_FD_192502 | JGI IMG/M metagenome (GOLD analysis project Ga0265297, IMG submission 192502) | Leachate microbial communities from a municipal landfill in Southern Ontario, Canada - Leachate well 137-91 | ecosystem: Engineered > Solid waste > Landfill > Unclassified | place...
TAGCAGGGTCAATGCGGTCTGTCCAGGCATAAAGATTTCGCGAGAATGATACTCCCGCCATGCTGGGAAAAAAATAATGCTTGTATGGTATTCCGGAAACCCTCTGTACCAGAATCGCCATCTGTTCATCGCCCTCGGTAATGCCACGTCGGTATTGATAAGAAAGAGCATCCGGGCTTAAAGCGCTGGCATAGACCAATTTGACTGCGCGGATAAAAGCCTCCAATCGCTCTTCCGGACTGCCACGATTTACACAAAATTCGCTGCGGTACTTGCCAGCAAAAGCGTCTGTAAAGCCATCCTCAAGAAGGCTTGACGATCGGACAATTATGGGTGCCTGCCCATAGTAGTCAAGCATACTTCGAAACTGCTCCATGGTTTCTTCGGAGAATTTACCTGCAAGAAATTTCTGTTCGACTTCACTAAACTCATCCCAGGTGAGCTTGCCCAGTTTGGTTAGCTGCATCCTGAGCCGGAAAAGATCATTATTTATCAAGAAGGTGAAGAATACGTCCGAGCCAATATAGAACGAATCATGTTCTTCCAGTACCTGAGTGAAGTCAGTATCACCCTTATCCTTAATTAGAACACGTCTTGCCAGTAACATACCGGCTGCCTTACCACCGATACGACCGGAACCAATGAGGCGGTTTCTCACCTGTAATAAGTCATCAAGCGTGAGATAGCGGTCAGCAAGCTGATTGAACTTAGGATGATTACCAATCATCATGCGGGAAAGAGTTTCCTTAAGTGCTCTCGTTTCGGCGGTTTCCTCTATCAGGTCTGCTTCGTTTCTCTGATAAGTCATAATCTGCCGATAAACAGTATCCCAGGGAGCGATTGAGCGTGAGCTCACGTCAACAGGTCTTCGTCTGGCGCTGGTCAGTATTGTTGCTGCCTCGCCACTGCGAGAGACAGGCTCTAGGCTTTCTTCGCTAATAAGATGTGGCAAAAACATTTGAGCGGAATAGCGCTCCCAGACCTTAAGCGGGTGAATATAGGTATTGTTGCTGACGTGGTAAACGTCTATGAGTACTTGAGTCGTATCTCGAATGCGGGCAACAGCACTATGTCCGTGCTGGCCGCGTCGGAGTGCAAAATAGGCCACGTCATCAAGCTCAAAAAGATGAGGGCACGTTACCTGAAAGAAGTTTGCCAGGAGCTCATCGGTAGCCCATTCTTCAACTAGAGCGGATATATTGTCAAAGACATAGCAAACTCTGCGTCCTGCATCCTCAATTATTCGGTATATCTCTCTGCTGAAATAATCAAACCCGAAAGCTGGAGAAATCTCGTTGATTGTGAGACCGGGACGAGGTTCTAAAATTGCCGGGTGTGGGGCAAACCGGAAATAAATACACTTGAAGCCATCCAGGATTGCTTGTTCGGCAAAAGCCTGAGCGAAATAGGGGTAGTCCTCAAGGTGGTCAACCTGCCAGACCACATTATCACCCAGACGTAATCCCTGCAAGAGATCATCTAGGGGGCTTAGCCCACTTCGAATAACCTGCGAAGTTATTTCTTGCATTTTCATAAGCACCAGTAAGTAGTCACGGTATACGGAATACGGTTTCCTATTGCCATATAATAGCATTTTGAAAAATATTTGTCAAGGCGTAGTGTCGAAGCATTTGAACAATACTCTAAGCAGTGACCAGCAGAGCTTGATTTTTAGATATTTCAGGAATAGTGTGAGGTGAGCTAATCAAATCTATGGTAGTTATCGAGAGCGAAATGATGGTAAGGCCAGAGTTGTATATCTTAAGGCTGTTGGCAAAAGGCAGATATAAGCTACTGACCTTCAGTTAACGATGGCCCTGTATACCTTTATTCCGCCTGCTCGATTGTGGTAGAGCTTGATGGCAAGTATTTTAGCTGTCTCTTTCTGACGAAGTATAAAACTATACCGGCAGCTCCGGCAGCAATGAAAATACAGAAGCTCCATTGCATTGCCACTGCCAGTATCAGCATAAATATTATATTAATAACCACTCCTGCCATTGAGACAGTAGCTATCAGCCGGGGGCTGAATTTGTAATTCGATTTAGCGTAGATATCCGGATGTTTTTGTGGCAGTCTAAAGGCAGCCAGCAGTACCAGTGTAATCATGAACAGGAGTCCGAAGTTCAACATCGCTCCCAGGATTTGCAGTGGAGGATCGAAAAGGAGAGTAATCACTGCCATCGCCCAGGGCAGGGTCAGTCCCCAGTGAGGCGTGCTGAACTTTTTGTTAATCTGTCCGAAGAAACTGGGGAAGAATCCGTCTCTGGCGAAAACAAGAGCATATCTTCCCGCTACGGTTAGAGTAAGATTTATGGTGGTTACCGATGCCAGAATGCCGCCTCCAATAACAAAGAAGCTTAACCACGGTTCGGCTAGAAACATTTGAGCCGGTGCTCCCAGAGTCTCCTTAGCAAATAATTTAGTATCCATAACTCCTACTGCAACCACTTCGATCAGTAGATAAACAACCACTACAATTATGGTGCTGATAAGGAGTGCTTTGGGGATTGTTTTGCGGGCGTTTTTGACCTCGCCCCCGATCTCAATACCGAACAGTCCTCCGGCTGCTAATGTGAATATTATAGCAGCAGCACCGATAAACCCGATGGCGCCGCCTGTAAACATGGGAGTTAGATTATTGATGTCTATTGCAGGCAGGCCGGGTATGATAAAAGTTAACAGAGCCAGCATTAGTATGAGTACTCCGGCAAACTGTACCTGTGTGGCCGCTTTTATGCCAAACAAATTAACCAGATAGAAAACGGTCATTACGCCTATGGCAATGGCAATTACCGGAATCCCCGGTATCAGCACTGCGACTAGTTTTGCTGTCGCTATGGCGAACAGGGGGAAAGCGCCCAGTGGAATGGCGATAAACATTACCATCCAGGCAGCAGCAGCCATGGGGGGAGAGAATAGTTTGGAGTACTGATAGTTGGCGCAGGTTATGGGCATGGCCGATGTTAATATCATGTAAGGAATTAAGGCGAGCAAGACCGGCGCTGCTGATAGTAGCTGGGCAATAAAGAGAGATGGTCCTGTTAAACCAGCAGCAATTCCTGTAAGTAAAAATAGACCACCGCCGATGTTAAGGCCAATCATGGCAGCAATCAGTACCACAATATTTACTTCTCTTTTTAGCTTGCCGCTGCCATCTCTAATTACAATATTATCCATAATGAACCTCTTCTGGATTTATTTAACGCAGTAGTTTGCCATCGAAAAATCTTCGTAATTCAATTCGGTACTGAAACTTATTTCTGTTTTCTTTTTAGCCTGAAGGATTGGAAATCCAACAAACGTGGAGCTTAGAAATACCTGACATAAGCCTGGACATATGGTAATTAACATTTATTATTATATAACTTTTTGTTTGCCTTTGTCTCTAGTTGAGTGGGGGGCGAAGTTAACAAAACCTAAAAGTGTCGCTTGGCCTCTGCAATCTCATCTATTATGTCGCAAGACTTGCTGCTCAGGTGATGTCCCATACTTATATGATTATCCAGATTGAGATGTTTTTCCTCAGACATGTCATAGGCAGGCCAGTAAACAGCATTATCGCCATTGGGGTCGCCGTTACGAGCAAACCTGATCCAGTATCCCATTATTTCCTGGGAAAGTTTGCTGTCCCTGTCTTTTGGCTTGCTGCCTGGAAGAAAGTGGAAAACGTATAGGAGCTCGGCAGTATGATAGCAGCCGAGGTCTTTTTTCTTCGTGCCGGGTGTATTGAATACGGAGAGCTTGGGCAACATGCTGAATTGGTAAAGATAGGTTTTAGGCTGGATTGTCGACATATTGCGTGCCAGCATCCGGGCGCCGCTGACGAAACTATCACCAAGCAGTTTTCTCACTGCCTGGACGGCAGAAATGTCATCATGCGCTGGATATAACGATATAACCTTTTGGCTCTGCTCGCCAAAGCATCTTTCCAGATAAATATGGTATTTTTCAACTGTGGAAAGGTTCATAAGTAGAGGCATTATTGAGCCTTCGTCTGCTGTACTACCGGTCATGAAAGGTATATTGTGCTGTTTCCCTGATTTGAAAGCTTCCCCCGGTGATTGTTGCAGCACGTAACCATCAGTAATCACATGGTTCAGCATCCAGGCTCCGGAAACTCTGGTGCCAGTCTGTTTGTTTTGAACGGTTGTTTCCCAGGCGGTGACGATTTCCTGCCAGGACTTTGCCCGCATTGACTTAAGAGTATTGCCTTGACTGGCAATGCCCAATCTCTCGGCAAACCTTAACCCGAGAGCTTCCATACTGTCCAAGCCATTCTGTTTTTTGTTTAAGTGTCTGATGGGTGTGGGGATATAGCCGCTGCTCTGGGCAATAACCCTGTGAAACAGCCCTTTAGGTAGAGGTGAAGTCATAAGCGCAGCCACGCTGACACCACCAGCAGATTGCCCGAAGATGGTTATATTATCAGGGTCACCTCCGAACTGGCTGATGTTTGCCTTTATCCATTTAAGAGCCATTATCTGGTCCATGATTCCATAATTGCCTGAGCTATTATGGGTAGACTCGGCAGTTAATGCCGGATGTGCCAGAAAGCCAAAGGCGCCAAGGCGATAGTTTATGGTTACCAGAATTACACCTTTTTGAGCCAGATATGTTTTATTGTACATAGGCAATGAGCCCCTGCCCCGGGCAAAACCGCCACCATGAATGAACATCATCACCGGCAGTAATTCGGACTCTCTATTGGAAGAAGTCCAGATGTTCAATGATAGACAGTCCTCGCTCATAGATTCTATCTTTTCGGTTAAGGGGCTTTCTGATTGAGGGCAGGCAGGACCAAATTTATCCATAAGTCGAGGCTCTTTCCATGGTTCAGGAGGTATAGGTGGCTTCCATCTTAGATTGTTTACCGGTGGTGCTGCATAAGGAATCCCTAAATAGCCGCTTACTTCGTCAACGATGATGCCTCTCACAGGTCCGGATGTAGTTGTTATTACTCTATCTTGTGAAGTGTGCACGGATTCATCCTCTTTTTTTAGTTGATATGTTGAGAAATAATTATTTAATCTTACCTTTTTGTTTCGACCGTGGTCAATGATGCAGTTGACATATTGAGGGACTTATAATAAAATAGCCAGGTTTTATCGGAATACGGTTGCCTATTACCAAATATACTTTATATTAGGTGAAATGTTGTGATAGGGCAGGATATCCAGGAAGTCGAAAGAAAAGTATTGTCCATCTTGAAGGTTCTCAGAGATTCTAAAGAACCTCTGGGCGCCAGAGTAATTTCGCAACGTTTAAAAGACTTTGGAGTAGGTCTGGGCGAGAGAGCGGTAAGGTACCATCTCAAGTGGATGGATGAGCGTGGTGTAACTCAACTGGTGGGTCGTGATGGGCGCTTGATCACCGAGCGTGGTATCGAGGAGTTAAACGATGCTCTGGTAAAAGATAAGGTCGGTTTAGCCTTTACCCGTATTGAGTTGCTTGCCTTTCGCACTAATTTCGACCTGGATAAGGGCACGGGGCTGGTTCCAGTCAATGTCTCCTTTTTTAAAAATAAGGAGTTTCATAAAGCGTTGCAGGAAATGAAGCCCGTTTTTGCCGAAGGGCTTTGTGTCAGTGATAGAGTGGCTGTAGCTAAGTCTGGCGAACGTTTAGGGGAGCTGATAGTTCCCCAGGGCTGTATGGGTTTGGCTACCGTCTGTAGCATAGTGATAAATGGCACTTTACTTAAGGCTGGTATTCCCATAGATTCCAGATTCGGCGGTTTACTTCAGATTAGAAACAAAAAACCGCTGCGCTTTGTGGAACTTATTCATTATGCCGGCTCGTCGGTTGACCCTTCAGAGGTATTCATTAAGGCAAGAATGACATTGGTTAAGGGAGTAATTGAGAAAGGTGTCGGCAAGATTTTGGCCAATTTCCGGGAGATGCCGGCGCTGTGTCGTCCAGTAGCAGATGAGGTAATAGCCAAGCTTAATAAATTAGGGTTGAGGGGATTGTTAACTATTGGTAATACCAGCGAACCTGTATGTGAAATAATGGTAGACCTTAACAGAATCGGGATGATCCTGTATGGCGGTCTGAACCCCGTAGCTGCCGCCGCCGAGGCTGGTTTCGAGTTAGAAAACTATGCTATGAGCACTATGATGGAATATGAGAAGTTGATTAAAGTTAAGGAATTGTAGGAATTAACGGATGAAAGAAATAAAAGTTATACCCTGTCTCGATGTCAAAGATGGCAGAGTGGTCAAGGGGGTGAAGTTCATCAACCTTAAGGATGCTCGTGACCCTGTTGAGGCAGCCAGAGCCTATTGCAATGAGGGGGCTGATGAGCTGGTCTTCCTGGATATTATGGCTACGGTGGAAAACCGAAAGACAAGATTGGAATGGGTCAAAAGGGTGGCTGGTATAGTTACTATTCCTTTTACTGTGGGTGGTGGTATCAGAAATATTCAGGACATGGAAGATTTATTTAAGCTTGGCGTGTCTAAAGTATCCATCAATACTGCTGCCGTGAGAAATCCCGACCTGGTAAAGAAAGCATCCCAAAAGTTTGGCAAAGGTAAGCTGGTTGTGGCTATTGACGGCAGGAAAAATCCACCCAGCAGTAACTTACCTAGATTGGAGGTAGTGGTTAGCAGTGGTGAGGAATCCACAGGTATGGACATTGTAGGCTGGGCAAAGAAGGTGGAGAAGCTGGGCGCTGGCGAGATATTACTTACCAGCAAGGATGCCGATGGTACTAAAGAGGGCTATGATCTGGAGATGACCAAAGCTGTTGCTGAGGCTGTGAGTATACCGGTTACCGCTTCTGGCGGTGCCGGCAAGCTGGAGCATCTCTACGAGGCGGTGGCAATCGCCAGGGCTTCGGCAGTGCTGGCTGCTTCCATATTCCATTTCGGAGAGATATCCATACCACAGGCTAAGATGTACCTTAAAGAGAGAGGAATTCCGGTAAAAATTTAAATAAACGTTATGCTTTGTTACACAAGATTGACGCATGTGACAAAAATTTGAGATTAATAAATATTTAGCTGAAAGCTAGAAGGAAGTCAAAAATGACAAAAATTAACCCGTTTGAAATGGCCCAAAAACAACTGGATATGTGCGCTAATGTCCTTAAGCTACCCTCTCATGTAACTAAAATTCTCAAGACTCCAATGCGAGAGCTACATGTATCGTTGCCAGTACGTATGGATGACGGCTCTATAAAAGTATTTCAAGGATTTCGGGTTCAATATAACGATGCTCGTGGTATTACCAAAGGTGGTATTCGATTCCATCCTGACGAAACGATTGATACTGTTAGAGCACTGGCTGCCTGGATGACCTGGAAGTGTGCTTTGCTCGATTTACCTTTGGGGGGAGCCAAAGGTGGCATCATTTGTAATCCCAAGGAAATGTCTACAGGTGAACTAGAGCGCTTAAGCAGAGCATATATTCGGAGCGTGTTCCAGTTTATCGGTCCTGAAAAAGATGTCCCTGCTCCCGATGTCTATACCACCCCGCAAATTATGGCCTGGATGATGGATGAATATTCGATTATTGCCGGGAAGCCTCAATTTGGTGTAATTACTGGCAAGCCGTTATCCATCGGCGGTTCGTTGGGAAGGGGTGAGGCTACAGCCCGTGGGGGCATGTATACTATTCGCGAAGCGGCTAAAACGCTTGGAATAGATTTAAGCAAGGCTACAGTTGCCGTGCAGGGTTATGGTAATGCCGGTTATCATGCCGCCAGGTTATGCCGCGAGATTTTTGGCTCCAGGATAGTAGCTATATGTGACAGTAAAGGTGGCATGTGTTGCAAAACAGGTATTGATCCAGAGGAAGCATTTAAATGTAAGGAGAAAACCAGCTCCGTGTGCAATCTGTCTGAAGGCGAAAGTATTTCAGTCGAGGATGTTCTGGAGCTTGATGTGGATATACTTATCCCGGCAGCTATAGAAAACGTTATTACTGCGGAGAATGCCCCCAACATTAAAGCCAAGATTATTGCCGAGCTAGCCAACGGTCCGAGCACGCCGGAAGCCGATGATATTCTGTATAAGAAGGGAATTCATGTAATACCTGATTTCTTGTGTAATGCCGGTGGTGTAACGGTTTCATATTTCGAAATGGTTCAAAACTTCTACATGTACACCTGGGGAGAATCAGAAGTACGTGAGCGGTTGGACACGAAGATGACCGCTGCCTATCATTCCGTGTTGAATACCAGCAAGGAATATAAAATCAATATGCGGCAGGCGGCATACGTGAGGGCGGTTGAACGCGTAGTCGAAGCGATGAGGCTTCGTGGCTGGGCTTAGTTTATCATCTGCTGGTGAGAGATTTCCACAATTTCGTCCTTGAATATATCACAGCAATATCGTCTAAGTGCTGGCCTCTGATTTCGTAAAAATTAACGGGCTCCGATTTTTCGGAGCCCGTTTACTTTATTTAAAGCCCTCTTTATTTATTGTCTGCTTGGGGTATAATAACTTAAATACCATCTTGGTTGATGATAGTGCTTTAGGTTTTCAGCCTGGGTAAATCGGGAGGTCCTTATGGAATATATAGCATACATAGCGATATTTGTAGTAGGCGTTATCCTGGGTGCGGTTATTGTTTTCTTGATTAACCGTTTCCACCGGAAAGATATGGAGAAATCATTTTCTTCTCTTTCCTTTGATGCCTTGCGGAAAAACTCCGATGAGTTCTTGAAATTAGCTCATGAAACTCTTTCCAAGCAGACGCAGACAGGGGTTGGGGAACTTGAAGGAAAGAAGAAGCTGATCGACCAGACGCTGGAAGCTATCAAAGGCGATTTGCAGAAGGTAGAGAAGCTGGTTACCGAGTTCGATGGCGAACGAAAGAAGGCCTTTGGGGAGGTCAGCACTCAGTTGAGATTAACCGCAGAGCAAACAGGGAAGCTTCAGGAAACTACCGGTAAGCTGCAGGCTGCGTTGGGCAATACCAAGGTGCGGGGGCAATGGGGTGAAAGAATGGCCGAGGATATTTTACAACTGGTGGGGTTTGTGGAAAATGTTAACTATACCAAACAGAAAACACAGGAGACAGCCAGAACGAGGCCAGACTATACTTTTGTCCTGCCTCAAAATCTCAAGGTCAACATGGATGTTAAATTCCCGCTGGACAATTATTTGAACTATCTTAACGCCGAGGCGGAAACAGATAGGGAAAGCTACAAACAAAAGTTTATAGCCGATACCCGTAACAGAATCAAAGAGGTGAAAACCCGCGATTATATCAATCCGGAAGAAAATACTGTGGACTATGCTCTAATGTTCATACCCAATGAGCAGGTCTTTTGCTTCATAAATGAGAATTGCGGTTCCATTGTAGATGATGCTTTAAAGGACAAGGTTGTGCTTTGTTCTCCGGTTACCCTGTTTGCGGTGCTTTGTGTCATGCGTCAAGCAGTGCAGATTTTCACTCTTGAGAGGACTGCTGCCGACATATTATCGCTGCTCGGGGCTTTCAACAAGCAATGGGATATGTTCAAGACAAGTATGGACAAGATGGGCAAGAGGATTGAAGAAGCACATAAAGAATTCAACAGCCTGGTTACAACAAGGACCAATCAACTGGAGCGGCCACTAAGGAAAATTGAGGACTTGAAACTGAGTAAAGGAATTGAATTGCCAGCTTTGTCTGATAGTGCTGAGCTTGTTTCCCTGGAGACCACTGAAGGCGAAGGTGAATCGCCTGCCAACAATGCCCAGCAAACAAACAGGCTTATTTAGAGTTCAATTATTTAGCTATCCGTTAAATTATCACTGCAAAATTTTTGTCATTGCTTTGTTACCTATGTACCAGTTTGTACAAAAAAAGGCAGATTGTTCAAGCTAACTTAGAAAATTCTTCGAGGGTAAGTTCGGCTGATTTGATGATCTTTGACAATGTGGAGCGTTTTATAGGAGAGTGGGCAGGAACTACCAGTTTGATAACTTTATTGTGGGTTCGCTTTTGAAGGCGAATGTGGCTGCCTCTCTGTCTTACGACTACAAAACCGGCTCTCTGCAATGCATTAATTACTTTTCTGTATGAGAGGCTTGGGACTTTGCTCATAGAGCAACTTCCTTAACCAGGTGGCTATCGGTGACGAAGAGTTCGTCGTCGATCGGCTCAAGGTAGAGCTCAATGGCCTCCTTAATATTGGTTAAGGCATCTTCCTCTGTTTCCCCCTCACTTATGCATCCCGGAAGAGAAGGGACGTATACTGTAAACCCACCTTCTTTGCAGGGTTCTAAAATGACTTTTATTTTCAAGGTTGTCCTCCCTGTCTGTCATTATAAAATTAGCAATTGAATAAGGCAAGCGGTGGAAATAAGTAAGAACGCAGTGATAGAAATAAGGACGCAATGGCAGAAAACGCAATTACAGGTAGGCAAATTGAAAAAGTCCAGATAGCAATGTAAAATAGTTTGCTAGTATTATGAAACCGTTTAGCTATCCGCCTGTTTCGCCGCGTTTTAACCTGGAGCTCAAGGAAAAGAATGATAAGTGGCTGCGTTATGCTGTAAATTTCCCAGTTGCCAGACCCACAAAATATAAAGAGCATAATACTGCCTTCGGCGATTACTATCAGCCAATCGATGGAGATAATTTACCGCTGGTTATCCTGGTGCATGGACTTGGTGACCACAGTACGTTACCCTGTAAATTGTTAGCCAGGGATCTGGCGAAGAGAGGTATAGCCAGCTTCGTATTGTATCTAGTTTTTCACTCCAGCCGTATGCCTAAGGCAATAAAAAACAAGTTCCCCAACCTTACTGAGGGGGAGTGGTTTGAAGGTTACCAGTCATCGGTAATCGATGTGCGTCAGGTACTGGACTGGGCAACTGGTAATGGCCAGATTAACAAAGAGCAGATAGCAATCATAGGTATAAGCCTCGGCGGTATGGTTTCAGCTATATCTATGGGAGTGGACAAACGTATATGCGCCGGTGTTCTCACCATATCCGGTGGTAATTATGAAAGCGATACCTGGCTGAGAAGAGCCTGTCCTGATTGGACGGAGGAACAGTATGCTGATGCTCAAAAAGCTTACAGGCGGTATCTTGCCGAGGTTGCTAAAAAAGGCTTCGAGAACGTAGAACCGCCTAAGAAAACCTATCTGACTGACCCCATGACATTTGCCAGCTGTCTTCGTGAGCGTCCTTTGCTGATGATCAATGCTACGCTGGATGAGAGGATTCCCAAGCAGGCGACACTGGATTTGTGGGAAGCTGCTGGCAGGCCTGAAATTAAATGGTTGCCCGGCACTCATGCCTCGGTATGGTTGCTCTATTCACGTATCCGTCGAGAAATAATCAGTTTTCTCAATTCTACTTTCGGAAGGTAAAGCCTCCGATTTGCCGCGGAGAAATTGTTCAGCAGAATTTAAGTTCTGCCGGATTTTCCCCGTTTGTTGACCAGTCCTGTTTGATATCTTAGAACAGGAGTTTGTAACATTCCCGCTGGCTGTTGGGGTGAGGTTGGAGGGATATTCCCTGTAATCCTGTTTTTCATGGGTACTGTTCTGTTTTGATATCTTAGAACAGGAGTCTGTAACAGCCCCGCTGGTTGTTGAGCTGAAGGGCGAGAGATATTTACCGAGGTCCTGGTTTTCAGTGTCACTGTTTTGTGGTAAGCCTCCCATTCCCGTCGACTATCGTAAATCCTGGAAATGTTGGAGCGAGTTAGGGGCAATTGTCCTTCCCTGATAGGGGCGACATTGTAGGCGATTGCCGACCTGTTTACCATGCCTACTCTGCAGTTATAATAATCCTGGAAAGAATAGTAGGGACGCGATTGTCTGGCCTTTTTTTGTTGCTCCAAGCGCATTTTCCGGGAGAAGGCAAGCAAACCGATACCTACAACTGTAGTAACAGGTTCAGGTGCAAAAACCATAGCTAGAGCCGCTGCTTCCAGCGCTATCCAGGTTTTATCGTTCATATCTTATAATTCTAACTTATCGGGGCGAAATAATACACCTCTGGCTTTTTCTTGTCAAAAGGTGATTCTTCTGAAGCTAAAATTAGCTCTCACTACCAGGCTCTTTGTCCCCCATCGACCAGCAGTGTGGTCCCGGTAATGTAACTGGCTTCATCTGATGCCAGGAATAGTGCGGCATAGGCAATATCCTCCGGTTCACCGAAACGTCCCAGCATAATCTTCTGCAATGTCATTTTGCTTATTTTAGGGTCCTCGGTAAGAAACTGAGTAGCTGGGGTTCTGATTAACCCGGGCAAAATGGCGTTGACACGGACACGGTGGGGAGCCATTTCAAGGGAGAGCTGGGTGGTGAATCCAAGAATGGCGGCTTTCGAAGACGCATGGGCGATGTTACCCAGACCTGGTGCTGCCTCAATCGCAATCTGTGAAGAAACGTTTATAATAGCTCCGCCGCCGTGCTTGGTCAAAAGCGGAATAGCAGCTTTTGTGGTGATGAAAACCAGATCGAGCTCGTTACTGATGGTAAATTTCCAATCTTCAAGAGGCATCTCGGCCGCGGGAGCAAAGCGTGGTGAACTGGCGTTATTATAAAGGATATCAAGCCTGCCGTACTTGTCTTTGATCAAATCCATCAATTGGGCTACTTGCTTTTCATCGCAGAGGTCAACCGGTTCGCGGGAGATCATCTCACCCCCGGCTTTCTGCACCATTTGCACTGTTTCCTTATTACCTTCTACGTTCAGATCGCATCCTATGATTTTGGCGCCTTCTTTGGCGAACAGCAATGCAGCAGTTCGCCCCTGCCCACGTGCAGTACCGGTTATGAGAGCTACTTTGTTTTGTAATCTACCTGCCATTTTGATATCTCCTTAAAATAATATTTTATTACCGCCATTATTTCTCGTGAATAGAAATTCAGGTGGTTTTGTTGCTTAGCTGAAGCGCTTCTGAAATATAACTTTGTCGTCTTCCGGTGCGTAGAAGCCCGGTATGCGGCAAATAATATCATAGCCCTGGGATTTATGAAAGTTCCTGGTCTTTTCGTATATCGGTTTGGAGGAAGTCTCAATGAGAATCAATCTTCCCTGGTTATTCCTGATATCATTTTCAGCGGCTGACAGCAGGGCTTTCCCTATCCCTCTGGCCTGTTCTTTTGGGTCGACAGCCATCCAGTATATGTCCCAGGTTCCTTCGGTCAGGGGAGTAGCTCCGTAACAGATGTAACCTGAAATGGATGAGCCTGTCTCGGCCACCAAGATATAATAGCCCGAACCGGTAAGGTCATTTAGATAGCTATCGATAACCTCTTCGGC